>QGCY01000032.1_pt1 | contig 45601 bp, 44 predicted proteins | sample 4708041 | NCBI WGS metagenome assembly QGCY01 (sample SAMN08941164, study PRJNA450518) | Sediment metagenome, whole genome shotgun sequencing project. | biome: grassland soil; feature: grassland; material: soil; isolation source: soil 14 days enrichment with methanethiol and mixed carbon source ... | reverse complement strand
GGATAAAGTACCGCCCAAAGCTGATCATGATATTTATATTGCCGACACGTTCGGAGAACTTGGTCTGTTTTACCGCCTATGTCCGTTATGCGTTGTCGGGCGCTCATTCAGTGATGATGGCGGCGGTGGGCATAACCCGATTGAGCCGGCTCAACTGGGGTGTGCAGTCATGAGCGGACCGCATATGCAGTATCAACAAGCCTTATTTGATGAGATGGGGGCTGCCGAAGCTGCTACGATCGTAGCGGATGAAGATGCCCTGATTAATCAGATAAAGATCTGGTTAGGCCAGCCGGAATCGTTGGAAAAAGCGCGTCAAGCAGGCCAATCGTTTGTGAAGCAACATCAAAATTTAGTTGATTCCATTCGTCCGAAACTTCAGGCGTTGGTCAATGAAAAGCATCTGGCAGGAAAAGAAGATGAATTTAAAAACGCCTGATTTCTGGTATGGGGGAAAGACCCTGATCAATCAAGCCAAAGCAATCACTTTAACGCCAGCATCATGGCTATATAGGGCGGGTCTGTGGTTGCATCGGCAATTGACGGCGCCAGATCATATTGATGTACCGGTGATTTGTATCGGTAATGTTAATGCTGGCGGGGCAGGAAAAACTCCCAGTGCGCGTGCAATGATGGCGCTGATAAAGGCACAAAAAAATTATAAAAAACCATATTTCCTAATGCGGGGCTTTGGCGGACAGCTGCAAGGTCCACTTGTGGTTGATCCGACCATTCATCGCCCTGCCCATGTGGGGGAGGAAGCTTTGCTGCTAGCGCAAGAATCGTCGGTTGTTATCGCCAAGAGCCGTCATGCAGGCGCCTTATATGCAAAAGCCCAAGGTGCAGACATCATTGTAATGGATGATGGCCTGCAAAATCGAAGCTTAAAACCCGCTTGTAATGTATTGATCGTGGATGGAAAGATGGGCTGGGGGAATGGTAAAATGCTCCCTGCGGGCCCCTTGCGAGAGCCATTAAACCAAGCACTCGATCGTATTGATTTTGTCATGATTGTCGGCGCAGATGAACGTGGTATCCGTGAGGCGCTGCCTTCTGATTTGCCGGTGTTGGAGGCAAAAATTCAACCGAAAAAAGATCGGATGCCGGATATATCTAAAGCATATTATGCTTTTGCTGGAATCGGTTATCCAGAGAAGTTCTTTCGTTACCTAAAGGAAGGATTAAACTTAAATCTCTTGAAAACAAAATCCTTCCCCGATCATTACCCGTATAATGCGCAAGATATTGATGACCTTGTACAAACAGCTAATGCAAACCGGTTGCAGCTTATCACAACGGAAAAAGATTTCTTTCACATCCAGACCCATTACCCAAAGGCGGATATTGATTTTCTGCCGATAGAGCTTGCCTTTGCCAAAGCCGATGAAGAGCGCTTATTGGCGATGATTGATAAAGCAATCAAGGAAAGCATAGGATGAAACATCTGCGTTATGCCATCGAAGCTCTGTTTTTGGGGGGGCTCTTTATCCTGTTTAGAATAATGCCGCTGGATGCAAGCTCCGCCACCGCGGGATGGCTAGGGCGTCAGATTGGCCCGCGTTTAGCTTCGTCTAGAAAAGCAAGGCGCCATATCGCTGCGGCCTTGCCGGATAAAACAGACGAAGAAATTAAAGCCATTATCCGTGGCATGTGGGATAATCTGGCTCGCGTGGTGGGTGAGTACCCGCATATTAAAAAGATCGCGAGCGAACGCGTCACCATTATCGGACAGAAAAATATTGAACAAACTCTGGCCGGCGGTAAAGGCGGGGTCTTTTTCTCGGCCCATTACGGCAATTGGGAAATTCCACCGGCCTTGTTAAACCTTCGATTTGATGCGCCGGTCTATTTGATGTATCGGGCGCCGAATAATCCCAGTGTCGATAAAATGATCCATTATTGGCGTACCCTGGCAGGAAAGATGGAAGCCTATCCCAAATCCAGAGCAGGCGGCCAGCAAGCAATGAAAGCCCAGCGCAATGGCGGCTGTGCTGCGATTTTGTTCGATCAAAAATATAAAGAGGGTGTAGAGGCGTCTTTTTTTGGGATGAGAGCCATGACTAACCCGTTTTATATTAAGCTGGCTAAAAAGTTCGAAGCCCCTTTAGTACCAGCCTTTATTCGCCGGATAGATGGCGCAAATTTTGAGCTAACCGTCCACGCACCGCTTGATTTATCGCAATCAGAAGATCAGCTTTTAGCCGCGTCACATGCTTTGTTAGAAGAAGAAATTAAACAAGCCCCCGAACAGTGGTTATGGCTACATCGACGCTGGGCGGATATTTAGGGCCTATGCAATGGGCTGATCTTTTGTGTCGTCTAAGCCAGTTAAAAACGAGTTTTTGCTTAGGCTTCCTAAAATTTCATCACCTTCGTAAGCATCGGTTTCTGCTTTTGCATAGATGCGGGCTAGATTAGCGGCAAAAAGCTTTTGTCCGGCATCACTTAAAAATTTCCGTTGGCAGATTTTTTGAATAAAATTGACAATATTATGAGGGCGTGCGGGTGCGAGCCCTGCTTCGTCATGAATGCAAATACTTTCAAAAGCCGTCACATCATAGCTAACGCCTGCGGAAGTTGCCAAGTCTGCCTCATGAAGCAATACGGCCATTAATGCGGCTTTTCTATCCTTTTCCAAGAGCACAAGCGAATCATCAAGGTTAAGACGAAGTGGTGAAGCGGATTCTTGTATAAAGTGATAGTGATAGGCAGCCTTGGCCTGCATGGCAGGGCATGTTTCAGACCCGGGCGGCGAGACATCGGTTGATAAGACAAGCGCCCGAAGAAGTACGCATTCATCGCTTTCTTCATCAAAGCCGCAAGCGTTCATATATGGCAAAAAGATATCAACACTTTGCTGTTCAAGCCTGCCAGTCGTATGCTTGCCTTGTAGTGTATTACCCTTACCGTCATGGCCAATGTCGTGAATGCAAGCGGCAATCATCAATAGGGCAATTTCATCATGACTTAACATGTTGTTGGATTTTTCAAATAATCGATTATGTGCACTTGTCAGCCGAAGAACTTGCAAAAGAACCTTGGAGAAATGCGCGGCGTTATGATAGCTCAGCCCATTGTCGATGGAGCCAATCAAAGAAGCGCTCAGTAAGGCTTGCAGCATATCGGGGGCAAGATCTATTTCCAGAAAGTCGAGAGCAAAACAAACAATAGAAGCACAAGAAGGCGTATGTAAAAGATGCCATTCACGCATCATCATCTCATAACGTAAAGCAGCCTCAGACGGGCTTAGCTCTTCTGAGAGAAGAGGGCCAACTTGAATGCTTAAATGCCCTATATCCTGAGGCAATTGCTTAAACAGCGTATCATAAGCTTGCCGCGCATCGGTTGAGGTTGGCCATCCTCCGGTGCAGGGCATCGAAAGATGTGATTGAGCGCATTGGCGCAGTGTGTTGCTGTATGCTTTCATTGTATATATTCGATCTGGTCTTATTAGTTCGTCGAAAAGCAGTAGCCGACAAACATAGCTATACAGTATATAAAAATAGCCATGTATGTTTAAAAAACGATTAAGAATGCTCGTTTTTTTCGTGGACGAAAGCACTATTTTTATTTAAGAAAGAGCGTCAACAAAGTGATTTGCACTAAGTTTCTTACTGCAAATAGAACAAGATCAGGAAAGAAGAGCAATCATGTCCCAAAGCTGGAGCCCGTCATCATGGAGATCAAAGCCAGCCAAGCAGATTCCTGCCTATGATGATCCACAAGCATTAAGCTCGGTAGAAGAGCGTTTATCACAGATGCCTCCTTTGGTCTTTGCTGGGGAGGCTCGCGCCTTAAAACAGCATTTAGCTAAAGTTGCCGAAGGCAAGGCTTTCTTGCTGCAAGGTGGAGATTGTGCCGAAAGCTTTGCGGAGTTTAGCGCTAACAAGATTCGCGATACGTTTCGTGTTCTACTGCAAATGGCGGTGACCATGACCTATGGTGGATCGCTGCCGGTGATAAAGGTGGGGCGTATTGCGGGCCAATTTGCCAAGCCACGCTCCAGTGACATGGAAACGCGTGATGGCGCAGAATTGCCCAGCTACCGTGGCGATAACATTAACGGCCTTGATTTTACACCAGAATCACGCCGCCCGGATCCTGAGCGTTTGATCCGCGCCTATCATCAGGCCTCATCGACATTGAACCTCTTGCGTGCTTTCGCGCATGGTGGATATGCAGATTTGCAGCGCGTACAAGCATGGAATTTGGAATTTGTACAAGGCAGCCCGTTTGGTGAACGCTATCAGGATATGGCATCGCGCGTTGATGATGCGCTACGCTTTATGGAAGCATGCGGTATTACCGGCGACAAAATTGCCGCCCTGCGTACGGTTGATTTTTATACCTCGCATGAGGCATTGATGCTCAATTACGAGGAAGCCTTAACCCGTCAAGATAGCTTAACGGGCCTGTGGTATGATACATCGGCTCATTTCCTATGGGTTGGTGCGCGTACGCACCAAGAAGATCACGCCCAGATCGAATATGTTCGCGGTATTGATAACCCGCTGGGCATGAAGGTATCGCCTGCGGTTCAGCCGGATGAGCTAATGCGGTTGATCGATAAGCTAAACCCTGAAAATGAAGCTGGCCGTTTAACCTTGATTGCACGCATGGGGCACGAACAAGTGGAAGAAAAACTTGCACCACTGGTGCGTAAAGTCAAAGAAGAGGGGCGCAGCATTGTCTGGTCTTGCGATCCGATGCACGGTAACACGGTCAAAGCCGAAACCGGTTATAAAACGCGCCGCTTTGATGAAATTATGGCTGAAGTTCGTGGTTTCTTTGCCGTTCATAAAGCTGAAGGCACCCATCCGGGTGGCGTTCATTTTGAGATGACCGGCCAAAACGTCACCGAATGTGTGGGCGGAGCCGAGCAAATCACTGATGAAGATCTGAGTAGCCGTTACCACACCCATTGTGATCCCCGATTAAATGCTAATCAGGCATTGGAGCTTGCATTCTTGGTGGCGGACGAACTCAAATCAATCCGCGCCCCGCAATCGGCAAGAGCCTTATCGATCGCGGCTGCTGAATAAAAAGGGCTTATCCCTTACAAAGGACACCAAAACATGCCGTTTGATCAGCTCCAGATAATCTTGGCTCAGATCAATCCGGTGGTGGGCGATATTCAGGGCAATACCCGCCGGATCGCCCATATCTGGGAAAGGGAAGACGCGGGCGCTGACTTGGTGATCTTTCCTGAGCTTTGTGTATGTGCCTATCCACCCGAAGATTTAGTCCTGCGACCAGCTTTTATCAAACAGGTAAAATCAGCGATTGAAACCCTAGCTCAACACAGTAAATCGCGCCAAAGCGTTGCAGTGGTTTCCGCCCCGTGGGAAGAGGGTGGTAAGCTCTATAACAGTGCGATTTGTCTGGCGCAGGGCGAAATCTTGGCAGTACGCCATAAGGTTGAATTACCTAACTATGGTGTGTTCGATGAAAAACGCCTCTTTACATCTGGCCCATTGCCGGAGCCCGTGACGGTTAAAGGCGTTAAAATCGGCCTGATGACATGCGAAGATTTATGGAAGCCTAAGGTTAGCCGCCATTTGAAAGAGCAGGGGGCGGAGTGTCTAATCTCCCTCAATGCCAGCCCGTATGATCAGCATAAACAAGCGCAGCGTTACGATATTGCCCGTGCTCGTATTGATGAAACAGGCCTGCCGGTAGTTTATCTTAATCAGGTCGGCGGACAAGATGAGCTTGTCTTTGATGGCGCTTCTTTCGTGATGGATGCAAAAGGCTCGCTACAGCAAAGCTTAAGCGCGTTTGATGAAGAAGTCTCTGCTTTAGTGCCCGGCAATGTCTCGGCTCCCTTAAGCAAAGAGGAAACACTTTATAGCGCGCTGGTATTGGGTCTGCGGGATTACGTGGAAAAGAATGGTTTTTCTGGTGTGTTACTAGGCTTATCCGGCGGCATTGATAGCGCGCTGTCCGCGGTAATTGCCGCGGATGCACTGGGTGCTCACCGCGTAGAGTGCGTGATGATGCCATCAAGATATACTTCGCAAGCAAGTCTTGATGACGCCGCAGCGTTAGCAAATAATTTAGGCGTGCCGTATCAAACCATTCCGGTCGAAGGCCCGGTTGAGGTATTCCACGAAATCTTGCCTAAAGATGCACCGTCGATCATGTTTGAAAATATTCAATCCCGGACCCGTGGCCTGATTTTAATGGCGCTTTCGAATGCGGGGGGGAAGATGGTTCTTTCTACAGGCAATAAATCTGAAATGGCGGTAGGCTATGCGACGCTCTATGGAGATATGTGCGGCGGTTTTAATGCGCTGAAAGACCTGTATAAACAGCAAGTCTACGCGCTGTCACGCTGGCGCAATGCTCAAGGCGAAGACGCACTTATTCCTGACAACATCATTACCAAAGTTCCCACGGCGGAACTGAAAGAAAATCAAACCGACCAAGATAGTTTGCCGGAATATGATGTGCTTGATGCGATCTTAGAAGGGCTTATAGAAGATGAAGCATCCATTGAAGACATTGCTAGCCAAATCAAGGTCCCGATCGAGGAAGTCCGGCGCGTTGCAAATATGCTGGCCCGGGCAGAATATAAACGCCGTCAGGCCCCGCCGGGCGTAAAGGTTACAGCCAAAGCTTTCGGGAAAGAACGTCGTTACCCCATCACCAGTCATTTTCGCGAATCGTAAAAGATGACAAAAATCAAGGTGCCCGCTATCATAGGCGCTATCGTCTGTGATCTGCCGCGTATTTGAGGAGTATCAAGCCAGTGCCCATTCTAATTCCTAAGGCTTTACCCGCCTATGAAATCTTAAAGCAAGAGCGCGTTGCCGTCATGGGCGAAGATCGTGCCCATACGCAAGATATCCGCCCATTACGGTTTTTGATTTTGAATCTGATGCCGGATAAAATTAGCACCGAAACTCAGCTCTTGCGCGTGTTAGGGGCTACGCCGCTACAGATTGAAACAACGTTCATGCATCCAGCGACGCATGAAAGCAAAAACACTGCGAAAGAGCATCTCAACAGCTTCTACACCACTCATGATCAGATCAAAGATCAATGCTTTGATGCCTTAATTGTGACGGGCGCGCCAGTTGAGACATTGCCTTTTGATGAGGTTACCTATTGGGAAGAACTTAGTCGTATTTTTAAATGGGCGGAGCGCCATGTCTATAGCGCGCTCTTTTTATGTTGGGGGGCACAAGCGGCACTTTATTACTATCAAGGTATTGATAAAAAGGCATTGCCACAGAAAATGTTTGGCGTTTTTCGCCATAAAACCAAGACCCCGTATCACCCGCTGACCAATGGCTTTGATGATGATTTTGGTGTGCCGGTCTCCCGCCATACAGAAGTCGACATCACACAAATTGAAAGCAATCCGGCGCTAGAGATGCTAGCAAAATCTGATCAAGCGGGCGCTTGTCTCGTGTATGAAGAACAAGCACGCCGCGTTTATATGTTTAACCATCTGGAATATGATGCAGAAACGCTTAAAAAAGAATATGAGCGCGATGCCGCCCAGCGCGATGATGTTGATGTCCCTTATAATTATTTCCCGGATGATGACCCGAAAAACAAGCCTTATATCACATGGCGCGCGCACCGGAATTTGATGTTTAGCAACTGGATCAATCAGGTTTATCAGGGTACGCCATATGATCTGCAAGACTTGTTAAAATCCTAGTAAGAACAGCAGAGCCGCACCGTTCGACCCAAGTATAAAGTTTTTATACGAGATAGGCTTTTTAGCATTTGACAAGGCAGCATATTCTGTGTTCTTTTATGCCGTCTTTGGCGCTGACTGTATGTTCTAAGTATAAAGTCAGTGCATCAAGAAAGTGTTCCCCGGTAGCTCAGCGGTAGAGCAGTTGACTGTTAATCAATTGGTCGCTGGTTCGAATCCGGCCCGGGGAGCCATTTCTTATTTCCCCTAATATCACAGCGATACAAAAAATAACCACTGTCAAAAAAGTTGTTTTAGTAAAATTTTAACGAGTTCTGGCCATAATAGTCTCAAAATAGAGGATTATAATGGCGGAACAAAACGACAACCTTTCTCCAAACTTTCAAGCAGCTAGCAATGAAGGGCAATGGTCTATTGCGTTGGGGGGGATTCCTGTAAATCTTCATTTAGAGAATAAGGGATTGTCTCTCTTTTCATTCGCAAATGAGCTGTTTAATGGGACAAATCATAATTATTTAGATATTAGGGGACCAGAAGGTGAGGTGTTCCGGCGTATTCAGGCACAAGAGGCCAATATGGGGTCATCTGGGCGGATGTTGGCAGCAACATACGGCAGTGCGGGGACTGATTTTAGCCAAGATGAAATTTATCATGATGACCCAAATGAAAACGGTGTTCCTAATATGCTTCGCTCGGGGGATGACCCGGATCAAACCGGGGTCATTTTTACAGGGACGCAAGAGCAAGTATTGTCGCTGTATCATCAAGCGCTGGTTGGTGTGATTAATGGTAATAATCAAGATCTAGATTATAGCGCTCTATGGGGTGATAATGGCAACACATTCACTGCAGAAATCTTAGAAAAAATGCAAGAAGCGGCTATCGCCCAAGGACTTGTACTTAATGAGTTTGACCCGGAAGGGGATGATGCTTCGTTTGATAGGGAGCTTAACTTTCCCGCGGGAGAGGCTATCTGTTTTGAGACGGAGCAAGAACTAGTCGATGCTATCGTCTCTTTGGAAGCGCAAATCTCAGAGCAACACAAGGCCATTAAAGCAGACGATGAGGTCGACTTGGAAACGCAAATCCCGCCTCACGCATCACTGAATTGTCCGGTAACGCCATAATGCAGAAACAAACCTTATCCAATTTAATTTAACATAATATTAATCTGTTTTCTTTACTATGAGGCAACATAGGGAGACAACAGATTTATGGCAGGCTTAGATTATACGCAAAATTCGCAAATTAATATACCGATCGTCAGTAAGGACATATCGCCAGATACATCTGATTATGACCCTTTGGCGCCCACGGATCTTTCTGCTGAATCAGGGCTAACAAATAACTTTAATGCGCAAAGTGGTTTGTATGTTGGGCCGCAAAATGATGTTGGTGCGCATGCTGGATTGGGGTGGGGTGGCAATATTGACATGCAAACACCCGCTGACGGCCAAAGCGGTATCTTGGCGGATCTGTCATTCTCGGCAACAACGGGGGTTAAGTTAGGCGCAAGCTCAGGCGGGGTTGTTGGTTTTGTTCAGGGTGGTTTTTCATACACCCAAGGCTTGGCAACATGGTCACCCGCTGAAACAGATTCTTTTGAAATGGATGTTTATGACGATGAAGGAAATGTTGTGGGCTCTGAAACGGTGACGAATGAGTATCCGGGATTTCATCGTCTGGATGAAGAAGCCACATTATTGAACATCAGAGGCGCGGCTTATGGGGATACAAATGGTTTTGCAGGTGTGGATACGAATATCGAAGTAACTCGCTCAAACGGAGAGGGGTTAGCTATTGGTGGTGGTGTTTACGGCGGTTTTAATAATGAAGATGGCGGAACGGCTTGCCTTTATGGTGACGCATCAAAGGCCATTAGTGACAATTGGAGCGCTTATGGTCATGGGCAAGTGTGCGGTGGATATGAAGAAAGCGGTGTAGAGGCCGGTATTCGTGGCACTTTATCCCTCACAGATGGCGGGTTGTTTGACAGAGTGCCTGTGAGTGTTGGCGTTGGGCTAGATGAGGGAAGCGATAGCCCAGAGATCCGTGCGTCTGTTATTGGTTTTCAATTCTAAAGTTGAAAATCTTAGCTTTGTGAGATGAATGCATGCCGTTAATTCTGCTACCAATTTTATAAGATATTATGCTTGTGAGCAAGCCAATACGCTAATAGTGCCTAATGATCTCTACGCTATCAGGGCTCTTTTTTGCAAGATTCCTGATTGTATATATTTCATTGCTTAAACTTGCGTTTGTATGCGTAACAGTTATAAATTATAGCAGAATAATTCAAAAAAATTCAAATATGTAAATATCTTTGTAGGCGGTGATATGGGATTATATGGTGAAGAGAGTCTGAGTGGTAACGAAGTCTTCTTTGATGAAGACGAAATTATTGTTTCAAAAACCGACCTCACAGGCAGGCTAACATATGGCAACCGAACCTTTTACCGATTGGCGGGGCTGTCTGAAAAAGAATGTATCGGACAACAACACAATATTATCCGGCACCCTGAGATGCCTCGAGGCGTTTTTGAGCTTCTATGGAAAAATTTAAAAGATGAAAAAGAATTGTTTGCCTACGTGAACAACAGATCGGCAAACGGTGACAATTATTGGGTTTTTGCGCATATTACGCCTAGTCTGGATGGGGGAGGCAATGTGTGTGGATATCATTCCAATCGGCGTGTTCCTAATCGGGAAGTGATAAATCAGCACATCATCCCGCTATACACCGAGCTTCTAGCGATTGAAAAAGCGATTGCAAGTCCAAAAGAAGCGGTGCAAGCCTCCTATTTAAAAATTCAAAGCATACTAAAAGAGCAAAATATTGGCTTTAACCAGTGGATGTTTGCTTTAGGTGGCTAATTACCAATCAGAGGATAAAAATATGTCAATATTCCCTAAAAAGAAAAACAAAGATAGCGTTGTTACATTCAAGGGCGGCGGTAATAGGGCTCAAATTAAAAATGCACTCGATATCGTTAAAAGAGCCGCCGAGGGTGATTTCGAAGCGCGTATCACGGGCATAAGTGCCAAGGGTGATTTGGGTGAATTGCTTTACTCGGTCAATGATTTGATTGATCGTTGTGATGCTTATGTGCGCGAATCAATGGCCTGTATGGACCATGTTAGCCATAATCAATATTATCGAAAAATCATTGAAAGGGGAATGCAGGGCACGTTTTTAAACGCGACAATAACCGTGAATAACGCGCTTGATGAGATGCAAGAAAAAGTTGTGCGCTTTAATGAAGTTACGGATGGCTTCGAAAAGACGGTCGGCAGTGTTGTTGCAACCGTATCGAGTGCCTCTATACAATTAAATTCGTCGTCGGAAACGATGACGCGAATTGCGTCTGATACCAGTGAAAAAGCAACAACAGTGGCCGCCGCCGCGGAAGAAGCTTCGATCAATGTTCACGCTGTTGCCAGCGCTTCTGAGCAATTAACCGCCTCAATTTCAGAGATCAGCATGCAGGTCTCGCAAGCCGCCACAGTTGCCCGCGAATCTTCGGGGGTTGTACAAGATGTTGAAAAGAAAGTGATCGCCTTACAAGAGACCGGACAGCAAATTGGCCGCGCTGTGGAGTTAATAAACGATATTGCGGAGCAAACAAATCTTCTGGCTTTGAATGCGACGATCGAAGCTGCCCGAGCCGGCGATGCTGGTAAAGGCTTCGCTGTTGTGGCAAGCGAGGTCAAAAGTCTGGCGCAGGAAACATCCAAAGCAACCGAAGAAATTGGTGGCTATGTTTCTGCTATTCAAAGCGCTATGGAGGAGGCCGTCGTCGGGATACAAAATGTATCTAAAAAAATAGCCAGCATTGATAAAGCCAACACAGCCGTAGCTGCTGCTGTTGAAGAGCAATCTGCGGCAACCAAAGAAATTGCCCGCAATATCGAGGAAGCGTCTGCCGGGACAGCAGAAGTTACAGCGAACATATCAGAAGTAACACAAGGTTCTCAAGAAACGAGAGGTACAGCCGTCGAGGTCAGCGCTGCAGCAGGACAGCTCTCACAACAAGCGGAGCAATTACGCTCCGTAGTTGACGGGTTCCTTGAAGGGGCCCGCAAGGTGGTCTAGTCTTATCGTTGATAAGCTCCTTGTAAGAGTATCAGCCAGTTTCGAAGTGTCTCGGGAGACTTCGATCGTCGTATTAATGCTAATAGATTCGTGTATTCTGCGAACGCAAAAGTGCCTGCGCGCGCAAAAAAAAAACAGAAAATAGTATATGGTGGGAAGTTAAATGGTGCGCTCGGGAGGATTCGAACCCCCGACCTCCTGATCCGTAGTCAGGCGCTCTATCCAGCTGAGCTACGAGCGCACAAGGCCGCCTATTGGCGAAAGATGGCGCAACCTACTGCATCAAGAAATAAAATGCAAGCCTAACTTAACCTAGAAAATATTTTTTATTACCTGGGTAAGAGTCTCTTCTTTGCCCGATATTTGGCAAAGCCTTGACATTCCTTGTGGATGAAGAAACAATCAACCCTAGCAGTCCGGTGCGATTCGTACTAATCTGCGCTAGTAAATGTCTTGCTTGAAAGAGTTCCTACACAATCATCTGTTCAATATTTTGTAAAGTTTCGTAATCAACATGCTTGAAAATAAAAATAAAACCTTGGGCTTGCGTTATGGTCTTGTTCTCTCTGTCGCCTTGGTCTCACTCGGCGCTATAAACGGGTCTGCGATGGCACAAGACGATGCCTCCGCCGAAGATCGCCCCACGCTTGTTATCTCGAATTCACCCGTTCCAGAAGGGTTGCTGGCCAAAGCGTATACAGGCCCGGTTCAGGCACGGGAAATCACCGCAGCAGAAATTTCAGGCCGTGCTTATTATAAGCCAACCGATACAATGGTATCGCGTAAGCTTCAGGATTTGCGAAGCGAGCTGGCAATCATGCAGGATAAAGTAATGATCCTGTCTGAGGCTTTATCCAAACTGCAAAAAACGAATGAGAATAAAACGGCGGAATATTACGCAGCCGTTGCAACAATTAATACACAGCTCCAGACCGGTACAACACCGGGTAACCCCCGTCTTTTGGAGCGTTTCTCAACAGCGGAAAGCCAGCTGGATGGAATGGTAATGAGTGTAGGGGAGTTTAATAATCTGGCTGTAGATGCCTCAAAGGTAGCAACAGAAGCCTCTTTCTTGTTGGATTCGTCGCGTGCGACTTACGGACTGTCTGGTGCCGTTGAAGAAGATCATATCCGCCTAGCACGTCTAGAAGATCAGATTAATGCAACCATCGTTATGGTTGAGCGTTTATTGAATACGGTCAATGATGATATTTCTCGCATTAATGCATACCTGTCGACAGAGCGCGATAATCTACGTACGCTTTCTTTGGCGGTATCAAACGGAAGCTTGTATGGTTATAGCTTGGCTGATCGTCCATTTTCTGGTGCCAAAAATATTCATAAGGCGGCTGTCAGCGCACAAGAAGGAACCCCTTCTGCGATGAGTGCTCCGACAGCGCCAAGCCCGATTACAACGCGGCCTTTGGTTAAAATTAAATTTGATGGCGCGGATGTCGATTATGAACAACCGCTTTACATGGCTGTTAATCAGGCGATGGAGCGCTATCCTGACGTATCTTTCAAAATTGTTGGGGTTAACCCAATTTCATCCAGTGCGGCTGAAACTGCAATTGAAAGTGCCCGTGCACGCAGAAATACGCAAAAAGTGGCAAGAACTATGTCTCAGATCGGGGTTGACCCTGCACGCGTAGAAATCGCATATGAGCAAACACCTGAAATTGAAGTAAACGAAGTTCAGGTATTGATTTATTGATCGCAGGCTTTTAGAAGGGATGACCATCAATCCTTTTGGCCTGCTGCGAAGGATTTCAGGTGAGATCAAATCTGGAAAGCTCAATGACATCATTGGACGTAAATTTGGATAAAATCGAAGTTCGCCTGGCGCAAAGTCCGGAGGAAGTCGAAGAGGCACAAGCGGTCCGTTTTCAAGTCTTTTACGAAGAACATGGCGCAACGCCAGCCCCCGAAGTAAAAAAGCTGGGGCGGGATTTTGATGTTTATGACCCGCATTCAGATCATTTGATTGTGATTGATCGTTGTGAGGGCCACCCAAAAATTGTAGGCACTTATCGTTTGCTGCGCGCCAGCGCGGCGGCTCAGTGCGGCGGATTTTACTCTGCACAAGAATATGATATCGCACCGCTGTTAAATTCTGGCCAAGAACTTCTAGAGCTAGGTCGGTCTTGCGTGTTAAAGGAATATCGAATGCGCCCGGTGTTACAAATGCTGTGGCAGGGGATAGCAGATTATATCACGGATCATAAGGTTGATCTGATGTTTGGCTGTGCCAGCTTCCACGAGACGGATATTGAAAAGCTACGCGAGCCTTTATCTTATATGTATCACTATCATTTAGCGCCGGAATCCATGCAACCCCGGGCATTGGCTGAGCGTTATATCGATATGAATCTATTACCCAAAGAAAACTTGGATGAGCGCCGCGTGTTTGCAGGACTTCCGCCTCTTGTAAAAGGGTATCTCCGTTTGGGGGCGACGATTGGCTCGGGCGCGGTGTTGGATGAGGACTTTAAAACGACTGACGTGATGGTAATGGTGAAAACAGATGCGTTGACTGGGCGCTATCGCAAGCACTATGAACGTAAAATTCAAAAGACAATCCATGGGGCACTAGTGCAAACGGGAAAAACAGATGATTAAGCTCAGAGCGACGATCAAAATGGTTCTCTTTGCGCTGTGCGTGCTGATTGTGATCCCGATTCAATCGATTATTTTATTTTTTACGCATGGGCGCGTTTCTTACATTGTTCCTAGAGTGTGGCATGCGCTTGTGAGTCGGATCTTTAGAATTAAAATTAAAATGACCGGTGTTCCTGCGATAAACGGGCAGGTGATCTATATGTCAAATCACATTTCTTATCTGGATATTCCCGCGCTGGGGGGGATTCTGACAGCGTCTTTTGTCGCAAAAAGAGAAGTTGAAGGATGGGCGCTGTTCGGCTTTTTAAGTAAATTGCAGCAAACGGCATTTATTCAACGTGATCGCGGCGCAGCTAAAACGGTGCAAGCAATGCTGGATAAAATGTTGGATGATGGAAAAAATCTAATTTTATTCCCTGAAGGAACCTCCACCGATGGTAAGGATGTTCGCCCTTTTAAGTCGAGCTTGTTTTCTCTGGTCTTAAACTCAGAAGTGCCTGAGTTGGCTGTTCAGCCAGTGACGATTAAATTGTTGAGTGCGAACGGGCAGGCTGTGACGTTAGACAGTGTACAAGCTTTGCGCGATATATATAGCTGGCATGTTGAAATGGATGAATCAATTGAGCTCCATCACCATTTATGGGCGTTTGCGAAAAGTAGAGGGGCAGAAATTGAGGTGATCTTTCATGAGCCATTATTGGCAAAAGACTTTGATGACCGCAAAATAATGGCCAAGGCTTGCCATGATCAAGTCAAAGGTGGACTTCTGCTTGATCCCGTGGCATAACCGCTAAAAGTACCGATAAACCCAAAACACAAAGGTAAAATAATGGCAACCTTTCAGGCAATTGAGCTTCCTCCCATTCAGGCATATTTGGAAAATAAATTGGGTATTAAAGGGCTGGCGTTGAAAATGCGTGAGCGCGCACAGGATTCAATTGAAGTCATTAAAGACGGCGAATTTTTGGGTGTGATTTATAAAGATGACGAAGATGGCGAGGTTTCTTACGATCTGAATATGGCCATTTTACAAGAAGACCTTTAATACTCCCTCTGTTTTTTCTTATAGGCAGCGACGATCCGTTTATGGACAAGGTGCCCTTCTTCGCTGTATCATATTACAGATGAGGAAGATTGTTCTTTATACTATTTGTCTTGTGATGGCGGGCCTTATGGGCCTGATGCATCGCAGCGCGAGTGCTTGCTCTCCCGGCTTGCCATGCGTGGTTAATGCTAAATCAGGCCAAAATGACAGCAAATCTGATAGCGAAGCGTGTGATGGCGATGTGATGAACCAAATGTATGCGCGCGCCTTTTTGGAAGGGGAGCGAGAGGCTGTTATCGCGGAATCTGAAATTCGCAAGCCAGACAGCGTTTTCGAACTTACTTGTTTTGATCAATTGGCTTATTTGAACGCTAAAAAATTCAACCCTATTTTTTCTGAATCCGATGAAACCTATGTCAAAAATTTGGTCATAGAAAAATTTGATGAAGATAACGAAGCTGTTTTTTATCATAAGTTTCTTGCGCGCTCGGACGGGAGCGACGTCGATTATGAAACAGGTAATGCGGAGCAAGACCCGTATAATTGCGATATGATGAATTCGATTAATTTCATCGCTCGCTGTATGGATTTTGAGACAGATGGCCCCAGATTCCTAAGTTTTGAACAGCTAACCTCTGTGGACCCTCGGGATCTACCGCAGGAGCTTAGTTGCGACGGCACGGCAGTTACGCAGGAGTATATTGATGTGTCTGTGAATAAAGATGGGCAGTATGTTCAGTATTAATAAGGTTAAGTAAAGTGAATGCACGCAAATTTTGAATAGAGTAAAAATGGTTTCAGTGATAGGATGGGAACTGTGTCTATTTGCGTGAATGGATAAAGATAAAGTATAATCGTAGACGGTGATGAAGAAACAAAACGTTTTACAAGATAAGCTCTTTTCAAAAACCTTTGCTGGTTTTTGTTTTCTGCTCGTGGGGCTTGTATCTGTGTTAATGATTGCCGGGGTCGAGGAAAAGCCCGCTTGTGCAGCGGCCGCGGCGTCTGCTTGCGATCCGGATTATTATGATGTGCTGGAATCACGTGCTTGGCTCGAAGCTCAGCGGGAAATTACACAAAATCAAAATGTCATATCCAAGCCTGATAGTGTGCTGCGCTATAGTTGCTATGTGAAAAGGCTCGTTGATCTTCAAAAGGTAACGTTTGATACGCCATTTTTTAGTGAAAAAACGTCGGTGCCGGGGATAGGTTTCCTTAAAGCAACCTCTCAAAATTACGTGAACGATAATTTTAAGGCCGCGCACGAATATACGTTGGGAGGGCGCTCCGAAGATAAGAGTGGCACCAAGTCTGAGCTTACGGCCCCGGATCCTTGTGACGTGATGAACAAGGTTTGGAAAGATGCTAAATGTATGGGCTTTATTGATCAGGCGGATACGGATGGATTCTTTACATTGGAAGAGTATGCTGGCAGTGCGGATAAGCGTTTCCAAGGCAATTGCCCGGCAAATGGTAGTTGGGGAAGTGAGCTGACGGCATCTCAAGGTGCGGCTAAAGACGGTGTAGATACTTATGCTTCTGCGATTGGTGGCGGTGGTTTGGGTAGCCCTGCAGGACCTTATGGGCAGCCTGGTAATTGCCCGAGCTCTCAGCACCGTGCTACGGGTGCAACGGTTACGACAGGGGTCGGGTCAAATACACCTGAGCGCACATGTCTGATGCCAGGATGTCACTATAATTACAGCTCCAATATGTGTCAGGGATAATCTGACGCTTTTTCCGTTAATAAAATCCTATGTAATAAAGTTGCGAAATTCGTTGTGAAGCTTGCATATCTGCGAATTTTTCTCTATGAAAATGAATTATACTTTCACTTAGTCAATTTTTGGAGAAAAACATGACCGATTTTACACTGGCCGAATATATCTGGCTAGATGGTGCCGTACCAACACGCTATTTGCGCTCAAAAGCGAAGGTAGTAAATTTTGAAGAGCGTCCAACGTCTGCTGATGAATTTCCAGAGTGGAGCTTCGATGGTTCCTCAACTGGGCAAGCAAATGGCAATGATTCTGATTGCATCTTAAAGCCAGTGTGCTTTGTAGATGATCCTATTCGTGGATATGGCAATTACCTCGTAATGTGTGAAGTGCTAAACCCAGATGGTACGCCACACGAATCAAATTCTCGTGCTCAGCTTCGTGAAGTCATGGAAGCTGGTGGTGATAAGCTAGATATGTGGTTGGGCTTTGAGCAGGAATATACATTGTTCCAAGACAGAAAGCCTTTGGGTTGGCCGGATAACGGTTACCCTGGTCCACAAGGTCCTTACTATTGTGGTGTTGGCGCGGACGAAATCTTTGGTCGCGAAGTCGCTGAAGAGCATGCTCGCCTTTGTTTGAGTACCGATATCTTGTATTACGGTATGAATGCCGAAGTAATGCCAGGTCAGTGGGAGTTCCAGGTTGGTTATCGCGGCAGCGACGCTGAATCGTCTTCTGCGATTGATATGGCTGACCAAACTTGGTTGGCTCGCTGGTTGCTATACAGAGTAGGCGAAGAGTTCGGCGTATCGGTTTCATTGGATAACAAGCCTGTGAAAGGTGATTGGAACGGTGCAGGAATGCACACAAATGTTTCAACGGTTGGTACACGTGATAAGTCTAAAGGTCGTGCGGCAATTGAAGCTGCAACCAAGGCGTTGAGCGAAAATCATGCAGACCATATTCGTTTGTACGGCGCTGGCTTGGGTGATCGTCTGACAGGTGATCATGAGACTTGTGATATCGATACGTTTAAAGTGGGCGATGCAGACCGTGGATGCTCTATCCGTATTCCTAAGCCTGTTGCGATTAAGGGGTATGGCTACTTTGAAGATCGCCGCCCTGGCGCAAATGCGGATCCATATTTGGTTGCCGCGCGTTTGATGGCGACGTTGGCAGATGTTCCTGAGAGCGTTTTTAAGTTTACGAGCTGGCCTAGAAAAGCAAGTAAGCTATCTGTTGCGGCAGAATAAAGTCTTTCGATAAGTATTTGTAAAAATGCCCGGGCGGATGTCTGGGCATTTTTTTTGTTTAAGTGCTTCGGAGATTAATCTTTTTTTGATATTATCCTGAAATACTGATTAGAGCATTACTATCAACATCAATTGATGATATGATGATCGGTAGAGTATTTATCAGATAGAAAATCTTTAGGACGGTTATGTTCGGCTCCAAAAAAAATAAAAATGGTAACGATGGCGATGAGAATTTAACGCCAGAAGAAAAACCGGTAACCTCTCCTGCAAAGCCGGTACTTCCTGAAAGTAGTGATGATTTTTTCCAGGACTTCACCGCAGACGCCCCACAGCAAGAAGGGGTTGCTGAGGAGTATGATTTTGTTCCGAATTTCTCAGTACCGGAGGAAGCGCAATCCGGTGAAGATGAGGTGCCTGTCATCAAAAAAGAAAACGAACTATTGGCATCGTTAACAGCAGAAAAACCTGCTGAGATGCCTGTCTCGGATACAGCGTTAGCGACAGGTGGGGGTGACGCGGTAAAGCCGGAAGAAGATGAACTGTCGATGGATGGTTTTAGTTTCGATTTGGAGGGCGCTGAAGTGACGCCCCAAGGTGCGGCTATAACGACAGAAAAGACAGGCGCGAATCCTTCTGATTCAGAAAACAACATAGGTTCCGATGATGGTCTGTCGTTGGAGGCACCTGCGCAAGATGAGCCCCTTGTAATGCATTCATCGCCGGGGGCTAGCGATGATCAATCCGTTTCTACCGGGGACGAAGATGCGCCGGCGAAAGTTGATGGTGCTGCTGTAAATAACAGCTTCGAAGCTGAAAAAGCCAAAGGGCGAATGGGCGACCAGATGGTTGAGATGGGGTTAATCAGCGCCGACCAGCTTCACGTTGCGCTTCAACAGAAAAAATTGACGGGTGAAATGCTCGGGACCATTTTGGTGGATCTGGGGTTCATTGATGAAAGCGATCTGATTGTTTTCCTGGCAGAGACATCAGGCTTTGGTGTGTTTGACCCGAAAACGGCGATTTACGATTCTGATGCGTTAAAGCTGTTGGATAAGGCGGTTGCTACGAAATGCCGCGCTTTGCCGGTCTCTATTAGCGGCAATGATTATTATTTTGCGATGGCAGACCCCTATGATGTCGTTGCGGTCGATACTATTCGCCAGATTTTGCCTAAAGGCTCTAACGTTCGTCCATTGGTGGCTGCTCCGCATGTTATTTCCGGCGCGATTGATTCTGCTTATGGGTTTGCAAGTTCGGTTAAAGATATTCTGAGAGAACTGGAAGAAGGGCGAAATACTGGTCAAAAAGATGTCGCTCTATTGGATGAAAAGGAGGCTTTCTCACATCCAATTGTTCGTCTTGTAAATGCGCTGGTTTTCGAAGCGGTTAAGATGGGCGTTTCGGATCTGCACTTTGAGCCAGAAGAGAACTTTATCCGTTTGCGCTATCGTTTGGATGGTGTGCTGTTCACGGCTCAAACGCTGCATAAACAGCATTGGAGTGGTATATCACAACGTCTGAAAATTATGTCCAATATGGATATTGCCGACAAAATTAGTCCGCAGGACGGGCGCTTTAATCTGAATATTGCAGGACGCGAAGCTGATTTTCGTGTGTCGTCTTTGCCCACAGTGCATGGTGAGAATATTGTTCTCAGGGTCTTGGATAAAAGCGCGAGTATTATGCCGCTCAGTGCTTTGGGCTTTAGCGATGAAAATAAAAAGCGGATCAAAGTTGCTCAATCGCGCCCGGAAGGCATTATTATTGTTACAGGGCCAACTGGTAGTGGTAAGACCACATCGCTTTATTCGATGCTTAATGAAATCAACGATGTCGAAGTTAATATCCAAACGCTGGAAGATCCGGTGGAATATTCCTTGCCTATGATTCGTCAAACGCATGTGCGTGAAGGCGTGCTGGAGTTTGCGGATGGGATTAAAGCGCTGTTGCGGCAAGACCCCGATATTATCTTCATTGGTGAGATCCGTGACAAAACAACCGCGGAAATGGCGCTTAAAGCTGCGATGACCGGTCACCAAGTTTATACGTCGTTGCACACCAACGATTCTTTCGGTGCTATTCCTCGTTTGATGGATTTGGGGATGAAGCCGGGGATGCTGGCAGGTGCGATCACAGCGGTCTTTGCGCAACGTCTGGCGCGACGTTTGTGTCCTGATTGTAAAGAAGAGTACGAACCAACCGAAGATGAGAAAAAGTTTCTAGGGCTGGACCCAGATAATCCTGAACAGCTTTATCAAGCACATGAAGAAGGATGCCCCGGATGTGCTAAAGGCTATAAGGGACGAGTTGCGTTGGCTGAAATTCTACTATTTGATGATGATCTCAATGCGCTCGTCGCCGCCGGAGCAAATGTGGCAGAACTTAGAAAAGAAGCAGATCGCAAAAGTTTTAAAAACATGGCCGATGATGGGGTGTTGAAAATTCGTGAAGGATTAACCGATATTTCAGCTATTTCCAAAGTTGTCGATATCAGCAAGGTAAAGGGATACGATGCAAAGATATAAATATAGAGCCGTCAATCAAAATGGTCGCCCGGTTAAGGGCTTAATGTCTGCCACTAGCGAAGCTGATTTGTATAATCAGCTGCAACAAGCCGGGCTTGAGCTTATCGCTTGTTCAGTTTCAGGTGGGGGCGCCAGTAAAACAAACTTCTTGGCAGAAATTGGAAAGCCTAAAATTACCTTGCGTGATTTGATACAGCTTTTTGTTCAGATGGAACAGCTTCAATCCGCAGGGGTTCCTTTGCTGGATACACTGCAAGATGTCCGTGATACAGCTGATAACACAGCCTTGCGTGATATTGTTAGTGAAGTTCGCCGCGATGTAACAGACGGGGTTTCGTTGTCCGAGGCCATGGATCGCCACCCGAAAGTCTTTACAAAGTTATATACTTCATTGATCAATGCCGGTGAGCGTACTGGTGATTTAACCAGCGTTTACAAGCAGTTAGTTTCTTATCTGACATGGGTTGATATGATGCAAACAAAGGTTAGAAAAGCAACGATGCAGCCCAAGATCGCGGCAGGCGCGGTTGTCCTTATGCTGGTTGTAATGTTAGGGCATGTTGTACCGCAAATTGTTGGGTTTATTGCAAATCTTGACCAAGAATTGCCTTTTTATACAAAGGCACTCATGGCGACATCTGATTTTTTCCAAAACTATTGGAAGCAAGTAATCATTTTCCCGATCTTGGCTTATATAGGTGTTAAAACGATGTGTAAGCTATCGTCTAAATTTGCCTATTTTATTGATGATATCTTAATACAAATGCCATTATTCGGGGAACTTATTCGAAAATCATCCGTAGCGCGTTATTCACAAACCTTCGCAGCATTATACGCCAGTGGCATTGATGTTTTAAACGCTTTGCGGGCATCAAAGAGAACTGTTTCCAATAGAGTGCTTATCCGGGGCCTTGATTCGGTCGAAGACTATGTACAAGCAGGGAGCTCTATCTCCGAATCTTTCCAAAAAAGCGGTCAATTCCCCAGTCTGGTTGTTCGAATGTTAAAAGTGGGGGAAGGTTCTGGTAATTTAACACCGGTTTTGGAAAAAGTTTCGGAGTTTTACACCAAAGATGTGGACGAAGCTGTTGAGGGATTGATCGGGATGATACAACCCGCCTTGACAGCCGTGATGGGGGGGATGATACTTTGGATAGCCGTATCGGTCTTCGGTCCTATTTACTCGAGCTTCGAGAGCATTAATTTTTAAACGATTAAACACAGGTTAAAACATGTTATCACAGGGACAAACTGTCCTTTCCATGATGGATGAGGCTTTATATATCTATAAAGTCACATCACGTGTTGCGAATCTAGTCGATGTCGTTGCTTGGGATGGAGAAGACTTTCAGGAAAAAGTGGTCTCCACTCTTATTGATACGTGCAAGAAAATGCCCGTTACCATTGTTAACGACATGGTGGAGCAACATTATCGTAAAGAACGTGTTCTGACCGCAGGCGTTAGTCTGCTTGACCGTCAAGCCATGATCAAGCGTAAGCTGGACATGGCATTCCCAAACTATCCTATTCGTGCCTCCATCGCGCTCAAAGCTGAATCCCAAAAAGGCTCTGCGGCGGCAGATGTGTTTATTTTTGCCGCTGTTCCCAGTACAAAGCAATTTTTGAAAACAATTGCCGCGGCTGAAAAGGCACAAGTTTCAATCAAAGGATATGGCCTGTTACCGATTGAATCGGCGGACATGGTCAAAAATCTGGTTAAAAAGCTATCTAAGAAGACGCCTAAATGGTCTGTGCTGATTGGTCAGCACCGTAATGGGGGCTTGCGGCAGGTTGTTGTCCGGGATGGTGAAATCGCTCTGACGCGAATGACCCCAATTACAGATAGTGATCAAGATCCACAACAATGGATTAGTGAAGTTGTTCAGGAATTCAGAGCAACGATGAGCTATCTATCGCGCTTTGGTTTTCAACCGGCAGAAGGTCTGGATGTGGTATTGATCTCCAATCCAACTGCTTCAGAGCTTTTTGCCCAAACAATTGAAGGAACCGGTTTTGGCTTTTACGGTTTGACCGTAAGTGAGGCCGCTAAGGCGGTGGGCCTTCAGATAGGCCCTCAAGAAGAAGAACGCTATGCAGATTCTCTTCATGCGTCGTGGATTGGTAAAAAAGTTAACCTCAAAAGCCCGCTTAAATCGCCTGTACTGGATCGTATTTCTCAGCCAAGAAAAATCGCAAAAATAGCGACATATTTGCTGGGTATTTCTTTGTTGTTCTTTTCTTTCAAATGCTTCACTGCTTTTTCTGACAGTCTTTCCAATAGTTCGGCGCTAGAGCAACAACAAAGAATATTGAGAGGCTTGAACGCGGAATATCAAGAAGAAGTTGATAAAAAGAGTGCGTTGGGCATCGACATCCGGCTTATTCAAAATTCGATTAAAATCTTTGAAGATTTACAAAAGAAAAACATCAAGCCTCTTCGTTATATTCGTGACTTAGGTCAGGTGCTGGGCAAAGATTTTAGAATCGATAAAATAACGGTTTTGTCTTCTGATATGGTGGATCAGCAAAAGAAAAATGCATCTCAATCAAGAAGCCGCCTGAGATTTGCTGTCCCTGAACAAGATGGGCCGCTGTTCCGCTCCACCATGCAGATCAAATATCCCGGTGATAGTGATATCGAAAAAGGGAATAAAGAAATTCAAGAGCTTCAAGAACGTATCCAGACAAAGTTACCTGACCATAAGGTCACGGTGACCAAACAGCTAAAAGACTATAAATACATTGAAGAAATTACTGTAGATGCGGATAAGAAAAAAAGTGATGATGTCCAGCAGGACTTTATCGCGGAAATTACAGTTGAGGGGCCAGCGATAAGTGATTAGTTTGTTAGGAAAACAGCGCGTTATCTTGCTAGGGCTTTTCATTGTGTTCAATGCAGCTCTTGGTTGGCTGTATCTAGGTATTTTAAAGCCTGGTCTTGATCAGAGTGAACGCCAAACGACCAATGTTGAGCGTCAAATTCGCTCGGTTCGGTCTGACCTGAATGGGGTTCAAGTCGCGCTTGAGCAATTGGATGGCCAGATCAATCAGTTCGATGCATTATCAGAGCTCGGGTTTTTTGATCAATCACAACGCTCAAAAGCGACAGATCTTTTTCTAGAGATTCAGGACCAGACAAACGTTGTGGCAAAAGTCAATGTTGGCAAAGGGGAAGTGATAGAAAGCCCTGAAGCAGACAAGGCAGACAACGTCCTTTTGAAAAGCCGGGTTGCGATCGAAGTAAGTGCCATGACCGATGTTGATGTGTTTCAATATATTTTGGAGATGCAAAGGCGCTTCCCCGGCTATATCGATGTTAAATCAATCACTCTTGAGCGCACTAAAGATGTAACGCGTCCGTTGTTGCAATCTATTATTGCCGGAGATGACGTCGAATTGGTGGCGGCGACCCTTGTTGTAGACTGGATGTTTATGATTCCTCGTGACGAAGTCATCGAGACAGAAGACGATCAAAACGGAGGGCGCCGATAATGAGACAAGCCCTGTTATTATTGACCGTAGGTATGATGATCGCTTTGCCAGTGAAGGCGTTTGCGGCAGAAGATATTCTTCCACCATCTATTTCAGCAGAAGGTCTTGATGTCGACAATACGAATCCTCCTGAAGACAGTTTTGAAGACATCTTCGGCGAGACGAATATGGATGAGGATATCTTTATCGATGATGCGGCGTTAAATGATGAAACGCAAACACTGGAAGATGGATCTGCGAAAGAAAACATCAGTGAAGAAGAGGCCGCCCAAAGAGTTTTAGTCGCCGAGATGGTTGATGGCTATCTAGAGGCCATGATCGGCGGCGTCAAAACCGGAGAGCTCCAGTCATTGGTCTTTACCTATTGGGAGCATCTAGAGATCGAAGATGCAAAAGCATCGATCGGCAAAGTAACTGTGACCGAAACAAAGGTCAAAGAATCTAAAGTTAAACCGCCACCGGAGAAAAGATTTATTCACTTAGAAGGCATCTTATATACAAATGCTAATGACTGGGTGATTTGGTTGAACGGCAAACAATACCGTCCAAAAGCATTGCCGGAAGAAAGTCTGGGGTTGATTGTTTATCCTGATTATATCGAAGTCAAATGGTATGACGATTACACCAATCAGATTATCCCGGTCAGATTGCGCCCGATGCAGCGCTTTAATATTGATGCCCGGGTCTTTATGCCAGGGTAAGCAAAAGGAAATACGAAGATAATGAGTGAAGCAGCTTTATCGATTGAAAAATTGACTATCGATTATGACCGTACGGATGTGGTATTCGACGTCGATTTTTCTGTGCAGCGCGGTGAAATGTTTGGCCTGATTGGTTTGAATGGCGCTGGTAAAACGACATTGATTAAAACCATTTTGGGGCTCCATGATGCACGCAAGGGCGATATCCGTATTTTAGGGCATTCCAATGATGTAATGGAAGCGCGGAAAAATGTAGTTTACTTGCCTGAACGCTTTGACCCGCCGTGGTTTTTGACCGGGATGGAGTTTGTTAAGTTTTCTTTGCAGCTTTATAAAAAGCCTTTTGATCGTAACAAAGTATTAGAGGCCGCTGAAAAACTCGCTTTAGACCCCAAAGCATTGGACCGCAGAGTTCAAACATATTCCAAAGGCATGCGTCAAAAGCTTGGCCTGATCGGAACTGTGATGACCGGGTGTAAATTTATCATTTTGGACGAACCGATGAGTGGCTTAGATCCTCTGGCACGAACCTTGGTTAAGGACATGCTGTGTGATGTAAAATCAAAGGATCAAACAATTTTTATTTGCTCACATATTTTGGCGGATCTGGATGAAATGTGCGCGAGAGTCGCGGTTATCCACCAAGGGCGAATTGAATTTTTAGGTAAGCCTCAAGAATTAAAGAAAAAAACAAAAGCAGATAATCTGGAACGCGCTTTTCTTGATTTTATTCATCCCCAAAAAGGAAATGAAAATAAAGAAGAAATCGTTGTATAAACGAGAAAGCAAAGACACAATGGAAGACAAGATGGATACAAAGGCAGCGTTAAAAAAATCGATTAGATTGATACTGGGAGGGGTAACCCTATCAACATGCCTGGTAACGCTGGCCCATGCGCAAAGCGACGTATCAGCAGAACAAATCGACACAGCTACAGAGGCTGGTGAATTATCCCAACCTGATTCGGACGATCTTGAAACGACGACAGCGCCACCAGCTACAATTGATGCGGATCTATATTTTGATGCGCAGGATTTAATTCCGGAAAGTGAATTGGCAACCAAAGGCGGCGCGCGACGCGTAGATCCTGAGGCTCAACCGGCGTCAAGCTTTGTCGTAATTGAAAAAGGCCCCGCGAAGAATTCTGTTCCGGCGCTTATGGTCGCGGCAAAACGCGCAGGCATGTTAGGGCGCTATCAGGCCGCCGCTGACATTTACAGTGGTATCTTGGAAAAAACGCCAAAAGACCAGCAAGCATTACTGGGTTATGCGGTTGCGCTTCAGCATTTAAAGCGAAGTGATGAAGCCATCAGTACCTATGAGAAACTTCTGGAAGTAGACCCTGAAAATACGGATGCCCATATTAATATGCTGGGATTGGTCGGTGAAAAATTTCCGGCTGTAGCTTTGCAGCGCTTATTGATATTGCAGAAAAAACAAGCCCACTTTAGTGCGCCGCTAACTGGTCAAATTGCATATGTGCAATCTCGTTTAGGCCTTTATGAAGACGCATTAAATAATTTGGCAATTCTTGCGAGCTCTGAGCCCGAAAACGCAGGCCATTTATTAAATATGGCGGTAACTGCTGATAAGGCTGGCATGCAAAGCGAGGCAGTAAAATATTACGAAAAAGCCTTAGAGATAGACACGGTCTATAACGGTGGTCGCTCAGTCAATCGAAGTGAAATTTTTGATCGCTTGGCGCGGTTACGATAAGCAAGGCTGCGTTGTAAATGACTATAACGCTGCTTGAAATTCTGGAAATTATAATTATTTCTGTTGTCGGCCTTTGTTTGGGTAGCTTTTGCACGGCCATCACCTTTCGGGAGCTCAACGATCTTTCTTGGGGGTTCTCAAGTAAAAACAAAAATAACAAAAGCCAGAATATTTCCCCGCATCGCTCTTGCTGCCCATCATGTCACCATCCTTTAAATGCGTTGGATTTAATTCCTTTAATTTCATGGTGTGTGGTAAAAGGGAAGTGTCGCTATTGCCAACATGCTATCGGCTGGATCTACCCCCTGACAGAGCTCACAGCAATGATGGCGGCGTTGCTGACTTATATCGCTATGGGGTTTACCTTGTCAGCCTTTATCGTGCTGGCGTTAATTCCGTTTTTACTGGCGCTGACAATTATTGATTTAAAAGAAATGATTTTACCCAATCGTCTTGTGCTGATTGTTGGTTTGATTGGGCTCTTATTTAATGTCGTCGAACAACTGCATTTAGGTGTGGGCTTGATCGGAATTCTACCATATTTGGCGGCAGGCCTTCTATTTGGCGGTGTTGCATGGCTGATCGGCGCGATAACTTCATGGGCGCTAAAAAAAGAAGCCCTAGGTATGGGGGATGTTAAATTTTTTATTGCAGCAGGAATTTGGTTAGGGCCTTTAGATTTACCCGATTTTTGTTTGTTTTCTGGTCTGCTGGGCATTATAATGGGAGCTCTGTGGCGTTGGGCAAATGGTTCAAATCTTTTTCCTTTTGGTCCCGCGCTGATCGTTAGTCTCTTTTGTTTGGTTTTATTGGACTTTTCAATCATAGATTTCTTTTTAACGCATTAACGCTCTAATTTTTACGAACTTTTTATATTCTTTCGTCATACTCATTAGTTGGACCGATATAAACACAAAGGATCAAAATCGTGGATTTAACTCAGCTTCTGGCTTTTACCATCCAAAATAGTGCTTCCGATTTACATTTGTCGGCAGGGAATCCGCCGGTGGTTCGCACAAGCGGTCTAATGAAACGAATCAAGGCGCCAGCACTTAGCAGTGATGACATCCGCACGATGCTTTATTCGGTCATGACAGAAGATCAAAGAACTGTGTTTGAAGAAACGCATGATCTCGACTTTGCGATTGCTTTGGGCGATAAAGCCCGTTTTCGTGTGAACGCATTTGTCTCTCGTTTGGGGACTTGTGCCGTCTTTAGAACTATTCCAAGTGAAATTCCATCTTTGAATGATCTCGATTTGCCACCGATTATTCGTTACTTTGCAGAGCTTGAAAAAGGTCTGGTGCTTGTAACCGGTCCGACAGGAAGTGGTAAATCAACGACATTAGCCGCGATGATTAACCACATGAACCATAATATGGCGCGCCATATTTTGACGATCGAAGATCCGGTGGAATTCTTTCACAAGTCAGAGAAGTCTCTTATTAATCACCGCGAAGTAGGTGAAGACACAAAGTCATTCAAATCCGCATTGAAAGCAGCCTTGCGGGAAGATCCTGATGTGATCCTCGTGGGGGAGATGCGTGATTATGAAACCATCTCTTTGGCGCTGACTGCCGCTGAAACCGGTCACTTGGTTTTTGGCACATTGCACTCATCCTCTGCATCTAAAACCATCAACCGTATTATTGACGTTTTCCCATCGAATGATAAGGAAATGATCCGCTCAATGATTGCGAGTTCTTTGCAGGGTATTATTGCTCAAACACTTTTACGCAGAATTGGCGGTGGTCGTGTTGCTGCCCACGAGCTTTTGGTGGGGACGAACGCGGTTCGTAACCTAATCCGTGAAGATAAAATTCCGCAATTGCAATCCATGCTACAAACAGGGGCGCGCTACGGCATGAACACGATGGAAGATGCTGTTAAAGATCTTATTGAGGCCGGTATTGTTGATAAAGAAGAAGCGCGAGCTATTCTTTCTGGAAGCGGCGACGGTGGTATCAACGAAGAAGAGTTGTCCAAAATGGCGGTGGGGGGCTCCGGTCAAAATGCCATGTACAGCCCTGGTGATGATGTGATCGAAGATTGGGATGATGGTGGCATTGAAGATGCTGGCGGAAAAGAAGATGGATATTCATTTTGACGGTTGAAAAACAAATTTTAGACTTATTGCTTGCAATGGTCGAGCATGGAGCCAGTGACCTATATATCACATTAGGGTCCCCTCCAATGCTCAGAGTAAAGGAAAGGCTAATTCCTGCCCGACCTGAGGTCGTGACAGACACGAATGTTGATCAAATCTTGAGCGCTTTACTGACCGTGCGTCAGCGCCATGAATTTAATGGCGCGATGGAGCTCAATACGTCTTTGGATTTAGGTGAGAAGGGTCGGTTTCGTATTAATGTTCTTCGGCAAAAGCAACATCCTGCGCTGGTTATACGCCGGATTGTAACAAAAATTCCCAGCTTTGAAGAGCTAGGCTTGCCACCGATTTATGGTGATTTAGTTTCCGCGAAAAGAGGCTTGGTTTTGGTCGTTGGTATGACAGGGTCGGGGAAATCAACCAGCCTTGCTTCGATGATTGATTACCGAAATCGTAGTGAAGAAGGGCATATCGTTACTATCGAAGATCCGATTGAATATTACCACACCCATCAAAAAGGAATAGTCTCTCAAAGAGAGGTTGGTGTTGATACGCACTCCTACGCAACAGCATTGAAAAATGCTTTGCGTCAAAGGCCGGATGTTATCTTGATTGGTGAAATACGTGATCGAGAGGTCATGGATCAAGCCATGATGAGCGCCGAAACAGGACATCTATGTTTGGCGACTATTCATGCAAATAATGCATATCAAGCGATTGAGCGTGTTGTAAATCTTTTTCCAGATGAAATGGCCAAGCAGGTCAGGGTGAATTTATCGGTGAATTTAAATGCAATTCTATCGCAGCGCTTGATACCTACGCAAAGCGGGGGGATCGCACCGGTTTTGGAGATTATGATCAATCAAGGTCTTATTCGAGAGCTGATTCTAAAAGGCGATGTACGAAAAATTAAAGACGTCATGGAAGAAAATGCTGTAAGCGGTATGCGAACCTTTGACCAGTCTTTAATAGAACTATGTCGTGCGGGGGAGATCTCAAGCGAGGCAGCTATAAGTTATTCCGATAGGCCTTCGGATATGAAAGTAAGATTGAATAATTCTACGGCAAAAGCCGAAGAAGCCGAAGAAGGTTCTGCCCTTTTAGACAAAATCGACACCTCTTTCTTAAAGTTGCGCGATTAAAAAAACGCAAAAAAAACAAAACAGCATTTTAAGCTGTGTAATCTTTTTAAAGTTCTTTCTAAGCCCATTGCCCTGATAGGGAAGCTATGCTCTAATTCCGAGGAAGAGCTACGGCGGCCTGATTCTCTTGACCGCGTTTCGTGTATTTTTATAGAAGAGCATACAAAATGATATTGAATAATCGCGCATTGAACATAACGATAATCGGCCTAAGCCTATTGGTTTGCATGGTGCTATCAGGTTGCGATGCGGTCAGTAACCAACTCAGAACAGATCGCTCTGGTGACATGGAAAAACAAGATTACCGTGATGCACTTGCGCCGCGTGACATTATGGAGATCGACGATGACGCTGACGAAAAAGGCGGCATTATCCCGACGATGAACCCATATATTTCACAAGGCTATACAGAATATAAAGAAATGCCTCTGGTTTCGGTTTCGGTTAACCGCTCTGTGCCTTTAAGAGATATTTTTTATCAGTTAGCGGAGCAAACGGGCTATGACGTTGAGCTTGACCCAAATATTCGTGGTTCGATCATTTTTACAGCACGTCAACGTCCGCTTGATCAAGTGATCTCGCGTATTTGTGATATGTCAGGTTTGCGCTATAAGATGCGTGACAATGTTTTACGTGTGGAAATCGATACCCCATATAACAAACAGTATAAGCTCGATTATTTGAGCTTTGTTCGAACCAATAGCAGTGAAATTAACACCGACATTTCGGTTGTCTCGGGTGAAGGGGCGGATACAGGATCTTCTTTCTCCAGTAGCGTAGAAATTGAAGTTGATTTTTGGTCAACCCTACAAGTCAGCTTGGCGCAACTACTTAGCAATGATTCTTATAGCCGCCTAGCAACACGAACAGACCCATCAGTGGAAGTGGTCACTGAAAACGTCCCAGGGGGGGCAAACGCAGTGATTAATGTAGGCGCCTTGCCTGAAACTGAAGAGGAAGAAGAAGAAGAGATTGATTCAGAGGAGCTGTTCTCGATCAACCGTCAAGCAGGTTTGATTAACGTCTATGCAACAGAAAAAACGCATAAAGAAGTTAATAAATACCTTGAAGAACTGAAGCGCTCTATCACAAGTCAGGTTTTGGTCGAGGCAAAAGTATTGGAAGTTAATCTGAATGATGAGTTCTCTGCTGGTATTGATTGGCGCCTGCTTGATATCGCGAATGGCAATCTGGCCATTGATTACGTGACATCATCGGGTTTCCAGCGTTTGCTTGATACTGATGCGACAAACGATGCCATTGATGCGGCCGCTCCTGGCGCCGATCAGGGGAGCCAAAGCCCAGCTTCTGCTTTGATTGCCCAATATTCTGGCGACGAAGTTCAAGGTTTGATTCGCGCTATTTCGGAATATGGCACGACCAAAGCATTGGCTAGCCCACGATTGGTTGTTTTGAACAACCAGTCTGCCGTGTTGAATGTGGCCAGAAACCGTGTTTTCTTTATTGTTGAAGAAGAAGAAGAAGAAGAAGACGACGATACTGGTGATATTACAACAACATATAGCTATGAGACCCGCACGGTTCCAGAAGGTGTGATTATCAATGTGATGCCGTCTATCAACCTTGATAGTGGAATGGTCTCCTTAGCCATTCGTCCTTCGGTGACTGATATCGGTAATGATACTATTCGAAACCCGTTTGTTGATGTAGATACCCGTATTCCGCAGGTAAGTATCCAGGAAATTGATACGGTTTTGAACGTAAAATCAGGGCATGCTGTGGTGATTGGTGGATTGATGAAAGACTTTACAACATCGATTGAAGATGGTGTACCGGTTCTTTCGGACGTGCCAATGTTAGGCAGTTTGTTCAAGAGCCATTACGATCAGATCAGTAAAACTGAATTGGTTATCTTCTTGCGCGTCACTATCTTGGATGAAAGCGGGAAAAACTCTATCCATGATACGGATCGAGATCTATACCGTAAGTTTTCACAAGATCGTCGCCCATTTAAACTATAATCAAGAGCTATATTTAGCTGAGTGAGGAAAATAATGTCTTGGGCTTTGATGCGCTATGTTTTAAAGGCCGCCGCACGCGATAAAGTAATCATCTCCTTGATGGTCGCGCTGGCTTTATCTTGTGCCTTATCTGTTTTTATGGGCAGTGTTGCGGTCATCGAGCAAGATTATTTCTCGATTGTTTTTGCGGCTTCTGGTTCACGGATATCAATTGTTTTTGGCTTAGTTTTGTTCGTCGTGTTTTATATACGCCGGTCTTTTGAGGCAAAAGACATTGAATTTATTCTATCAAGACCTCTTTCAAGAGTTCAATTTTTGCTATCTTACATTGCGGCCTTTGTTGTATTGGCAGTACTGATGGGGGTTGTGCAAGGTGGCTGTATTTATGCCATGTCCGGGCATTTATTCTCAGTGGGGCACTGGTATTGGATTGTCAGTGTGATTGCTGAAAACATGATCATGGTTAGTGTAGCGCTTTTCTTTTCGATGATTTTATCAAGCGCAGCGACCGCAGCCCTTGCTTGCTTTGGTTTTTATGCGCTCGCTCGCATGATGGGGCATATTCTAGGTGCCTTGGATGGTGGAACTGATGTACCTGGTGGAAAGTGGATCGGCATGGTATTGGAAGGCATTTCCGTCGTTACACCAAGATTAGACTTAATGGCGCAATCGTCATGGTTGATCTATGGTGTAGACGGCAGCATCAATTTAGCCGTGATTATCTTGCAAGGCTTTATTTTCTCGGCCTTTATTTTCTTTGCAACTTCGATTGATTTAATACGGCGTCAGTTTTAGCTATGTCCAAGGCAGAAAAAAAACTTTGGCTGATTTTCTTTATCTTTTTAATAGGGAATGCAGGCCTTTGGCTGGTCTTGCGGCAAACGCAAGCCAAATGGATGAATGTGCCGCCGGTTCCGGGGAAAAACGCCGTTTATGCGTCAGCATTGGGTGATGGGAAGTTTGCCTATCGTTCTTTAGGTATTATGCTCCAAAATTTGGGAGACACGGGCGGACGTTCAACATCTTTGCATGAGTATGATTATGATTCTTTGGGCCGTTGGTTCTTTTTAATGGATAGCTTGGATCATCGCTCGAATTACTTGCCATATGTGGCAGCCTACTATTATGGCGCTCTTGAAGGGGAGCCGGACAAGCTGCGCAATGTCGTTAAATATCTTCACGCGGTAGGGCTTTCCATTAAAAATGAGAAATGGCGCTGGCTAGCGCATGCGGTTCATTTAGCGCGATTTAAGATGAACGATCTTAATCTGTCATATAGTATGGCCAAAGAATTGGCTGCCTTGGCCGACGAGCCTGGCGCAGATCTTCCGAATTGGGCACGCCAAATGCCCGCATTTGTGTTAAACCAACAAGGCGAAAAAGAAGCGGCTTATCAGCTTATGTTGGAGATATTGTCTTCCGTAGGGGATAAGCTACACCCTAACGAAATCAATCACACGCGCGGCTATATTTGTGAGCAAATACTGACCCCCGAAGAGGCAAAAGACAATCCGATCTGTCAGGGTGACTTTTAAAGGAGCCGGTTGAATGATAAGTGATCTACGTTTTACGGTTCCGGAACTCATCATCATCTTAGGTGCGGCTCAGTGCGTTTATATTATTGTTTATTTACTCTTTAGGTCTGGAAAACTCTCTAGGGCAGGCTTGCCGATTTTATTTTTCTTAGTGTTGGCGACCTTTTTATCATGGACGTTGTTCGAAGAAAAAATTCCGGAATATTTTGTAGGTTTGTCTAAGTGGAGAACCGTTCTAATCTCCTTCCAGGTTCCTTTGAGCATGTTGCTGATCGTGCAAATTTGTCAGATCTATAAAACACCATCGATAAAGCAATATAGTGTTCTTTTGATTCAGGCGCTCGCTTACGGCTCACTGTTTTTATATTTAATGAAAATGGGGAATTGTGAGCAATCTGAATGCGTTCCGTATGATCATTGGTACCGCCTAGTCGGGGTGCTGGGAAACAGCCTTTGCTTCTTATCGGTTTGGTTTAATCGCAACCTGATACGTGGATTGCTAAAAGAAAAAGCCCAAAAAGAACGTTATTGGCTTGTTCTGACCATGATTTTTACCAACATCGCCTTTGTCTTAACAATGCTGTTCTCGATTGGCGTTGATTACCAAAGCGACAAGCTTTCAGGTATTGAAGTCGGTTACGTGATCTTTTTGGTTTATTTGACGGGCACCAGCTTGTTTCGGATTTATCCGCAAGCTGTATTGCTCAATGCCGCGCAAAAACAGTCTGAGGGCTTGGGCAAAGAAGACTTGCTAATCGTCGAGAAAGTTAAAGAACTTTTGCTCATGCAAAAGATATATCACGAGCAAGGCTATGGTCGTGTAGATCTCGCTAGGGAATGTGAAACATCCGAAGCCAATATATCGAGAATCATCAACACAGTGTTTGGAAAATCTATTCCTCAACTTTTAAATGAGAAAAGAGTGGAAGACGCAATCTTAATGCTGGAGCAAACCGACGCGCCGATCAAAGTAATCGCGCAAGAAGTAGGCTTTAGTTCCTTGCCGACTTTCAACCGTGCATTTAAAGAAATCACAGGCGCACCGCCATCTAAATACGCTGGATAGAGGGAGGCGGCTTATCATTTTGTCAAATTGAACAAAGTGATTTGTATCTGATAAGCCTAAAGGTCTCTTCTTAATCTTTCATTCATAAAAAAGATGAGATGATTGAGAAAGATAGGGGATTCTATTGCGTTAAAAAATATGATAGATTCTCTGTGATGTAGTTTTGTTGTTTTTATTATTATTTTTTTGAGGAGAGTTAATTATGCAACGTATAACGTCTAATATTAAGACAAATGAAAAAGGCTTTACACTAGTAGAGCTTGCGATCGTAATGATCATTATCGGCCTGCTGTTAGGTGGGGTTTTGAAAGGGCAAGAGCTCATTGAAAACGCCAAGGTAACGGCAACCATTTCACAAGTAAAAGGCTTCCAGGCTGCTTTGAATAGCTTCCGGGATGCTTATGGTGCAACGCCAGGTGATATGCGTAATGCAACAACCCGCCTGCAAGGTTGTACAGGTGCAAATAACTGTAGCAATGGTAGTGGTAACTCATTGGTGTCTTCTGTGGCAAGCAATAACCCTGCTTGGAATGCTGCGGTTGTTGCTGCGAATGGTGAGACATCAAACTTTTGGAAGCATATTGCACTGGCTGATTTGATCACTGGTGTTGACCCAACAGCAAGTGTTGCAGTAGCAAACACAGCTTGGGGGCAGACGCATCCTTCATCATCTTTGCGTGGTGGTTTTGAGATGTATTACGATGTGGACTTGAGTGATATCGACGCGGCAGTTACTGTAAGTGGTCACGTGCTTCGTATGAGTAACGGTGGTTTGTTAGGTACAGTAGGTACAGCCGGTGCGGCGCCTGCTTCAGGCTTGCAAGCAGCCAATATCGACCGTAAGCTGGACGATGGTCGCCCATTTGCTGGTTCGGTTATCGGTGGTGGAGCTAACTGTTTCAATGTCGATACTTATGATGAGCAAAATGATGCGAAGAATTGTGTGCTTTACTTCTTAATTGATGGTTAATCACTAAATCTAATCTGCGTCCGTTTTGCTCGGACGCAGATTTTTTTATTTGCTAAGAAACGGGTTATTGATGAAGGGAAGAAAAATGAAAAACGAAAAAGGTTTTACGCTGGTAGAGCTCGCGATCGTGATGATCATTATCGGCTTGCTACTCGGCGGTGTCCTAAAGGGACAAGAATTAATTGAAAATGCCAAGGTAACGGCAACAATCTCACAGGTAAAAGGCTTTCAAGCTGCCTTATACACATTCAGAGACAGTTATGGTGCGTTGCCCGGCGATATGCGTAATGCAACCACGCGGGTACAAGGTTGTACAGCTGCCAATAATTGCTTGAATGGTAACGGTAACAGCTTAATCTCATTTGGAACCGCGGCAGATTCGGCGAACAACGTGGCGTGGCCAACGATTGTAACCAATCGCCCTGAGACCATTCAGGTGTGGAAACATTTTGCTCTGGCTGATTTGATTACAGGTGTTGATCCGACAGCTGATGTAACGCCAGCTAACCTTGCTTGGGGGCAATCGCACCCGGCATCAGCGCTTCGTGGTGGTTATGAACTATACTTTGATGGTGCCACAACGGTCGGTGAAACGGGGCATTTCTTAAGATTGTCAAATGGTGGTCTTGGCGGTACGGTTGGTACAGCAGGCGCTGCGCCGGCATCACCGTTGCAAGCGGCTAACATCGACCGTAAAATGGACGATGGTCGTGCGATGAGCGGTACTGTGATTTCAAATTACGGGACTAACAACGATAACTGTCATACGGGTGATGATTATGATGAACAAACCGATGGTAAGCATTGTGTTGTGTTCTTCTTAATTGATGGTTAGATGAATTAAGAATGAAGGCCAGCGTTTGCTGGCCTTTTTTTGTTGTGAAAATTAGGGGAATAAAATGGGGAACCAAAAAGGCTTTACGCTGGTTGAGCTCGCGATTGTCATGATCATTATTGGCTTGCTACTCGGCGGCGTCCTAAAGGGACAAGAACTAGTTGAAAATGCCAAGGTTACGGCTGTCATCTCGCAAGTAAAAGGCTTTCAAGCCGCTTTAAATGGTTTTCGTGATTCTTATGGAGCTTTGGCGGGCGATATGGCCAATGCAACCACCCGTGTTCAGGGGTGTACAGGCACGAATAACTGTGTGAATGGCAATGGTAATGCAATCATCGGGGCGATTATTCCTGCATGGGATGCTGGGGATCTGACCGTTGCAGGTGAGTCTGCTCAATTTTTTAAACATCTGGCTTTAGCTGATTTAATTATAGGCATTGACCCAACGACAAATAACTTGGCTTGGGGTGATCTGTATCCCCCCTCATCACTGCGTGGTGGTTATTCAATTGCTTATACAACTTGTGCGGGGGGCGGTAATGGCGTCTGTGGTGCCAGCCCGGGTGGTTTAGTTTTAAGAATGCATAATGGTTTGCCTGCGAACGCAGCAGCGAATATAGAAGACGCTTTAGGGGCGGCGGTTGCAAGCTCACTACAAGCATCAAATATCGATCGTAAACTAGATGATGGTATTCCTAATGCCGGCTGGGTGCGCTCTATTGCTGCGGGTAATGGTGCAACTACAGCACATTGCGAAGGTACTTACGATAACAGTAAATCAAAAGACTGTACGTTGCTCTTCCAAATTGATGGCTAAATAGGGCTATCCCATGAAAGCGTTAAGCCGCAGCGCTTTGTTTTAATGTTTTGCGAAGCTCAGATAGAACCGCATCACCCATCTGGCTGGTGCTGACTTCTTGGCAGCCTTGTGCCATGACATCCGGTGTCCGTGTGCCGTTGTTCAATACGGTTTGAACGGAGGCCTCAATCGCATCAGCCAAAGCGCCTTGATCCAAAGAATAGCGCAAGCCCATTGCAAAGCTTAGAATAGTCGCCAGCGGATTAGCCTTACCTTGCCCAGCAATATCAGGGGCAGAGCCATGAACAGGCTCATACAGGCCCGGTGTTTCAGGGGCGCCTAAAGACGCCGAAGGCAGCATACCCAAAGACCCCGTCAACATCGCAGCCTCATCAGAGAGGATATCACCAAACAAATTATCGGTAATAATCACGTCGAACTGTGATGGATTGCGCAAAAGCTGCATCGCGCAGTTATCGGCATACATATGCTCAAGCGCAACATCGTTATACTCAGCCATATGCAAGGCGGTAACGTCTTCGCGCCATAGCTTGCCGCTTTCCATCACGTTTGCTTTCTCGCAAGAGGTCACACGGTTAGAGCGCTTGCGGGCAAGCTCGAAGCCCACACGCGCCAGACGCTCGATCTCGGCGGTTGTATAGACTTGCGTGTTATAACCCTTACGCTGACCATTGCCTAAATCATCAATGCCGCGTGGCTCACCAAAATAAACACCGCCAGTAAGCTCGCGTACAATTAAGATATCAAGACCCTTAACAATTTCGGGCTTGAGCGTGGAAGCATCCACCAGCGCGTCAAACACCAGTGCAGGGCGTAAGTTCGCAAAAAGATCTAGTTCCTTACGGAGGGCCAGTAAGCCTGCCTCAGGGCGTTTATCATAGGAAACATCATTCCATTTCGGTCCGCCAACCGCGCCAAGCATAATCATGTCAGAGGCTTTACATTGCGCCAAAACCTCGTCCGACAGCGGTGTGCCATATTCATCGGTAGAGCATCCACCGACCAGACCTTCTTCGGTCTCTAGCGTCATGTCGGTGTTTTCGTTAATCCATCCGATCAGCTTACTAACTTCAGCCATAATCTCAGGGCCAATACCATCGCCGGGTAATACGGTAATTTTATATGATGTCATGATACTTCCTCTATTAAACCCAAGGGCGCTTATCCGCGTCTTGCTTTTCAAACTCTGAGATAAAGGCTTCTTTTTCCAATGTCAGGCCAATATCATCCAAACCATTGAGCAAGCAATGCTTACGGAAGGGGTCAATTTCAAAATCAAAGCTGAATTTATTGCCGCGGGTGACAACTTGGTTTTCAAGATCAATTTCTAATAACCCTTCCGGTGATTGCTCGCATTCATCCATTAATTGGTCAACGGCTTCTCGGGGGAGGACAATCGGCAAAATGCCGTTTTTAAAACTGTTATTGTAAAAGATATCGGCAAAGCTCGGTGCGATGATACAGCGGATACCCATATCCAAAATCGCCCAAGGCGCATGCTCGCGACTGGAGCCACAACCGAAATTCTCACCGGTAATCAGGATCTCAGCCTTGCGATATTCCGGTTTATTAAAAACGAAATCAGATTTTTCACTGCCGTCGTCATTATAGCGGATATCGAAAAAGGCGCTCACGCCCAGACCGGATCGTTTGATCGTCTTTAAAAACTGCTTGGGGATTATAATATCGGTATCGATATTGATCATCCGCAGGGGCGCAGCAATGGCTTTGAGCGTGGTAAAAGCATCCATAAGTTGTTCTTCTAATGTTATTGTTGCCGTTTCCGGTAATACGCCAGCTTGCATAAGCCTTCATAAGCTTTATACGCAGCCCGCGTCACGGGGAAAAGAAAGCGCATCGGGCCGCTAAGATCAAGCGTTTTTTTAAAGCGCGCCGTACCGATATATTGTTCTTGGGCGGGGTCTTGCTCTGCCAAGCCGGGTTGAATGATATAAGCTTGTAATCCGTTCTTCCAGTTATGGCCCATTAATGTATCAATCGGTAGATAAATACGCGTTAATAATTGCAGCATTTTTTCAGCCCCCGCGCGGGTGATAACATAGGCAAAAGCACCGCCAGGCGCGGTTCGAAGGCAGTTAAGAGTATAGCGATCATTCACTGGGCGAACGGTAAATTGCTCAATTCGGGCGACTTTGTCACTGCCTAAAAAACGGACCAGATCATAATCTTGTGGCCCGTTTAATAAGTCATCTAAAACGGATTTAAAGTCAGATTCTAAAATCGCATCATCTTCGAAAACCAAGGCCTGATCGATGTTGTCATGCAGCATTTTTTCAAAAATCGCTTTGTGGGAGAGTAAAACACCAAGTTCCCCCCCCTTAAGATCCCGCCCGAAAAAAGCGCGACGCAAAGATGCGTTGTAAATAGGGTGGGTGGGCACGTCAAAGCCACGGCCATCCACCGCATCAAAAAATTCGAAATCAATAGCCTGAGATTTGAGCTGTGCGCGCATGTGATCCTGCCGTCCGGTTGCTTCGGGCAGGGAAATCACAAAACATTTAAATGTCGTAGGTATCGGCATCAGGGCCATCATCTGCGATTGCAGAACTTACCTCAAGTTTTTTTTTAGCTTCTTGTTCTAAGATCATACCTTTAAAGGCAGCGAACAAAATAGGATCGTGCACTTGTTTGGGTTCAATATAATCAATCACCCCTTGGGGGGAGAGGTCTCTATCCCCGAAATGCGGGCGAGGAATGCTTTGCCCGTCAAAATCTTCAACGATGGCGACGAGTCGCGCGGGCATAGGTATTTGCTGTGAGTGAAGGCCGTGTGTGCCCGTGCCATTCATTTCTTCATGGTGATACATCACCACATCGCACAGGAGTTGATGAAATGGATGTTCGCGTGCTTCGGGGATATCTTTAAAAGCTTCTTGAATTTTTTTAAGGCCCAAACTGGTATGAGACCGTCGCTCGGCTTTAAGTTCGGGGGAGGGTTTGGCGCCCGTGGTTTCCCAAATGCCGGGCGGGAGGTCCGCTTTGCCTAAATCATGGGCTAAGGCCGCCCAATAAAGGTTGTTTGCAATCGTCTCGCCAGTATTAAGGTATAAACATGTATCATGACAACGCTGCGCAACGCGCTGGGTGTGTTCATGAAAAATATATTGCGTATCCGGCATTTTTAACAGGCGCGTATGATCTAGATCTTTTAGATCGTTGAGCATTTGTTCAATGAAAGGGCGAAAATATTTCTGACAAACCGGATCGGTTTCAAAGTCATACGTACTTGGCCAGTGATGTGCGTTAAAATCCAGCATTGCAATAATTTACCATAAAAAAAATTGCGTTTCAACTTGGGCAGCTATAAATCGCGAATGTCACTCAAATGACCGTTGATGGCGGCGGCGGCGGCCATAGCCGGACTCATCAAATGCGTACGTCCACCGCGTCCTTGACGCCCCTCGAAGTTACGGTTTGAGGTCGAAGCACATCGCTCTCCAGGGGCTAAGCGGTCGGAGTTCATCCCCAAACACATAGAGCATCCAGGCTCGCGCCATTCAAGGCCGGCATCGATAAATATTTGATCCAATCCTTCTTCCTCGGCTTGCGCTTTAACAAGGCCAGAACCCGGCACGACCATGCCTTGAACATGGCTGGCAATTTTTTTGCCTTTTAATATTCCAGCCGCTTCACGCAGATCTTCAATCCGTGCATTGGTGCAAGACCCCAAAAAGACTTTATCAATTTTAATATCGGTAATTTTCATCCCGGCTTCTAAACCCATATAATCCAGCATCCGTTTGGCGGATTCTTTTTTATTAGCGTTTTCAAAATCATCGGGGTTTGGTACTACGCCGCTAATCGGGATAACATCTTCCGGTGTTGTGCCCCATGTGACCAAGGGCGGGATTTCTGACGCATCTAAAGTAACAATTTTATCATACTGCGCACCTTCATCAGAGGGCAGGCTTTTCCAATAGGCAACCGCTTTATCCCATTCAGCGCCGCTTGGCGCCATTTTACGACCTTTGATATATTCAAATGTAGTTTCATCCGGTGCAATCATGCCCGCGCGCGCGCCGCCTTCGATCGACATATTGCACACGGTCATGCGGCCTTCCATCGAAAGGTTGCGAACCGCTTCGCCAGCAAATTCAATCACATAGCCATTACCGCCTGCGGTGCCGATTTTGCCAATAATCGCCAAAATCATATCTTTTGCGGTGACCCCGGGAGCGAGCTTACCATTAACTTGAATTAGCATGGTTTTTGCGGGCTTTTGAATGAGGGTCTGGCTGGCCAGTACATGCTCAACTTCGGATGTGCCAATACCAAAAGCCAGCGCCCCAAACGCTCCATGCGTGCTGGTATGGCTATCCCCACAAACGATGGTCATGCCGGGCAGGGTAAAGCCTTGCTCAGGCCCGATAATATGCACGATGCCTTGGCGGCGGTCCAATATATCGAACATCTCAACGCCAAAGGCTTCACAGTTTGTGCGCAAAGTCTCAATCTGGATGCGACTATCTTCTTCGGCAATGCCGTTGGCGCGATCGTAGGTTGGTACATTGTGGTCAACGACGGCCAATGTATTTTTAAGCTGACGTACGCCACGCCCCGCCATGCGCAACCCTTCAAAGGCTTGTGGCGAAGTAACCTCATGCACCAGATGGCGGTCGATATAAATCAGGCAAGTACCGTCGTCTTGACGGTGGACGATATGATCGCTCCAGATTTTTTCAAATAATGTGCGTGGCTTTGAATGAGTGTTCACGGGCTGACCTATCATTTTATAAAAGTGTCTTTTTGATATAGAAAAAGGCCATGATGAAATCAATGGCCCTTTTGGTTTGTTTGGAAACAGTAGAAGCTTATGCTTCGGTGTTTTCTGCTTCAGCGGCTTGCGCAGCAGCTTCTGCTTCTTTGGCCTTTTGCTTGTCGGCTTTTGCTTGCTCAGCTGCCTTGCGGTTTTCCTCGCGAGCGAGTTTCTTAGCCTCTTTCTTAGCCTTGGTGCGTTCTGTCTTAGAAATAACAGGTGCATCAAGATCTTTCTTCTCAAGGCCGTGACCGGTAACACGCTCAGCAATACGAGCAGATTTACCGCGACGATCGCGCAGGTAGTAAAGCTTCGCACGACGGACAGAACCGCGACGAACCAATTCAATGCTCTCTAGGCGGGGGCTCCACAATGGGAAAACACGTTCAACGCCTTCACCGTGACTAATCTTACGCACGGTAAAGCTTGCATCCATGCCAGTGCCGGCGCGGGCAATACAAACGCCTTCATACGCCTGAACACGCTCGGTGGTGCCTTCGCGAATGTGAACATTCACGCGAACGGTATCACCCGGTGCAAAATCAGGGATTTGTTTGGTTTCTTTAATCGCAGCAAGCTGCTTTTGTTCGTATTTTTCAACAATATTCATCGTTTTTTTCCTTGTTTCGAATCTCGATAATCAGCCCGAAAGCTGGCAGATTCATTATCTTTTTTGTGGTTTAAAAACCTTGTGCGCGGGTTATACGCGGAAAATAAGCGGTTTGCAAGTCTTTTTAGGTCTAAATATGCCTGTGATTTAGCCGTCAATCAGGAAGAAAACCGTACAGCTTTTCATCGTGACGGTTTCATCAATCATATTTGGTGTACCGTCGAGTAAGTTGTCACAACCGTTATTGCCGATATCCCAAACCATGACTGAACCAGTTACAGGAATACCGTCATCCAATTTTCGGTCAATATTAGCTGCCGTTCTAGGGGACATCGCCCCCGCACCAGGTTGATCTGCGCCAGTGCCGCTTAAGCCGCCATTAGAAAGGCGCAATACATGGGCGGTGCTGGTGCTATACCCCAAGTTGGTGGTGTAGAAAAATTCAAATCCACCAGCAATAGGCGAGGCCGGATGGGTTGATCCCCAAGCGAGATCGTTATTGGTAATGCCGGCCGTCGGATCAACACCTGTAATCAGATCTGAAAGAGCCATCTGTTTCCAAAATTGAATGGTTTCAGGCTCCGCAATCGCGTTTACGGTAAGGGCTTGCCCCAAGAGGCCAACCAAAGAGTCACCATTACCATTATTACAGTTATTGGCGGCCGTACAGCCTTGCAAACGGGTGGTTGCATTGCGCATATCACCAGGAACTGCCCCGTAGGAATCTCTGAATGAGTTCAACGCAGCTTGATATCCTTTAACTTGGGAAATAATTGACGTAACTTTTGCATTCTCGATTAATTGTTGGCCTTTTAAAACGCCGCCCAATAACAAGCCGATAATGATCATCACGATTGCAAGTTCAACCAGTGTAAAGCCTTTAGTATTTTGCATGTAATTTCCCTTAAAAAATACTATCCCATGATAGCATCCGTTGGCATATAGAACAACGCGCTGAATACTCAAAATATATTGAGAGTTCTTAAATTATTTTTGACTTCAGCAAGTCTGGGCGTCGTGCAGCGGTAAGCTTTTGAGATTGTTTAAGGCGCCATTCTTTAATTTTTTGATGGTTGCCGGAGGTTAAAATCTCAGGCACTTCGTGGCTTTGCCCGTTGGCGTCTTCCCATAGGGCAGGGCGTGTATAATGTGGATATTCCAAAAGACCGTCGGTAAAGCTTTCTTCATCGCTGGTGTTTGAGTTGCCCATGACCCCGTCGAGCAAGCGAATGCAGCTATCCATTAAAATCAATGCCGCGGGCTCCCCGCCAGATAGGATGTAATCACCAATGCTGATTTCTTCAAACGCATGGGCATCCAATACGCGTTGATCAACGCCCTCGTAACGCCCGCAAAGCAAGGTAAGGGCGTCTTCGTCGCATAATTCGCGAACCAAGGCTTGGTCCAAGACTTTTCCGCGCGGCGATAAGTAAATTTTCCGGCCCGGCTTGGGTAGGCTAAGGACGGCTTGTTCAATAACATCGGCGCGCATCACCATGCCAGCACCGCCGCCAAACGGGGTGTCATCGACATTCTTGTGAACGCCGTGTGCAAAGTCACGAATATTCACCGCATCATAAGACCACCCACCACGCTCCAGTGCTTTGCCGCTGAGCGATTGCCCCAAAGATCCGGGGAACATTTCTGGAAATAAAGTGAGCAGGTTAAAATGCATGGATTTTACGCCTAAATCTCTCTGAAATTGTCACTGCCTTGTGCGGTGATACGGCCAGAATCAAGGTCAACCTCAAGAATAAAATCATCGCTGTAAGGTAGGTAAAAAGACGGGCCACTGGTTGCGTTGATTTCCAATAAATCACCAGCCCCGAAATTATCGACGGCCTTGACGCTGCCGAGCAATTGATCGGCTTCGAAAACATCGAGGCCAATTAGATCGTCATAATAAATTTCGCCTTCATCAGGCTCAGGCAATAAATCGCGGTCGTAATAAAGCTCGGTTCCGCGTAAAGCTTCGGCAGATTCACGGCTATCACAGCCATCAACCGATGCCAGTATATATTTCCCCAAAGGGTTTTTCAGCACGATGCGAAGCGTGTTTGCCCCGGTTTCACCGGTATAGGCAGGGCCAAGATCTTCTATTAAAAAAGGATCCTCGCCAAAGGGCAAGATCTTCACCAGACCTTTGACCCCATGCGCATTGGCAATCTTACCTAAACAAACACGCTTACTCATCGCTTGAAACTGACCAGCAAAAGCAAGGGCTTATTCAGCCTTTGCTTCTTCCTCTGCAGGGGCTTCAGCCGGAGCTTCCGCTGCTGCTTCTTCAGCAGGTGCTTCTTCTTCTGCAGGCGCTTCAGCCGCCGCAGCCGCTGCAGCTTTTGCCTCTTCTTCGGCTTGCTTGGCTTCTTCTTCAGCAGCTTTGCGTTTTTCTTCTTTATCCGCGATCAGCATTTTGGCTTTTTCGCCAGGCGCTGATTTTGTTGGGCGAACAGGCTGTGCAGGCATTTCAGTAATGCCAGCTTTACCCAAGAACAACGCAACACGCTCAGATGGCTTCGCGCCTTGAGATAGCCAATATTCAATACGCTCTTTAACCAAAGAAACGCGTTGTTCGTTTTGATCGTCCAACAGCGGGTTGTATGTGCCAACACGCTCAATGTAACGGCCGTCACGTGGCATGCGGGAATCCGCTACAACGATACGGTAAAATGGACGAGCCTTACGGCCTCCTCGAGATAATCTAATTTTTAGTGCCATGGTTAACTCCTTTTTATGCCAGTCATTTCAATTAGAATGGTAGAGAACTGTTTTAAGGCAGTGCTCTATGGATCTAACTAAATCAATAACAAAGATTATTTGATCTCAACTTGTTCTTATTTCTTCTTCTTTCTGTTCTTTTTTGTGCCGCCGCGTTGTTGGAAAGGCAGGCCGCTGGGGCCTAAGCCGGGCAAGCCG
>QGCY01000031.1_pt1 | contig 46988 bp, 47 predicted proteins | sample 4708041 | NCBI WGS metagenome assembly QGCY01 (sample SAMN08941164, study PRJNA450518) | Sediment metagenome, whole genome shotgun sequencing project. | biome: grassland soil; feature: grassland; material: soil; isolation source: soil 14 days enrichment with methanethiol and mixed carbon source ... | reverse complement strand
CCGCCTTACAGGCCACGCCGATTCGATGCGCGATTCTTCATGGCAGACGCAGAAACGGCTCTGATTGACGAGCGACCGGCAGCATCAGGCGCAGAATTGGTCGATGTGCGCTGGATTGATCTGGAAGATACAGGCGATATCGACCTTCCCGCCGTCACCCAGATGATGATAGACGAGGTCAAAGCCCGATTAGAGGCTCCGAAGACGCTGCATGACCCACTCTTTTTGCGGTATTCTGCAAAAGGTCACATTGTTGAGCGTATATAGGAAAAACCCCTCTTGACTTACCGGGGCAACACGGTGTTTATGCGCCCTTCGAATTCTAACTGAGGTCTGCTCTCATGGCGAAGCCAGCTACAATCAAGATCCGCCTGAACTCTACTGCAGGCACGGGTTTCTTCTATGTCACAAAGAAAAACCCTCGCAACATCACTGAAAAAATGGTGATGCGTAAGTATGATCCCGTCGTACGTAAGCACGTCGAGTTCAAAGAAGGTAAGATCAAGTAAGATCTGTCTTCACGGACAAAACAAAAGCCGGTCGCTTTGTGCGCCGGCTTTTTTTGTGCCTGATTTTTAGAAAATGCGAACCTAAGCGGCGCGGCTTTTCACCTGATTTCGGCCGGACTGCTTCGCTTCATACAGCGCTTCGTCCGCACGCTTGAGCAGGTCATCAATTGTGCAATCGCTGCCGTAAGACGTTGAGACGCCAAGGCTGACCGTTACATCGAGTTGGTTGCGGCCACGTTCGACAGCGAATGTCTGTGACGCCACGTGACGGCGCAGGCGCTCAGCAACAACACTCGCCATATCACCCGTCGTGTCCGGCATGATGACAACAAACTCTTCCCCTCCTTGTCGGCAGGGAATGTCAGCGGGACGCACATTCTCACGCATGCGTTCCGCAAACTCGCGAAGCACCTCATCGCCAACGTCATGACCATAAGTGTCATTGACGCTTTTAAAGTGATCGATGTCCGCAATGAAGACAGACACAGGCTCGCCGCCTGAATTTGCGCGCTGAAGAAACTGGTTCAGCTGCTTGTTCATGTGACGACGGTTATAGAGGCCTGTCAGCTGGTCTGTGATGGCCAGCTCCATGCTCTCATCGAGACGACGACGCACAGCATCAAGATAACGTTTCTTACGCACCTGCGTCCGCACACGTGCGGACAGCTCTTCGGTATCGATCGGGCGCATAATGATATCGCTTGCGCCAAGGTCCAGCGCGCGCAGAGCTTTGGCCTCTTCTTCGAAGTCGGCCACAATCAACACCGGCAAATCGCGCGTCGCAAGCTGAGATTTGAAATGCGCACACAGACGTAGCGGATCAAAAGAATCAGATGCCAGCGACAAAACAATCAGATCGATGCCCGCCTTTTCCTTAGCCGCAAGATTGCGCGCCTCGGACCAGAGAATTGGGCGGTGCTCTTGCTTGAGCGATAATGCGATACGACGTGCCTGACGTTCATTATCATCGATGATCAGAACGCGTGCTGGCTCAATAGGACCGCCAGGCTCTTCACCTTCGATGACACCGATACGGCGACCATTAGCTTCTCGAGACCGCAGCTCGTCCATAACGAGTTTTAACTTGGTCAGCGCACGGATGCGGGACATCAAGGCAAAGTCATCAACCGGCTTAGTCAGAAAGTCATCCGCACCAGCCAGCAGACCTTTCAGCCGGTGATCGCGGTCGCCCAGTGCAGTGACCATAACAACCGGAATGTGTTGGGTATCCTGATCCGTTTTCAGAATCTGGCAGGCCTCAAAGCCATCCATGACGGGCATCATCACGTCGAGCAGGATAATATCAGGGCGCTGCTCGCGTGCCATATCAATGGCTTCCTGACCATTCGAAGCGGTGATCACCTCGAAGTATTCATGGCTCAATTTAGCCTGAAGCAGTTTTCTGTTCGCAGAGATATCGTCGACGACGAGGACCCGAGCGCTCACTGAACGGGCTCTCTTTCGGTCAGTTTCTGAACCTGATTGAGAAATGGCATCATCTGGATTGGCTTGGACATGTAAGCCTCGCATCCAGCTTCGCGAACGCGTTCTTCATCGGATCGCATGGCGAAAGCCGTAACCGCCATGACCGGAATATCAGCCAGATCGTCATCATCCTTAATCCAACGTGTCAGATCGAGGCCGGACACTTCCGGAAGGTTGATATCCATGATGATGAGAGCGGGTTTGTGTTCACGTGCAATTTCAAGGGTTTTTAGGCCATCACGGCTCTGAACCGCCTCATAACCGAACGCACCAAGCAGGTCGCAGAACAATTTCATGTTCAGCTCATTGTCCTCAACGACAAGAACTTTTTTGCGTTCAGTGACCGACATTAGCCCAGCATCTTCCTTGAGAATCGTCCCGATGAACTTTCAGGGGGACATTTAACCCGGATAGTCTTAATCCTTGTTTACAACACTTGCTGAAAGCTCGCACCGTTCTGTTAATATGCTGACAATGGATCGTCATCATACGCCGCCCCAAGCTCCCAGATTGTGCCGGAATTGCTCGAAAATCCGGCCTTCGGGCTCCGTGTGCCCTCACTGCAGTTCAGACCACTACATTGCGCATAAAGAGATAAAAGAACTCTCAATTGCACACATAGATTGTGATGCATTTTTCGCCTCAATCGAGAAACGCGATAATCCCGATCTGCAAGGAAAACCGGTTATTGTGGGCGGTGGCAAGCGAGGCGTAGTTGCAACCTGCTGCTATATGGCTCGCCTGTTTGGTGTGCGCTCTGCAATGCCCATGTTCAAGGCGCTGAAGCTCTGTCCGAACGCCGTGGTTGTGCGTCCGGATTTCGACAAATACAAAACCGCTTCCAGAGCGATCCGTGCCAGCATGGATGCCCTGACACCGCTGGTGCAGCAGGTCTCGATTGATGAGGCTTATCTGGACCTGTCAGGCACAGAAAAGCTTCACGGCAAAGCGCCAGCCGAACTGCTGGGCGAACTTCAGAACAATATCCAGCGTGATGTCGGCATCACCGTTTCCATCGGTCTGTCTTACAACAAGTTTCTGGCCAAATCGGCGTCCGATCTCGATAAGCCAAACGGCTTTGCCATGATTGGAAAGGCCGAAGCGCGAGAATTCCTGGCGCCCTGCCCTGTCGAATTCATTCATGGTGTCGGGCCCGCCCTCGCAAGACAGGTCAGCCAGAAGGGGTACGAGACGCTGGGCGGCCTGCAAATGGCCGAACTGAAACAGTTGATCGGCCTGTTCGGGGAAACCGGTCTCTGGCTGCATGAACGCGCTAACGGTATCGATAAACGCCCGGTAGACCCGCGCTCGGAGCGCAAATCCGTGTCCGCAGAAACAACCTTCTTTGAAGACTGCTCTGACAAAGAACTACTGATCGACCATCTATGGTGGCTGTGTGAAAAAGTTGCACTACGTTCGAAGGAAATCGGGGTCGCAGGCAATGTGCTGACGCTGAAGCTGAAGACGAGTGATTTCAAAACGCGCACAAGGCGCATGACGCTCACACGACCGACCCAGCTTGCGCAGGTCATGTTCCGCCAGGGCCAGACACTTCTCGGCAAGGAAGTTGATGGCGCCCGCTTCCGGCTTATCGGAATTGGCATTTCCGATCTGGAGCAGGCAGGCGCAGATATGGCCGACCTGATTGACCCCGGCGCATTGAAGCGCGCGCGTGCAGAACGGGCAGCCGACATCGCAAAGACAAAATTCGGCTCAAACGCCATTTCCACTGGACGCGGCATTCGTGTACAGGCGGACAGGCAAAGCCGGAAACAATCTGATACACAAAAGACTTCGGACCAGACATCCAGACATAAGGACACCTGACATGACCCCTGAAGAAAAACTCGTAGAGCTTGGTATTCAGCTGCCGACACCTGCTGCGCCAGTGGCAAACTATGTTCCGTTCGTCATCACAGGCAAAACGCTTTTCGTGTCAGGTCAGGTCAGCATGGGCGTCAACGGCCTGGTCATGGGCCGTCTGGGTGAAGGTATGGACACAGCAGCGGGTCAGTATGCTGCGCGCCTGTGCGGTATCAATCTGCTCGCACAGTGCAAAGCAGCCGTAGGTGAGCTCTCCAACATCAAGCGCGTTGTGAAGCTTGGTGGCTTCGTGAATGCAGCGTCCTCATTCGTGGAAATTCCGCAAGTCATCAATGGCTGCTCAGACCTGATGGTTGACGTGCTCGGCGATGCTGGGCGCCACGCACGCTCGGCCGTAGCCTGCCCGACCCTGCCACTTGGCTGCGCAGTTGAAGTCGACGGCATTTTTGAAATCGCATAATGCCACTTACGTTTGATCTGCCGGCCTTTGCCTACGCCCATCGGGGGCTCTGGTCGGCTGATCTGCCTGAAAATTCTCTGGAAGCTTTCAAACGGGCGTCAGAGCATGGGTTCGGCGCCGAATGCGATGTCCATCTATCGGCTGATGGCGTACCCATGGTCTTTCACGACTTCACGCTTGAGCGGATGACCGACACACAAGGTGCAATAACGGACACGAGCGCAGACGAGCTTCACGCGCTGCACCTAGCCGGTACCGGCCACACAATTCCGACTTTATCAGACGTGCTTTCGGCCATGGGCGATCAGCCTTTGCTGGTTGAACTCAAAGCAGACGAGACGACTGATTTGCCTGGCCTCGCAGCCGCAACCCTGATGTGCGTGTCAGAAGCGAAAGGGCCTGTGGCGATCATGAGCTTCAGCCCGTCGCTGATCAGAATCTGCAAACAGATCACATCACACATAACGCTCGGCCTTCTGGCTGATCCCCGGCGCATTGCGACGCCTGAAGGCCGCGAGGGCTTTTTCGGAATAGTAAAAGATATCCAGCCGGATTATCTCGGGCCCAACGTCTCCCAGCTCACGCATTTAAGGGATAGCAATCTGCCACTCGCAAGCTGGACCGTTCGCGACGAAACGAGCCTCGAAGGATGCCGGTCACTTAATGCGGCACCGATCTTTGAAAATCTTCCGACAGACCTCGTCAGAGCGCATATCGCTTCCTAGATTAGGTGCATGTCCGAGTTGCAGCTGAAAACCGTTTCCTCCCTGTCAGCTGTCGATCCGGCGGCATGGAATGCTGCCGCCAATCCACCAAGCGAACCCTTCGATCCATTTCTCAGCTGGGAGTTTCTCGAAGCACTGGAAAGCTCCGGTGCTGCCACCCGCGAGACAGGCTGGTCACCGCTTCATCTCATCATCGAAAACAAGGACGGCGAGCTCACGGCCGCCATGCCGCTTTATGCCAAAGCCCACTCCCAGGGCGAGTATATTTTCGACTATGCCTGGGCAGACGCCTATGAGCGCGCAGGCGGTGACTACTACCCTAAGCTGTTGAGCGCTGTACCGTTCACACCGGTTACGGGGCGGCGGCTTCTCGTGCGCGATGGCGAGATCGACAAGCGCGGTCTTCAGCACGCGCTTCTGTCAGGCGCAATCCAGCTTGCGCAGAACAACGACCTCTCGTCACTGCATATCAATTTCGTCGAGCAGGATTTATACGACGATCTCGGAGAGCTCGGCCTGCTGCAGCGCACGGATAAGCAATTCCACTTCGAAAACCGTGGCTATGAGGACTTTGACGCCTTCCTAGCGGAGCTATCGTCAGCCAAGCGCAAAAACCTGCGCAAAGAGCGCAAGAAAGCTCAGCAAGGCCTGACATTCGAGTGGCTGACCGGTGTCGAAATCCAGTCTCGCCACTGGGATGCGTTCTTTGAATTCTACATGGATACGGGCAGCCGCAAATGGGGCTTCCCTTATCTCAACCGCGCGACGTTCGAACTCATCCATGACCGTCTTCGCGAGCACGCACTGCTAATTTTTGCTTGCGAGGACGGAAAACCAATCGCAGGTGCGCTGAACTTCATCGGCTCTGAAACGCTCTATGGACGCTATTGGGGCCGTCTGGAAGAGCGTCCATTCCTGCATTTCGAGGTCTGCTATTATCAGGCTATCGATTTTGCCATTGAACGCGGCCTGAAACGCGTAGAAGCTGGCGCACAGGGCGGACACAAACTCGCACGCGGCTATGGTCCCGTGACGACGCATTCTGTCCACTGGATTGGGCATGAGGGATTACGTCGCGCAGTCGATCAGTATCTGGAACAGGAACGCTACGCCATCGCAGACGAGAATGAATACCTCCTCGCGCGGCAGCCGTTCAAACACAAAGGGGAAGAGACACAATGAGCCTTCACGGTGAATACGATACGGACAATATCTTTGCGAAAATGCTGCGTGGAGAAATCCCGTGCGTCAAAGTTTTCGAAGACGACACCGCCCTCGCCTTTATGGACATCTTCCCGCAGTCCAAGGGCCATACGCTGGTCATCCCCAAGCGCGCCGAAGCCCGCAATCTTATTGAAATGCCAGGCGATCTGGTTGGGTCTTACATGCAGCGCGTTCAAAAGGTGGCCAAAGCTGTTTCAAAAGCGCTGGAACCGGACGGCATGGTCGTCACCCAGTTCAACGGCGCCCCAGCCGGTCAGACAGTCTTCCATCTGCACTTCCACATCATCCCACGATACGAGGGTGACAGCTTAAAAGGACACAGCCACGGACAACAGGCAGATATGTCTGAACTCAACGCGCTTGCCGATAAAATCAGCAGCTGCATAGAATAGGCAACACAAAGCGACTAAGAACTTTTTGTGATGAGCTTTCCCAGTGATTTACCACCAAAATATGTCGCAGCTATCGCTGTTGCAGCAATCGAAGGAGCTCCACAAAATCCAAGAAATGCAGTAGATAGACCTATGAGCCCAACGTCTATTGATGAGTTGGCGAAGCGATTCCCATTTTCCACCCACCAAGCATCAAAAAACTCTCTAAATTTTAGAACCTTAGCGGATTGCTTATCAGATACCTCATCGTTGGCGGAAAGTTCACTTAGTTCATGCCCCAACTCCGAGACCGCGGACTGGATTTCAATTAGCAAATTCCTGTAACTGTCGACGAATTCAGCCTGCTCTTCCTCATTGGGTCTAGGAAGATTGGCAATCTCTTTGCTAATAGTCGAAGCGAGTGCCCCCGACATCAATACAATTGTCTCGCGAGAACGACTGATTAGAAATTTAACGTCCGAGTTGCTTGCGTCTCCTTGGGGCGGAGATTCAAGTCCCGAAGTCGGCTCATTTTCCACTTCAATGTCTTCTCGACTGATTTTGTGAAGCGCACCCCGAGAAAACTTATAGCCTTCGAAAATTTTCTCTTTTGAAAGAGAGCGAGGCATTTGAACACCAGAAAAGTCCGTCGCTTCATCGGCCACTGCGTCCTTTAAAACCACCCTGTCTTGGAATCTCATGCCACTTACATCGCAGGCAGTGAATTTAATACCATCCAGTCGCGATCTTGTTACTAATCCACCCAAACGACATTTCTCAAGTTGCGAATGCTTGAGATTTGCGCCGTGGATCAAGCCCTTGAAATTGCACCCATAAAAATATGATTGGGAAAATACCGTGCTGTTAATTTTGGCCTGTGTAAAATCGCAATTTATGAATGTGCAATTTGCGAAATGAGTGGAAGATATATCAGCTCTTTGAAAGCTAACATTTTCAAATCTCTGACTTGGAAATTGCGCTCCCGACAAATCGCAAGCCACTAAATCCTTGCTACCGCTTCTAAGCAAAGCAACGTCATCTGGGTCAGACATATTCCACTCCGAATCAACTTTAAAGCTAGTATAAAAAAATGTTCACATGCTGAAAATCTATGCTATGGCTAATCTTCCAACAACAGAAAGGAGGTGATCCGATGTCTAGTGAGGTCCTGCAGGTGGTGAAAATGCTTGAGTGTGAGATCAACGTATCGGAGCAGCCTCTGGTACGTGGATAAACACCGCGTCTTCTGACAAGTATTTGAGGCACCTAGTCTCACGAAGGCCACGCTCTGCGTGGCCTTTTTGATTCTGGCACAGCTAGTGCTGGCTCAGATAATCGAGCGCGGCATCCATTGGGCCGTCGCGACCGAAATCATCCCGCGCATCTGCAAAATTGAAATAGCCGCGCGGACGGAAGAATTCACGCGGCGTGCCGTCCACATGGAACAGCTTCTCCGTGGTCAGTTTCACTTTCACGCCGGTTTCTTTGAGCGTGTGATCTGTAATACCGCCCAGAAGGCGCGCCATATCCGTGCCGAATGTTGCTGCGCCAATAGCGTCAAAGCCAACTGTCAGCCCCTCGCCCATGCTCGCCGTCCAACGACCCGACAGCACAGCCACAGGCGCGTTGAACGTCCAGCTACGTGGTTCGACTTCCTCAGACCAGCAACGCTTCACGCCGAAGTCTCGCTGATCGCTCGGCAGCTCATGGCGCTGATACATGGTCTGAGCCGAGATAAAGCGGGAGAGAATGCCACGCGCCACAAGCGCAGTCCCGCCACTCGCCGTGTCGCGCAGATCGAGCACAAGCCCGTTCACATTCGGCAGCGTGTTTAGCGCATAATCAAAGGCCTGAACCGTCTCGTTATAGCCCAGACTGTCATTGAAACGGATGACACCATAACGGCGGCCGAGATGAGATACGCTGCTCACGCTGAGAAGGTTCGTATCCCGGCGAAGGCGCGCGTGATAAAGCGTTGGCAGCTCGACCGTCCACTCAAGACCGTCATGATAGAGCCCGATCCGGCGCAGCCAGCCTTTACGTCCCGCCGCCATAACACGCGCGGCATAGCTGCGACGTTCGTCATTCAGCGCATACGGATAAAGCCCGATGAAGTCAGCTACGGCCTGATCGACCGGCTCGCCTTCAAGCGACGTGATAACCGCTCCCGGGCGAATCCCAGCCTGCATAGCCGGTGATCCACGGCGGACATCCATGATCTGATAGCCGCCGGCCGTTTTCTCGACCCAGAGATCGGCAAAACTTGGCACAAGCGCATAATCGTCGAGCAGGCCCGTCGATGTGATGGAATGATGGTCATAAAGCGCGTGGAAGGCGCTCTGACAAAACGCAATCAGGTCATTTCGCCCGTGGAGAGACGGGATCAGATGCTGCAACTCGGCGCGTACCGGCGTCAACCCGTTGGGGAAACGCTCCGCATAAGCAAACCGGTTTTCGATGAGGTCAAGCAGCTCATAAGCGTCCGTCTGAACGGCATGACGATACTGGTAGTCAGCCTGAGACTGCCCCCACCCCGTCATATTGTTCGAAGACACTAATGTCAGGCCACTCACCGCATTTTCCCTTAGATGCCCTGATTATGTTTCAGGAGCTGTTCACCGGTGAAAATTGGCGATTCAAGATTAACATATCGCTAACCATTGATTAACGGCGCGCCAGATGCAGAAAACCCAGCGATCTCTCGCCGGGTTTCAAAAGATTTTCTTTTACGTGCGGGCCTAGTTCACAGGGGCCTTTTCATCAGAATCCGGCGCATCGCCATCATCCTCTGACTGGCTCACTTCTTCCTGCGGCTCTGGCTTCGGAGCCGGGAAGAATTCAAAGGTGAGCTCGCCTTTGCCTTCATCGCCGTCCTGTTTCAGGTCGACCTTCACGGCGCCGCCATACTTCAGATCACCAAAGAGCAGCTCCTCGGCCATAGGCTTTTTGAGGTGCTCCTGAATGACACGCGACAGTGGACGCGCACCATAATCAGGATCAAAGCCTTTATTGCCGAGCCATGACTTCGCGGCATCTGTCATTTCGATCGTCACGTTGCGATCAGACAGTTGAGCTTCAAGCTGAAGCACGAACTTCTCGACAACACGTTCGATGATCGGTTGGGACAGACCGGCGAACGGAATCGTCGCATCCAGACGGTTGCGGAATTCCGGCGTGAAGAGCTTTTTGATTGCTTCTTCGTCTTCGCCTTCTTTCTTGCCACGGCCAAAACCGATTGAGTTCTTGGCGGATTCGGATGCGCCCGCATTGGTCGTCATGATCAGAATGACATTGCGGAAGTCGATCTTCTTGCCGTTAGAATCGGTCAGCGTGCCGTTATCCATAACCTGCAGCAGGATGTTGAACAGTTCCGGGTGTGCTTTCTCGATCTCGTCGAGCAGCAGCACGCAGTGTGGATGCTGATCAACGCCATCTGTCAGAAGGCCGCCCTGATCATAGCCGACATAACCTGGAGGCGCGCCGATGAGACGGGACACCGTGTGGCGTTCCATATACTCGGACATGTCAAAACGGAGCAGCTCAACGCCCATAAGAGATGCAAGCTGTTTGGCAACTTCTGTCTTACCGACACCCGTAGGGCCGGAGAAGAGGTAACAACCAATCGGCTTGTTCGGCTCACGAAGACCCGCACGCGACAGTTTGATCGCAGACGAGAGCGCAGTGATCGCAGTTTCCTGACCGAATACAACACGCTTCAGATCATTCTCAAGACCTTTAAGCGCTTCGGCATCAGACTTGGTAACCTGCTTAGATGGAATACGCGCCATCTTCGCAACAACAGCTTCGATGGTTTCAACATCGATGACTTTCTTGCGTTCCTCTTCCGGCAGTAGCCACTGGCTGGCACCGGCTTCGTCGATCACGTCGATCGCCTTGTCTGGGAGCTTACGGTCTGTGATGTAGCGCGCAGCCAGCTCGACAGCTGTTTTGATCGCATCATCTGAATATTTCAGGCCGTGGAACTCTTCAAAGTGTGGGCGCAGACCTTTGAGAATTTTGATCGCATCAGGAACTGTTGGCTCCACAACGTCAATTTTCTGGAAGCGGCGAGCAAGCGCGCGGTCTTTCTCAAAGTGCTGACGGTACTCTTTGAATGTGGTTGAGCCCATGCAACGCAGGCCACCGGACTGAAGCGCAGGCTTCAGAAGGTTGGACGCGTCCATAGCACCGCCGGATGTTGCACCAGCGCCGATCACAGTGTGAATTTCGTCGATAAAGAGTACAGCCTTTTCAAGGCCCTCAAGCTCTTTCATAACCGCTTTAAGGCGTTCCTCAAAGTCACCGCGGTAACGCGTACCAGCGAGCAGCGCACCCATATCAAGTGAGTAGATGACAGACTCTTTGAGGATTTCTGGCGCTTCGCCATCGACGATGCGTTTCGCAAGGCCTTCGGCAATCGCAGTTTTACCAACGCCTGGGTCACCCACCAGAAGCGGGTTATTCTTACGGCGGCGGCAAAGCACCTGAATAGAGCGTTCCACTTCAAGCTGGCGGCCGATCAGCGGATCAATCTTACCTTCGCGAGCCTTCTCATTGAGGTTCACACAGTAAGCATCCAGCGCCTCGTTAGCCGGCTTTTGCGGCTCTTCCTCGCGCTCACCCGCTGGCTTGGACGGACGTGGCTTGGACATACCAGGCTTTTTCGCAACGCCGTGAGAGATGAAGTTTACTGCATCATAGCGCGTCATATCCTGCTCTTGCAGGAAGTAAGCGGCATGGCTCTCACGCTCGGAGAAGATAGAGACGAGCACATTTGCGCCTGTCACTTCATCGCGGCCAGAGCTTTCAACGTGCAGGATCGCGCGCTGGACAACACGCTGGAAAGCGGCTGTCGGGCGGACCTGATCATCAAGCTCGTCCACTGAGAGGTTGGACAGCTCGTCATCAATATAATCGGAGAGGTCGTCCTGAAGCTTTTCGAGATCGACTTTGCAGGCCGACATCACTTCAACTGCGTCCTCATCATCTGTGAGTGCCAGAAGCAAATGCTCAAGCGTCGCGTATTCGTGGCGCCGTTCGGCAGCCAGCGCGAGGGCTTTTTCAAGAGCGTGTTCGAGGCTTGGGGTCAGTGATGGCATAATGGGCCTCTAGTCTTCCTTTTCCATTGTACACTGCAGCGGGTGTTCATTCCGCCGCGCGAGATCCAGCACTTGTGCGACTTTCGTTTCTGCGACTTCGTATGTGAAGACGCCGCACACCCCGACCCCGTGATTATGAACATGGAGCATAATTTGCGTCGCCTGTTCTCGCGACTTATTAAAATAGCGCTCCAATACGTAGATGACGAACTCCATCGGTGTGTAGTCGTCATTCAACAACAAGACACGATACATTGAAGGACGTTTCGTCTTTGCCTTAGTACGTGTCGCAATCCCAATATTGGGATCATCACCGTTGGACTTGTCGCCCTCACCTTCGCTCATACGGATGGTCATGTCTGAGAGAAGGCGCGAATGTCTGAAATTCGTGTCGGTCATGCTTATAAGATAATATCTGTTTTCTGTATCGAAAGCCTGAAGGCAATTTAATTGCGGTTCAAGCCTTTTTGACATTGTGATTGAGTTGTTCGACCCAGTGCGCAAGTCTCTTGCGGTTCGTGCCGAGATCGGAATAGCCCACGCGCGAACGTGAAAAAAGAATGATGCCAGCACGGCCTTCTCCCATTGAGACGACCTCCAGATCGACGTCATCTTTGAAACGCAGCAATGGCGTCGTGCAAACGAAACTTGCCTGCTTCACGCTCTCATCACGATTTGTCGTGCGAGTGTTCTTTTGCGCTCCAAAAACTTCGACAGCACAACTGAAAAGGTCATCAGCCGACATATCAAATTGTGGCAGACGCTCATCCACTTCAGCCTGAGTTTCTACGCCTTCAGCGACGAAAAACGCCGAATTCGGCTTAGGCGAACGCTGGATCGTTGTGAGAGATTCTGTGCCTGACATTCTGTGAAGATAGTCAAAGTCGGCGTAGAAACAAATTCCAAAATGAAAAAGGCTGGCACATGGCCAGCCTTTTAAGTGTTTTGGAGTTGGTATGCTTCGGAATTCGAAACTTACGCAGACTTTTGCATCATGGAGACGAACTCGCCAGCTTGCGTGTTCAGCGGAGCAGATGCTTCGCGAACGAGTGACGCAAACATGCCGGTCATCGCATTCATTTCTTCAAGGTAAGCTTCGAAAGCAGATTTCGTGAAAGATGCCTGCATTTCCATTGCTTCCTGAACGGATTGAGCACCGCCCATTGAACGAGCCGCTTCAACACCCTTCTCGAACGCGTCGCGTGAGTAAGATGCTGCGCGTGTGCCCAGCTCTTCGAGGCCCTTGGTTGTGATGCGGGAAGATTCAGCAAACGCTTCCATGTTCTTTTTCTGGAGCTCGCCAACTTCGCCCATCATTTCCATTGAGCGCTCATATGACTTCTTCATTGTCTCATTTGCAGTCGTTGAGAATGTTTCGAATGCAGTTTCGACAGTTTTCTTAGCAGATGTAGCCATTGGTATTGTCCTTCGCCTCTGGGGTGTTCAACATATAACTCAACTAGTGAGCAATTGCAACATTTTTTGTGCGCTGCACAATTAATGACTGACTATGGTTAATGTTCCACAATGGAATTCTGTGAATTTCCCAACGAAAGTGGACACGGCATTAACGAATAAGAAAGTCACCTCACGCACACTCCAGCTGTCTTAGAAGGAGCTAGCTTGACCATGGCCCCAACACTTCCGAGCGTAGTTTACCGGAGTTTTGCAGCATTTATCGCATTGATCGCAGCCGTCTGCGTGATGCCTCTGCAGTCTCATGCCGATGACCGCTATGCCAGTATCGTGATCGATATGGGCTCAGGCCAGGTATTGCACGACCGCTTTGCTGACTCTCCGCGTTACCCTGCCTCGCTGACGAAAGTCATGACGCTCTACATGGTATTCAATGCGCTCGATAATGGCGAACTGACTCTAGATGAGCAGCTTCCGGTGTCACGACGCGCTTCACAGGCGCCGCCATCCCGCCTTGGCCTCGCACCGGGCGATACAATCTCTGTGCAGGATGCAATCCTCGCGTTGGTCACAAAGTCCGCCAATGATGTTGCTGTCGTTGTAGCAGAGCGCCTCGGCGGGTCTGAATCACGCTTCGCGGCGCTGATGACCGTTCAGGCGCGCGCGCTGGGCATGCAGAACACGCGCTTCTATAACGCACACGGGCTGCCTGATACGCGCCAGATTTCTACGGCACGCGATCTGGCCATTCTGGCGCAGAGCATGATGGAAGATCACCCAAACCATTACGCGTATTTCGCGACACAGGAATTCCGCTACCGCTCGACAACCTATCGCAATCACAACCGCCTGCTTGGCGTTGTGCCGGGCGTTGACGGCATCAAAACCGGCTATACCCGCGCATCTGGCTACAACCTGATGGCAACAGCCCAACGTGACGGAAATCGCGTTATTGCGGTGATGCTGGGCGGCGCAACATCTCGCGCGCGCAACACGCACGTCACAGAACTGCTCGAAGCGGCCTTCACTGCGATTGATATGACGGGACCGGCAGAGCCGGACCTGCGTACACGCATTGCGTTTCAGGCGATCCAATTCCCTGACAGCGAAAACACAGTGACAGCGCTCGCCAACACACTCCAGCTGGAACAAGGCTCCGCAGGCGGCGAATAACGACGCATCACAATTGGTCACACATAAAAAGCCGGGCTCAGCTCCGGCTTTTTTCATATCGGCGTAATTTCCGGTGGAAGAGCCTCCCCACGGACTCGCAAATCCCCAGTGAACGCGTCATGATTTCGCCAACAGGCGGAGTGATTCGATGCCAGAACTGACAAATAATGAAACCACCGGAGCAGACTGGGCGACTGAAAGCCTGTCCAGCGCCGCAGTGCTTCTCGCGCGCGACCCCGAATTCGATGCAAACTGCATCACAGAATCTCCGGAATGGGCGGACTATATTCTGACGCTTTCAGGCGCACCGATCTCTGAAGAAGACCGCGCGCAATATCTCTCAGCCATTCAGAACCGTCTCATCTCTCCACTAGCGCCGTTATTCGCCATCCGCCTGCGCTCTGATGCGCCAGCGATGCCGCTGACGAGTGACGCGCTTGAGCATCTGGTGTCCGAACGTCTGGCGAACGCGCTGAAGACCGACCTTCTGCGGACTGCCGCCTACGAACTCGAAGAACTCGGCCCGGCTCCGCGTGACCCTGAAATCGCTGAGGCGCTTCAGCAGGGCCTCAGCATCGATCTGCTGGAACGCGCGCTCGCACATCCTGAAGGTATTCGCGGCGCGGTGGCGGCGCTGCATGAGACGATTTCCGAGGAATCTCTCATGGAGACGCCGGTGTTTGACGTCTCCGAGGCAGGCCCGGACGTGCTTCCCGAACTGTCACGTTACTTCCGCGCTGGCAATGACATCATTCTGAAGCGCTATCTGAACTCCGATACGGACGCTATGTGCGCACTGGCATTGAACCTGTCCGCATGTGTTTTCGACGGTCAGGTCGATACAGGCCTGATCGAGGGCGCACTCGCTATCCCTGCTCGTCTGGCTGCTGAAACCGGCGCAACAGAGCTGCCGCTTCTCGTTTGCGGACTTGGCGATGCGCTGATCAAACTCGGCCAGGACTCGTCCAACGAAGCGCGTATCGCGGCAAGCAAATCGCTTCTCGAACAGGTCAAAGCTGTCTGCGCAAATAATAGCGACGTCGACATCGACCTGAGCTTCGAGTTGGTGACACCCGAAGTACTTCAACACTTTGAATGCCTCTGCAATGGCATCAATCTGTTCCACCTGAACACAGAGGCACCAATTCTGAATGACGCTCAGATCAGTGTACTGCGTGACGGCGTTGCTGCTGCCAGCCCTCAGCTCCTGCCTGCTTTCGAGCGAACGCTTGCCAATCTCTATTCTTTGGAAAAAGCGCCCGGCGTGGACCGTGAGCGCCTCATGGCTCGCGGCCTGTCAGGTGAAACCATCGACACGATCGAGACACACCTGTCAGAAGGTCTGACGCTTCGTCAGGCGACCTCTCGCTGGGTGCTTGGCGATGACGTCATTCTCAAGGAATTGAAGCTACCTGCCGATCTGCTCGATGAGGAAGATCCTTCAATTCTGAAGAATATGGGCTTTTCCCGAAAAGACATTGATTCAGCAGATAAGAACCTTGCCTCCGCCGTAACGCGCACATTCATTCCGCTTCTGCAACAATCCGGTATAAATCTGGTTGAGAGCTCTGAAGACGAGCTGGCCTGGGCGTATGCCGTAAGCAAAGAATTTGACGATATATCAACTGGCTTCGCCGTTGATTTCGATTCCGAAACGATTGAATCCACCGTCCCTGCTGCGCTCTCAGTTGTCGGAGAATCTTCGCTCGTTTTGTCTGCGAGTAGCGCCGATCTGAAACGCCGCGAAGACGCTGCACGACGCATCAACAGCATTCTCGATATGATCGAGGACAGCCGCGAAGCCGAAGAAAACTACCGTCCGGAAGCCGAACCCGCACCTGAACCATATTTCGCGCAGGGCGAAGCCGGGCGTGCGCGTCGCCTACGCCTGCCTGACCGCCGCAAAGGCTATATTCAGAAGTCTACGGTCGGTGGCCATAAGGTCTATCTGCACACTGGCGAGTTCGAAAATGGCGAGCTCGGTGAGATCTTTATCGATATGCACAAGGAAGGCGCTGCTTTCCGCTCCCTCATGAACAACTTCGCCATCGCGATTTCTATCGGCCTGCAATATGGCGTGCCGCTCGAAGAATTTGTGGAAGCCTTCGTCTACACGCGCTTTGACCCGGCCGGCGAAGTCACCGGCAACGACTCGATCAAGCGCGCCACGTCCATTCTGGATTATATCTTCCGCGAACTTGCTGTCTCATATCTTGGGCGGGAAGACCTGGCAGAGCTCTCCGAAGGCCAGTCACATGACGGCCTCGGTCGCGGCTTGAAAGATGATGTATTCACCTTCCCTGCCGAAGCTGCACAGATCGTGTCGAAAGGCTTCAGCCGCGGCCAACTGCCAGACAATATCGTCATTCTGGATAAGCGCCGTAATCGCGATGAAGACGGCGAAGATGAACAAGCCTATCTGGGCGAACCTTGCCCGTCCTGCGGTCATTTTACCCTCGTCAACGACGGGGACGAAACTGTGTGTGAAGCGTGCGGCCTCAAGGGAGAAGATAACCGGACCAGCTGATCCGGTTATCTCTCAAAATCTAGCCAACAGCCGGGCTACCCGGCAGGTCCATGGATTGGATGATGTCGCCGACACTGGAATGCAGCGCATCGTAATAATGCAGTTCCGGCGCCAGGAAGACCACCAGGTGGAGCTGATCCCCTACTGGAATAGCCGCGGCATCGCCTTTGATATTCAACCCGTTTTCCCATTTTCCGGACAGGCCGAACTCAATGCCGGAATGCCCATCGATTGTCGTCGGGCGGATATTTTCAGCTTCCATTGTGGTGTAGCCGATTGACGTCAGACTGTTGGTCACCAACTCCACAATTTCCAGCTCACTGGACCCAACTGAATAGAACGGACGCTCCACGCCGCGCGCAGCACGAATAAGGCTGTCACCGTCATCAAGCGTGACGAAGTGAACGCGGTTGAGACGCATGCCATCACGTGTAGCGGATCCGCCAAAAAGGGCCTGATCGCTTGAAGGTGAGCGATAGGCCCAACCTTCCGAAATCTCGACCGTGAATTCAGCCCCGGGGGTGAGCCGCCCGTCGGGCACCTGAAAGCTGGTTGTAGCACACGCAGCCAGAAACAGGCTTGTCAGTGCAAAAACGAACGATCGGCTCATTGATCCCACTCGCTGATGAGACGCTCGACCAGCCGCGCTGCGCCCTCTTCAGAACGCGCATCGCCGCCACTGACATCAATGTGTGTCATTAATCGTCCCGTCCGACCGTCAAATATATCGAGCCGTGTACGGGAATACTGATCGCGATCTGCGTTAAAACCTGTGAGCGCAGCCGCTGCGACGCTGGCAAGTATCGTTCCTGAACTCGCCAGGCTCGCATCATGTGAAATGAGGGCCAGTTTCTGAAAATCAGCACAGGTCTGTAGTTGCGCGACGCCTGCCCCCAAGGTGAATCCTTCAAGGTCGTCGGTAAAACGCGGTTCATCCACAGACACCGCGATGGTTTTCGCAAGAAGAATAGCTTGTCGGTTATTGTCCTGATCAAAACACTCAGCTGCTTGCGATAACAGGACGAAACGGCTGCCACTCAATTCAGTTCGAATGGCCGTTTCAAGGTTTCTTTCTGCAGCGTCAGACCAGTCTGCGTGCCTGAAATCACCACGCGTCGTGAGAAACTCGATATCCGCATCGCTGACCAGAAGGAATTCAACTGGCATCTCCTGAGATTGAGAGTTTCCTGAAACGGCAAGCGCAAAACCCGTCGCCATCATGCACGCTTTCAGAATGTGAAGCATGTTGAGTCCCCCGCCAGACAATCAGAGTAAGATATTGCCGCCAAATACCACCCTATTAGCTATTGGTGCGCGCCTCCAAGCCTAAATGCAAAAAACCTCGCAACCCTTCAGGTCGCGAGGCTTTTGAACTGCCAGATTCCGTATTGAACGGATCTACAGACTAAAGGCGATAACGAATTTGATCTGACCAGAAACGCTCCAGGCGGGTCGCTGTGCGGTTGAACGCATCCAGATCGTCAGGACGGACGCTTGCTGTTGGTTCCAGCGCATGAGCCTGACGCTCAAACAAAGCAGCAACCTGCTTGCGAACTTCCTGGCCAGCCGCAGTGAGCTTTAGGCGAACCGTGCGACGGTCGTCGGAGCTGCGTGTCTGAACCAGATAGCCGCCTTCCTGAAGTTTCTTGACGTTGTATGACATGGATGTGCCTGCGAAAGCGCCACGAGCGCGCAGAGCTGATGCCGGGGTCTCACCATCACCAATTTCATAAAGCAGAAGCGCCTGAACGCCTGTCAGCGAACGTTCGCCGGAACGTTCCAGATCGTCTTTAACGACGTCATGCAGACGACGGTGAACCTGCTCCAGAAGGGAAAGGCTTTTGAGGAAGGTTTCTCCAACGCTCGCACCTTCATAATCAGTATGGCTTTTTGCCTCGATCATCATGTTATCACCCATGTAATTTTGTTTGGTTTTGATGGGTTTTACATGAGCTATGCTAAGAAATCGCTAATCACGAATCTAGTCTATAGTTAACATACAACTAACAGGGGCGGCAATTTTTACCCTATACTAGGACTTTTGTTCCATAACGGAACACTTCTTGCCTATACTCCATCTGTTCTGGCTGGTGCCGAAAAAATTTCGAAAATTTTTTTCTGATATTTCCAAAATTATTCCTAGAAAAGTTTCCAAGTTTTTGCGTGCAAGCGTCAGAAATTCACCTGCCCCCGAGCGCATCGATAATTGTCACACGCGCCGGATCACTTCATGTTGACACCGCTGAACGAATTCGGGAGGGGAACGCTTGCAATTATTCGGCGACGATATTTGCCTACGCGCCGCCAGTCACGGGGACATTGACGCGATCCAAGCAGTCGATCTGGACGCGTCCCGGCTATTCGAACCAACAGGCCTAATTCAGGACGGACCAGATGGCCCGCAGCCGGTTCCCGCGAAATTTCTGGAAGAAGGTATAAAGTCTGATCTGGCCACCGTTGCTGTATTCAAGCCGGAAGACCGGATTGTCGGCTTTACACTGGCGCGGCGCGTGTCACCTGATCTGTATCTTGACCAGATATCTGTCTCGCCAGCCTTTGGCCGACGCGGCATTGGCGCAGGATTGCTTCAACAGGTCATCGACAAAGCCGACAGTCTGAGGCTGCGCGGCACGGTCTTGTCCACCTTTCGCGATCTCTCCTGGAATGGCCCATTTTACAGAAAATATGGCTTCACAGAAATTCCGCGCGATCAGATGAAACAGTGGATGCTGCAATTAGAAGCCATCCAGTCTTATACCATGGATGTAAGCCTTCGTTGCTTCATGCGCCGTCCTGGCAAATGGGACCAACACTGGTTTCGCGTCCCAAGTTTTGAAGGTAAGCGCGACGAAAAGCGTGTTGCAGCCAATCCTGATTCATGAAAACTGCAGGGCATGACTCAGATTGTGCCTTCTAAATACCCGCTCACCCGCATGCGTCGTAACCGTCAGGCTGACTGGAGCCGTCGCCTCACCCGCGAGACTTATCTGACAAAAGATGATCTCGTCTGGGCGTTGATTGTTCATGACGGTGAAGAGCCACGCATTCCTGTTACGGCTATGCCGGGCGTCGACCGGCTCAATCTGGATGAAGCGGTTAAAGCTGCAAAGCGCGCACGAGACCTCGGCATCCCTGCACTCGCTCTGTTTCCGCATATCGATCCGTCCCGCAAGGATGATACTGGCAGCGAAGCGCTCAATGCGAACGGCTTTGTGCCGAGCGTCATTCGCGCCATTAAAGAAGCCGTTCCGGAAATTGGCGTGATGTGTGACGTCGCACTCGATCCGTTCACAACGCACGGCCATGACGGCGTCATGAACGAAAAGAACAAGATCGATAATGATGCGACGCTCAATATGCTGGTCCAGCAGAGCCTTGTTCAGGCCGCGGCAGGCGTCGATGTTATTGCACCGTCGGACATGATGGATGGCCGCATCGGCGCGATCCGTGAGGCGCTCGAGGCGCATGGATATAAAGACACAATGATCATGTCTTATTCGGCCAAGTATGCGAGCTGCTTCTATGGCCCATATCGTGAGGCCGTCGGCTCAGGCGCCGTTCTGACAGGCGACAAGAAGACCTATCAGATGGACTATGGCAATACGGACGAAGCGATCCGTGAAACAGCGCTGGATCTGCAGGAAGGTGCGGACATCGTGATGGTTAAGCCCGGGCTTCCATATCTCGATATCGTCTACCGCGTGTCTTCTACCTTCAACGTGCCGACCATCGTGTTCCAGATTTCGGGCGAGTATGGCCAGATTATGCTGGCGTCTGAAGCCGGATGGCTGGACCGTGACAAAGCCATTCTGGAAACGCTGTCGAGCTTCAAGCGCGCAGGCGCTGACGGCATTGTCACGTATTTCGCTGAACGTGCCGCAGAGCTGCTGAGCTAGACCATGACAGATCTGTCTGAATACACACCGAGGCTCCTGCCTGGGACCAGAGTGCTGCGCGGCCGTCTGGTCATTCTTGAGCCTCTGGACACCGTAAAGCATGGCGAAGGACTCGGAAATGCGGTGGCAGGCCCCGGTAATGAAGATATCTGGACCTATATGCCGTTTGACCCGGTCGAGAATTCTGCTGACTTCATCACCGTCTTCACAGCACTCGCTACGAAGAATGACTGGCTCGCCTACATCATTACCGACGCCAAAACGGGCGAAGTTCTGGGAACGGCCAGCTATATGCGCCAGCGCCCGGAACATGGCAGCATAGAAGTCGGCTGTGTGGCTTACTCAAAAAAGCTTCAACGAAGCGCCCATGCCAGCGAAGCTATTTATCTGATGGGCTGCCACATTTTTGATGATCTCGATTACCGCCGCTTTGAATGGAAATGCCATGACGAGAATGAGAAGTCCCGAAACGCGGCTGCCCGCTATGGCTTCAAATTCGAAGGTGTGTTCCGCAATGATATGGTCATGAAGGGCAAGAACCGCGACACGGCGTGGTTCGCCATGACGGATGATGACTGGCCAGACGTAAAGCAGGCTTTTGAACGCTGGCTCTCACCAGACAATTTTAATGAGAACGGCCATCAAAAACGCAAGCTGGCGGACTTTCGCGCTTAAGCCCGAACCGTGCCGAACAGTGCCATGCGTTCCCATTTGCGGAGCGCTTTTGCCGGCAGGCTTAAGACCTTACCGCGGCCATCGAGCTTGTAGCTCAACTCACCCACCGCGCCGAGAATGCGGTTCGGTACGCTCACCTCGACCATTCCATGACGCATTGGCGCAATAAAACTCGCCATGAGGCGCTTATACTGCACGTCGCCCTGCCCGAGATGGAATTCATTCATGCCCTCACGCGCCGCCCATTCAGCCAGGCTGAAGAGCAGCGCCATTCCCGGCTGCTGCTTCTGGAAACGTGGCTCATAAGACGGGAACCAGTAATGCAGGACGTGTTCAGAACGCATGCAATAACAGATCGCTGCGACCTCACCGTCGATCTGAAGCGTTGAAAGCACGCCGCGCGCGCCGTTCAAATTACGATGATGGAGTTCTTCCAGAAGTTCTTTCGGCCATTCAATCGAGAACAGATCAAAATGACCTGCTTCGGCAAGGGCATCGCGCTTTAGTTCGATCATGCGCTCGAATACTGCCTCATCCCAGATATCGTGCTGGATAGTGACGCCGTCAGTCTTGAGGAGTTTCTCTGCCTTACGCCACGCGCGGCGGAAATTGCTGCTCGCTTCAGAGCGGCTCTCTATATACGCATCAAAACCGTTTGAGAGGTCGAGCACATAATTGCCATCCCCCGTAAAGCCTTTCAGGCCGAACTGGAATTGCTGCGCAGGAACAGCGGAAAACGAATATCCACCGATCAGTTTGCTAACCTCGTCCGCATCGAAAGAGATTTTTGCGTCCGTCGCGCAGATCACACCATGAAGATCATCCATCGGACCCGAAGTCGGTCGCGCCATGCGCATGAAGTTTCGGCGCAATGGTAGAAAACCAACCGGCTTGTCCGAGGCATCTGCGAAACGCAGAACTTCAACATCGCCGCGTACTGCGTTCACAACATTCTGAAAATCATAAGAGAAGTAAGGGCTGTGCAGGGTCAGGTTTTCACGTTGCATCATGTCCCATGCCTGCCGGTCAGATGCGGACAGATTGCTGAGCTTGTTTAAAGAAATTTTTGCAACCACGGCCTACCATCCCCTCTCGAATATGGGGGAAATCATGTCAGCCTTGTCTTACCTTTCTCAAAACGCGAACGAGAAACTTCAAGCAAAGCTCGTAAAATATCTGAACCGGCACACGATTTCCATTCCGGAAAGACCTGTCGTCAGCTTCTGCTTTGATGACTTCCCACAGTCCGCATTCGATAACGCACTCCCAATGCTGGAAGCGCACAACTGGACCGCGACCTGGTATATCTGCGGCAGCTATATGAACACTGTGCACCCAAACTACGGACCAATGTTCACGCAGGACGCGCTCAACGCGCTGAAAGACAAAGGCCAGGACATCGGCTGCCACACATTCGATCATTCTCACTTCCCGGAACAGTCCGCTGAAGTTTCGATTTCGGACTGCGTTGCGAACCGTAAGTTCTTCGTCGATCAGGAACTGCCAGAGGCACGCAGCTTCGCTTATCCGCGCGGATCCAGCACACTCTTCACGAAGCGCGCACTACTCCCTCACTTTTCAGGGCTGCGCGGCGTTGCGGGCGGCATCAATCAGGGTGAAACGGACATTTCGTTGCTGAAAGCGAATGGCATTCAGTCTGATCGCGGCGGTATCGCTGAATGCCTGAACTATCTGAAAGAGCTGGAAAACACGGGTGGCTGGATGATCATCTTCACCCATGATGTACAGGATGAACCAACCGAATGGGGCTGCTCGACCAGTGACTTCCAGACGCTTGTCGACGCGGTTCACGCTACCGGATTTGACGTGCAATCCGTTGGCGACGTGCTCGAAAACATCGGCGCGCATGAAGTATTTGATGGGAAGCGCGTCGCCGTCGAATAAACAGACGACGCGCTGTCAGTGATCAGCCCTGAACGTTGACCACCGTACGACCACGCACCTTACCGGCCAGAATAGCATTCGCGACCTCTGGAACTTCTTCCAGCTTCACTTCGCTGATCGTGCTTTCGAGTTTAGCCGGATCAAGGTCTTTCGCCAGTCGCCCCCACGCTTCGATACGCTTTGCGCGCCCCGCATTCACTGAATCGATGCCCGCGAGTGTCACATTGCGCAGGATAAACGGCGCGACACTTGCCGGAAGGTCCATACCCTGTGCCAGACCGCAGGCAGCCACAACGCCCTCATACTTGGTTTGCGCCAGCACATTCGCCAGCGTGTGGCTCCCAACAGAATCGACTGCACCAGCCCATTTCTCGGAGCCGATCGGACGGCCCGGTTCTGAGAGCGTGTTGCGATCTACGATATCCGCAGCGCCAAGTGACTTCAGATACTCCGCCTCAGACGGACGCCCCGTAGATGCCAGAACATTATAGCCAAGGCCGGACAGGATAGAGATCGCAATGGAGCCCACGCCGCCATTTGCACCGGTCACCAGAACATCACCGCTCGCAGGCGTCAGGCCGCCGTGTTCCAGCGCCAAAATACACAGCATAGCCGTGTAGCCAGCCGTTCCAATCGCCATGGCGTCGCGCGTCGAGAATGCTTCCGGAAGCGGGATCACCCACTCGGCAGGCACACGCGCCTTTTCAGAATAGCCGCCATTGTGCGTCTGGCTGAGACCATAGCCATTCACCAGCACTTTATCACCCGGCTGAAAGTTGATGCTATCAGACGCCTCGACCGTGCCTGCGAGATCGATACCGCCAATCATCGGATAGCTCGTCATGATGCGCTTGCCATTCAGCGCGAGCCCGTCTTTGTAATTGACCGTGGAATACTCGACAGAGATGGTCACATCGCCCTCACCCAGATCAGCCTGATCTATGTTGGTGAGCTTTGTTGCGTAGCCTTCGCCGTCCTTGTCCGTAATAAGTGCGCGGAACGTCATCTGGTATCCTCCCAATGTGTCTCACCAGAAACTGGCAGAGCGAATGGAAGGATGAAAGCCCTATATCGAAGGAAACTTACCGCATTCGGCGGCCAATCACTCAGACTTTCGTCGTGCTCTCTCGACATACCAGTCCAGAACATGCGGGTTCGCCATAGCATCCCGTGTCAGCACTTTTGATGCGTCCTGACCGAGGAAAATCTTCTTCAGCGGCACTTCCTGCTTCTTACCGGACAGCGTACGCGGAACTTCCGGTGCCGCGATAATCTCATCGGGCACAAAACGCGGTGAAAGATTGGACCGGATATTGGCGTTGATCGCGGTTTTCAGTTCGTCACTGATATCTGCTTCATCCCGCAGGACGACAAACAGAAGTAAACGGCTTTCCTGACCCAGATATTCCAGATCAAGCACCAGCGAATCCATCACGTCAGGCAATGCTTCCACAGCTGAATAGATTTCACTCGTGCCCATGCGCACGCCATGACGGTTGATGGTCGAATCCGAGCGGCCATAAATGATGCAGCTGCCATCCGGCTGGATCTTCAGCCAGTCGCCATGACACCAGATGCCCGGATATTTCTCGAAATAGCTGGTGCGATAGCGTTCACCGTCATCATCGCCCCAGAACCGCAGCGGCATGCCCGGAGATGGACGCACACAGACGAGTTCGCCCACCTGATCACTCACCGGCTGGCCGTCATCATCCCAAGCCTCGACAGCCATGCCGAGCTGGCGACATTGCATCTGTCCCGGCACGACCGGCAGTTCGCGATTGCCCGTACAGAAGCACCCGCCAAGATCGGTACCGCCGGAGATATTGCACCACCATATGTCTGGCGTTCCTATCGCAGCGAATTGGTCTGTACCCCAGACTTGAGTGGATTCCGGCAGCGGCGACCCGGTACTACCAAGCGCGCGGATTGACGAGAGATCACCGCAGGTCGACAGGTCGATCCCGTCTTTTTCACAACTGACATAGAAGGCCGCGCCGGACCCGAAGAATGTCACTTTATGACGGGCAGCAAAGCGCCATAGTGTTGTCCAGTCCGTTGCGCCTTTCGGTCCATTTGGCGCGCCAATGAACAGGCAGATCGTTGAACCGGCGATAAGGCCGGAGAACTGCACATTCCACATCACCCAGCCGGTCGATGTGAACCAATGGAAGCGCTCGTTCAGGCTATTGTCTGCATAACTCGGGCCGAGATCCATATGCATGAGATTGACGAATGTCGTGATCAGCGTACCGCCAAGCCCCTGCACAATTGGCTTCGGCTTTCCCGTGGTGCCGCTGGAATACAAAATCCAGATCGGATGATCGAACGGCAGCTTTACTGGCTGGAAACCGGCAACGCCGTCATCGTCCCGCGCGACAGCGTCTTCAAAGCTCTCGCAGCTTGGCACTGATACGGTCGCATAAGGCGTCTGAACCAGCAGCGTCGCCTGAACGCTTGGCAGGTCGGCCAGCAGATCGATAACTGTCTGCCCCCGATCCATCGGTTTGCCCGCATAAAGGACGCCATCGGCCGCGATCAGCACTTTCGGCTCGATCTGGGCGAACCGGTCTATGACCGCGCGAACGCCCATATCCGGCGCACACAGGCTCCAGACCGAGCCCACACTAGCGCACGCCAGAAACGCAATCATGGCCTCAGGTCCGTTCGGAAGATAGGCGGCGACTCGGTCACCTGGCTCTATGCCAAGGTCTTTGAGTTTTAGCGCGAGCGATATGGCCTTCCGGCGTAGCTCCGGCCAGCTCACTTCGGTCACTTCGCCCAATTCATTCTCGCAAATGATGGCAGGCTGACCTGCAGCATGCGCCGCATCGACATGTTTGAAGACGTGATCGGTGAGATTTACGTGTGCGCCTTTAAACCACTCGCCGCCCGGCATTTTATCCGTGCACAGCACGCCCTCGTACGGCGTCGGTGACTGCATGCCACTATAATCCCAGATGCTCTGCCAGAACGCATCAACCTCAGTGACCGACCAGCTACGAAGCGCCTCATAGTCAGCGAAATCCAGTCCACGTTCTGATGCTAGCCAGTCGCGATAGAGCGCGATTTGCGGTCGAAACGGTGCTTTGCTCACGAATAGTCCTATTCAGGCTTCCGGTCAGGATATCTGGACTTCATGTCCTCAAAACCTGCGGCTATCAGCTCTCTCAACACATCGAGATCAATATCGGCGAGCTTGTTGATGTAGAGACACGACTTGCCGATTTTATACTTCCCGATGCGGTCCAGAATGGCAGAGTGATCGGTGTATCCCGGCATGATGTAGATCACCTGGTTCGCCTTACGTGGGCTGAACCCGGTCATCATGAACTCGCCTTCGCGGCCACTCTCATATTTATAGCGATATCTGCCATAGCCGATAATGCTCGGCCCCCACATACGCGGCACAAGTTGTGTCACGTCCGCAAAGAGATCGAGGAGCAGTTTTGCATCCGCGCGACGTACATCATGTTCGACGGTCTCAATGAAGCTTTCCGGCGAAACGCTCGTCGCTTTGGTTTTATTTTCCGCTTTCGCCATGTTTTACGTCCTGTCCAAGGCGCGTGATCAGGCTGGACGTATCCCAGCGATTACCACCCATATCCTGAACATCAGCGTAGAACTGGTCGACGAGTGCAGCAACAGGAAGCTTTGAACCGTTCGCGCGGGCTTCCTCCAGAGCGATACGCAGATCCTTGCGCATCCAGTCAATCGCAAAGCCATAGTCGAACTTGCCGTTCACCATGGTTTCCCAGCGGTTTTCCATCTGCCAGCTTTGCGCGGCGCCTTTGGAAATCGCCTCAATAACTTTTGCCGGATCAAGGCCGGCATTCTGTGCAAAGGCGAGGCCTTCTGAGAGGCCTTGAACAATGCCAGCGATACAAATCTGGTTGGCCATTTTGGCCTGCTGGCCAGCTCCCGGCCCACCGATATACGTCATCTGTTTGGCGTAAGCGTCCATGATCGGTGCAGCAGCTGCGAAGGCTTCATCTGCGCCGCCGCACATAATCGTCAGCTGACCGTTTTCCGCACCAGCCTGCCCGCCAGATACTGGCGCATCCACAAACATCGCACCCTCACTGAGTGCACGATCATAAAGGGACCGCGCCAGATGCGCGCTTGCTGTCGTGTGATCGACCAGCACCATGCCTTCGCGCGCGGCTGGGATAACTTCCTCATAGACGACCATCACATCCGGATCGTCGCCAAGACAGCTGAACACAAAATCAGACTCAGTAACGGCCTCGGCCGGTGTGCTGGCCTTCGCGCCGCCGTAAGTATCAACCCAGGCGTCGGATTTGGCTTCCGTCCGGTTCCAGACAATGACCTCATGGCCAGCTTTCTGAAGGTGACCTGCCATAGGTGCGCCCATGACACCAAGACCGAGAAAACTGCATTTCGCCATGAGACCAGTCTCCTATTTCAGGTCGGGGATTGAGTGAGACGTGTAATTGCCACGGAAGAAGCCGAGTGCATCGCCCTCACGGGAATTAAAGCCAATAACGTCGCCGAAGATGACAACGTGATCGCCCGCCTTCTGTCGCCAGCTCGTTCGGCACACGAATTGAGCGAGCGCGCCTGTATAAACTGGCACACCGTTGGATTCGCGCGCGAGCTGTTCGCCTTTTAGTTCGGCTTCAACATAGCGCGCAAAATGCGTGGAGACGTCCGCATCGCTCGCTGGCAGAACGTTTACCGAAAACAATTCTGACTCGGTGAACAGGTTATAGCGATCAGACTGGCTATCGATGGACCAGAGGATGATGGGCGGGTGCAGCGAGACACTTGAGAAACTGTTTACTGTAATCGCTCTTGGCTTGCCGTTCGCGTCGTCAGCAGCAACGAGGCAAACTCCCGTTCCAAAACAACCCAGTGCGTCGCGGTAAGCGCGCGAATCGAAACCGGATTGGTTGGATTTTTCAATGTTCATGCACTCGGCCTTAACTATGCGGTGTTACGGGTATACCCAAAGAAGAGAGACATGACACACCATGGCCGGCAATCAACCGATCGTCATTAAAAAGGTCAAAAAGGTTTCAGGCGGCGGCCACCATGGCGGTGCCTGGAAAGTGGCTTATGCTGACTTCGTGACGGCTATGATGGCCTTCTTCCTTCTCATGTGGCTCATCAACACGACCAGTCCAGAGCAGAAACGCGGTATCGCGGATTATTTTGCGCCTGCAGCGGTTTCGTCTTCGACGTCAGGCACAGGTGGTGTCCTCGGTGGCACCGCGATTTCGACCGAAGGCTCCCGCTCTCAGGGGTCCCGCTCCATTATCGAGCAGCTCTCCCCTGAAACCCCGCGAACTGTTTCGCGCGAAGTTCAGCAGATTCGCGATCCGAGCCAGGCGATCAACCGCATCAATATGGACGTCTCCGAATCAGCGATCAACGCTGCGATGGCGATCCGTGAGCGCGCCGAGTTTGACCGCGCGGAGCAATCACTGCGTCAGGCCATCGAGAATCTTCCGGAACTGGCCGAGCTTTCGCGTCATCTGATTGTCGATCAGACACCTGAAGGCATGCGCATCCAGCTGGTCGATCAGGAAGGTCGATCCATGTTCGATCCGGGCTCTTCAGAACCGAACGCCCGTGCCCGCCGCCTTCTTGAGGCTGTCGGTAGCATTGTCGAACGCCTTCCAAACCGGATTTCTATCTCCGGGCACACCGACAGCCGCGCAAGCGACAATCAGGAGTACTCAAACTGGGAACTCTCATCTGATCGCGCCAATGCGGCCCGCCGCATTCTCGCTCAGAACGGCGTTGTGCCTGATCGAATTGCACGCGTTAGCGGTCGCGCAGGCTCAGAACCGCTTTATCCGGACGATCCTGACTTGCCAGGAAACCGCAGGATAAGCATAGTCCTGCTTCGGGAAGCACCTGTACTTCCGCCAGATCATGGTCTCTGATCCTCAGAGGCCATTTTCGTCTGGGCCCTGTTGATGTGGAGTGAATATGATCGCGGACCTCTCAGCCAATTGGCCGATGTATGTCAGCGTAATCATCGTGGTGCTGGCGATCGTGTTTTACATGCGCGACAGCATGCCAATGGAACTCGTTTCCGTTGGAATTATCGCTGCGCTTCTTCTGCTCTTCTATATTGTCGACCACACGACATCAGGATCTGAATCGGTATCGACAGAAGCGCTGCTTGCGGGGTTCGGTAATCCCGCGCTTATAACCATCATGGCCTTGTTGGTCGTCGGACAAGGCTTATTCCAGACCGGCGCGCTGGATGGCCCGTCACGCTTGATGATGGCATCCTATTCTGCCCGCCCTATGATTACGCTCGTTGGCGCGTTTGCTGCGGTTTTTGCGACCTCTGCATTCATCAACAACACACCTGTCGTCGTGATGTTTCTGCCGATCATGGCGGCCTTCGCAGAAAAGATGAAAGTCTCTCCGTCAAAACTGATGCAGCCTCTGAGCTTCGCATCGGTCTTCGCGGGCATGACCACGCTCATTGGTACATCCACCAACCTTCTGGCCGCTGATATTTATGAATCCACAGAAGGCGTGTCTCTTGGTTTCTTCGAACTCGCCCCGTTAGGTCTCATTCTGGCAGGTGCGGGCTTTATTTATATGATCGTGGCCTCACGCTTTTTGCTTCCAAACCGTGAAGGCATGGAAGCTAATCTGGTAAACCGTTCGGGCCGCCAGTTTATCGCGCAAATCGCCATTTCAGAAGGCAATCCACTCGTCGGCCAGAAAGCTGTCGCGGGCATGTTCCCCGACCTGGAAGGCATGACGGTCCGCATGATTCAACGCGGCGAAGGCTCCTTCCTGCCACCGTTCGAAGACGTCTCACTCCAGTCTGGCGACCTCATCATCGTTGCAGCGACCCGCAAGACGCTGACAGACACCCTCTCCTCACAGCCGGAATTGCTCCGCCAGATGTGGCAGTCGCGCGAAGGCGCAGACAGCGACGGTATGGACGAAGATGGCGGCACACCGCGTCTGATGCTTGTTGAGGCTGTCGTGGCCCCTGGCTCACGCATGATTGGCCGTGCAATCGAACAACTCGGCTTCCGCCGCCTGACCAATACGCTTGTTCTGGGTGTTCAGCGCCGGTCCCGTATGATGCGGGCACGCCTTGGTGAAATCCGTCTTGAAGCCGGCGACACACTGCTACTGTGTGGCTCGTCATCATCCTTCAGAGAGTTACGCGCAAGCCGCGACCTTCTGCTTCTGGAATGGTCTCAGGTCGAGTTGCCCGCAACCGAAAAAAGCCATTATGCGCGCTGGATCACGCTTGGCGTTGTCGTGCTCGCAGCTTCCGGCCTTTTGAATATCCTGCACGCATCTGTCATTGGTGCTGTTGCAATGATCCTGACGGGCTGTCTCAACATTCGTCAGGCGACACGTTCACTGGACCTTCGTATCTTCACGCTGATTGCTGCCGCGATCGCCATGGGTACAGCGCTTGAAAATACCGGTGCGGCGCTCGCGCTTGCGCAGGGAGTCGTCAACTTTATAGAGCCGTTTGGCACGGTGGCAGTACTTTCGGTGCTCTTCCTTGTCGTCGCTGTTCTGACGAACGTGTTAAGCAACTCTGCCACGGCCGTCCTGTTCACACCAATCGCGATTCAGGCCGCCAATCTGCTCGGCGTTGACCCGAAACCTTTCGTACTCGCGGTCATCTATGCCGCGAACTGCTGTTTTGCGACTCCGATTGCCTACCAGACCAACCTTCTGGTTATGGGGCCGGGCCACTACAAGTTCCTGGACTATCTGCGCTTCGGCGGGCCGCTGGTTATCGTGCTCTGGCTGGTATTTACGTTCGTCGCACCTTTGCGCTTCGACCTTTGAATGTCATAGTGATCGCCTATGAAGATAAGTGAATCACCTGCACTGAAAGGCCTCGGTCAGCGACGCGTCCGGTTCTACATCACGAACCCGGCCCCCTGCCCCTATCTGGAGGGCCAGACCGAGCGGAAAGTCTTCACCAATCTTGCCGTGGAAGATGCGCAATCTCTGCATGATGCGCTGTCGCATGGTGGCTTCCGTCGGTCGCAATCCATTGCCTATCGCCCGGCTTGCGCAAGCTGCAAAGCCTGCATGGCGGCGCGCGTGCCTGTCAGCGAGTTCAAATTCACCAAACGCTGGCGCCGCGTGCTCAACAAGAACAAAGAGCTTGTGCGCACGGCGGTTCGTCCCTCTGCATCGCGCGAACAATATCGTCTGCTGAAAACCTATCTGGACAGCCGTCACGCCGATGGTGGCATGGCAGGCATGGAGCTTCGCGACTATGTTTCCATGGTCGAAGGCTCACCCGTTCCGACTGTGATTTTTGAATACCGCGCGGGCGATGCAGATGATGCGCCGCTTATGGCTGCTGCACTGGTGGACGTGCTGAAGGATGGCCTCTCAATGGTCTATTCCTTCTTTGATCCGTCGCTCGCTGATCGCGGAATGGGCAACTTCATGATCCTCGACCAGATCCGCTATGCGCAGGAGCTCGGGCTGGATTATGTGTATCTCGGCTATTGGGTCGAGGGCAGCCCGAAAATGGACTACAAAGCCGCCTTCCGGCCGATTGAGGTGCTGGACGCTGAAGAGTGGCGTAAACTGGAAGACGAATAAGCGTCTCACGGGCATGAGATGGGATAAGGCCGCCAGACCGGCCGGGGAGGAAGTATGATCAACCGACGTAACCTGATCGGTGCTGGCCTTCTTGGCGCAGGCGGCGCAGCTGCGGCTTTTGCCAACCCTGAAACGGCAGCAAACCTCGCCGCGCCAGCGATTTCACGTAACCGCCGTCGACTCAACATGGTAACAACCTGGCCGAAAGGTCTGCCGGGCCTTGGCGAGGCGGCCGAGCGTGTTGCCTCTCGCATTCAGGAAGTCTCTGAAGGCCTGATCGAAGTCAACGTCTATGCCGCGGGCGAATTTGTGCCCGCTTTCGAAGCCTTCGATGCGGTCGCGAACGGCTCTGCCGACATGTATCACGGCGCCGAGTATTACTGGACGTCAAAATCCACAGCCTTTCCGTTCTTCACGACAGTTCCGTTTGGCATGACTGCACAGGAGCTGATGGGCTGGATCGATTTTGGTGGCGGTCAGGAACTCTGGGATGAGCTCTCCGGCCAGTTTGGCATCAAGTGTATTCAGGCAACCAATACCGGTCACCAGATGGGTGGCTGGTTCCGCCGCGAGATCAACAGCCTTGATGATCTGGTCGGCCTGAAAATGCGCATTCCGGGACAAGGAGGCGACGTGCTTCGCGCCCTTGGCGGCTCTGCTATCGCACTACCGGGCGGCGAGATTTATCAGGCGCTGCAAACCGGCAATATCGACGCAACAGAATGGGTTGGTCCTTGGAATGACTACTCCCTCGGCTTCTATCGTGAAGCGCCATATTATTACGGACCGGGCTTCCATGAGCCGGGCGCATCACTCGCGGTAGGCATAAACCGAACTGTCTGGGACAGCTTCACCGAGGGCGAACAGCGCCTCATCCAGTCTGTCTGCGAGAGCGTGAACCACACTTCGCTCGGTGAATTCACCTTCCAGAACTCTGTCTATCTGGACGTGCTGCGCAACGAGCATAACGTTCAACTGCGCTCCTTCCCCGATGATGTGGTTGCCGCCATGTGGGAGGCTGCAGCCGATGTTCGCGCTGCCTCAGGTCGAGATGGCGTCGAAAAGCGCATCTATGAGAGTTTTGAAGAGAACCTGCGCCGTATGCGCAATTGGGCGAACATTTCTGACGGCCCATACTATCGCGCCCGTGAACTCGGCGCGCAGGCCGCTCGCGGATAGCGGGGACTTCACTGATGGACCCGCAACTCTTCCTCACACTTGGTGGATGGCTGAAATGGGCTGGCTTCATATGCCTGCCACTTTTTATCATCCCGCTGATCACGCTCATCCTGCCGGACCTGACTAAAGGCCTGTCCAAAGGCCTAGTCAGCATCATTGAAAAGATCACAGACATCGCGCTGGTGATCTCGATTGCTGCCAGCATTCTGCTTCTTTTCTTCCAGCTTACATCGGTTATCGCCGCCTACGCGTTCGGCCTGTCATGGACATGGCTGACCGAACTCGTCATCTATGCATTTGCCACCATGTTCATGGTTGGCGCCGCGGTTGCCCTTCGCGATAACGCCCATGTCCGCGTCGATATTCTACGCCCGAAATTCGGCTCCAAAGGCATGGACTGGATCGAGCTTGCAGGGCTTTACCTCCTGCTCTTCCCGATCTGCATCCGTATTCTGGAGACCGGCGAGCAAGGCCTCACGCGCACTTGGGCAATCTTTGAAGGCTCACGCGAAAGCGATGGCCTGCCCATTATGTTCGTCTTCAAAACGCTTGTGCCGCTATTTGCCGTGCTGATGTTGTCTCAGGGCCTTGCTGAGGCGCTCAAAGCCTCGCTCCGCCTGACAGGAAGAATGCCGGATATCGACCACACCCAATCCGGTGGAGGCGAATATGGAGCTTGAGATCATTCTTGCTGTAGGCATGTTCCTCGCCGCGATTGGCGCGCTTCTGCTCGGCTATCCGGTTGCACTGACGCTTGGCGGCATCGCGCTCATCTTCGCCCTAGTTGGTATCGGCCTTGGTGTGTTTCCAGAGCCTCACCTCCTTGCCCTGCCGAGCCGTATTATGGGCGGCTCCATCATGCAGAACGAAACGCTGGTCGCGGTGCCTCTCTTCATTCTGATGGGCGTCATTCTGGAACGGTCCAAAGTCGCTGAAGACCTGCTTCACATCGCCTCTCGCCTGCTGGGCAAGGTGCGCGGCGGCCTCGGCTATGCGGTCATTCTGGTTGGTGCGTTGCTGGCGGCATCTACGGGCATTGTTGGCGCGACCGTGATCACCATGACGCTGATCGCCCTGCCGACCATGCTGCGCCAGAACTATGATCCTCGCCTTGCGACCGGCACGATTGCCGCCTCGGGAACGCTTGGCCAGATCATCCCGCCATCTATCGTTTTGATCCTGCTCGCAGACGCAGTCTCCAACTCGGCGTCACAAGCAGCAAGCCAGATGGGCACCGGCACGGCATTCGTTGTCTCCGTGGGTGACCTTTTCGCAGGCGCGCTTCTTCCGGGCTTCCTGCTCGTCGGCCTCTATCTGCTCTATGTCTTCCTGACGTCGATCTTCCGTCCGAGTGCCTGCCCGCCTATCGAACAGGATGACAGCCCGCCGCTCACAGCGAAAGAAATCATTTTCGGTCTGGGCGCGCCCCTGTTTCTGATTATCGCCGTTCTCGGCGCTATCCTCGCAGGTATTGCCCCGCCGACTCAGGCAGCAAGCATTGGCGCTGCAGGCGCGATCATGCTCGCCGGGCTTCGTCTGTCTGATAATAAAGACGCAGGCCTGCCGCGTGTCATCGTCGCGGCCTTTATCTCCATCGTTGTGATCATCGTCCTGAAAAACGTGCTAGATCTGCGCATGGGCGTCGAGCATATCAGCGCGGTCAACATGGCCGGCATGATCCTCACTTTCCTTGCAGCACTCGTCTTCGTCGCGGGCGTGTTTGCAGGCGGCCTTGTGCTGCACCATCAAAACCAGCTTCTGCCGGCGCTGAAAAGCGCGGTTGAGATCACCTCCATGGTGTTCCTCATCCTGATTGGCGCGAGCCTGTTTAGCCTTGTTTTCCGCGGTTTTGGCGGCGACGAGTTGGTGCATGAACTTCTGAGCGCTGTTCCGGGTGGCAAATGGGGCGCGCTGATCATCGCCATGCTGGTGATGTTCATTCTGGGCTTCTTCCTCGACTTTATCGAGATCGTCTTCGTCGTCGTGCCATTGGTCACGCCATCATTGATTATCGCCGGTTTCGATCCTGTCTGGCTTGCCATCATCATGGCGCTGAACCTGCAGACGAGCTTCCTCACGCCGCCATTCGGCTTTGCCCTTTTCTATCTGCGCGGGGCAGCCCCTGACAGCGTGAAGACGATGGAAATCTGGCGCGGCGCACTGCCATTTATCGGCTTGCAGCTTCTCATGATCATCGCTGTGATTGCCATTCCGGCGCTCGCGACATGGCTTCCGAGCCTCACGCAATAGGAGGCCGTCATGGCGGGATTTGATAGAGACCAATTCGTTGCGGACTGTATCAACGCCCGCGCCGAGAATGACTCCATGGGCGCGGTCCGCGAGGTGCTGACATGCGCAATCTCCGATCCGTCTGACGTCCTGCGTGGCATGGGCGAGCCAACACAGGCAGGCATGGATATTCTCCACCGCTCGCCTACCCTGACCATCTTCGCCGCGACCTGGACACCGCGCATGAACCTCCTGCCGCACGATCATGACATGTGGGCACTCATCGGCATCTACACCGGCCGGGAAGACAATATCTTCTGGAAGGAAACCGAAAACGGCCTGCAGGCGCGCGGCGCAAACTGCCTGTTCGAAGGCGATGTGGCGACGCTCGGGCGGGACGCCATCCATTCGGTTACGAACCCACTCCTGCGCTTCACAGGCGGCATTCACATTTATGGCGGCGACTATTTTGATGCCCACCGCCATCAATGGGATCCGGAAACTCTGGAGAAAGAGCCAACCAATGGCGACCGTGTCCGCGCCATGTTTGCTGCGGAGAATGAGCGGCTGAAGGCTCAATAGCTTCCAAATAGTTCGGCTTCCCTTATCGTCCAGCTTCCAGCCCATCACACTTTTCGTGACCGGCTAACCCGTTAAAAACTCGGAACTTCCCGTCCTGCCCATGTGTTTGAAAGGCATACCCCAAACACAGACAGGACAATTATGACCGAACTGAAAACCGTAAACCCCGCAACTGGCGAAACACTCAACACCTACCCGCTGATGAGCGATACAGAGGTCGCTGAAGCGGTAAAGCAGTGTCACGAAGCCTATCTGGACTGGCGCCTCACCTCGCATGAGGACCGCGCGACAATCATCAACAAAGTCGCTGAAGTTCTGCGCGACCTCAAAGACGAGTTCGCAGAGCTGATGACCAAGGAAACCGGCAAACTGCTGTCTGGCAGTAAGCAGGAAATCGATCTGTGCGCTGGCATTTGTGAATACACCGCGAAGAACGGCCCGTCAGAGCTGGCGGACGAGACACGTGACCACCCGAATGGTGAGCGCGCCACCGTCACCTATTCCCCGATTGGCGTGGTCTATGGCATCCAGCCCTGGAACTTCCCATGCTATCAGGCCATCCGCTATTCCATCGCCAACCTCATGGCAGGTAATGGCGTCATCCTGAAGCACGCTGAAGCCTGCACAGGCAGCGGCCTGATGCTGCGCGATGTGTTTGAGGCGGCGGGTCTGCCGAAACACCTGTTCACTGTGCTGCTAATCGACCATGACCAGTCTGACGATGTGATCGAGAATGATCTGGTGCGCGGCGTTACCCTCACTGGCTCAGATAAAGCCGGTAAAATCGTCGCTAAAAAGGCTGGCGAGATGCTGAAGAAAACCGTGCTCGAGCTTGGCTCTAACGATGCCTTCCTCGTACTGGACGACGCAGACCTCGACCTTGCCGTTAAAACATCCGTCACGGCCCGCATCTTTAATAACGGCCAGACCTGTGTGAACGGCAAACGCTTCATCGTGACTGAGAAGAACTATGATGCCTTCGTGGAGAAATACACCGAAGCGATGAAAGGCATTCACCTTGGTGACCCGATGGTGAAGGACACTCAGCTTGGCCCTATGTCACGTTCAGAGCTCCGTGATGACCTGCACGAGCAGGTAAAAGAGAGTGTCGAGAAAGGCGCGAAAATCCTATGCGGCGGTGAAATCCCCGACATGCAGGGCGCTTGGTATCCGGCGACAGTGCTGGTGGACGTAGAGCCCGGACAGCCTGCCTATGATGACGAGCTGTTCGGCCCGGTCGCGTCCGTCATCAAAGCCAAAGATGACAAAGACGCTATGCGCATTGCCAATGACAGCCGTTACGGTCTTGGCGGCGGCATCTTCTCTACGAATGTGGAGCGTGCCGAAAAGCTCGCGAAAACCTATTTCGACACCGGCATGGTGGTCATCAACGGCTATGATATTGCCGCGCCGAACCTGCCATTTGGCGGCGTGAAGAATTCCGGTTTTGGCCGCGAACATGGTGGCTTCGGCATGAAGGAATTCGTCAACGCGAAAGCCGTGTCTGTGCTCGCCGCATAGGCCAGCATCACTTCCCCAAAACAAAAAGCCCGCCATCCCGGCGGGCTTTTCTTTATCTGAGCAGCCTTGAGCATGTTCTATGCGACGCCACACGTCGCGAGAACAATCAAAAACGCTCTAGAACTTCACGTCCGGCACGACAGAGAGCTGTTCGCGGACTTCGTCGCCAAGGTCGTAGAACTCTTCCGGCTCGAAACCGAACATGCTCGCAAACACAGCCGCAGGGAATGTCTCACGCGCTGTATTGTACTGCTGAACAGCAGAGTTGTAGAATCGGCGCGCCGCAGCGAGCTTGTCTTCGATTGTGGAGAGCTCTTTCTGGAGTTCCAGGAAGTTCGTGTTCGCTTTGAGGTCCGGATAGGCCTCAGCGAGCGCAAACATCTTACCCAGCGCCGCGGAGAGCATGCCCTCAGCCGCAGCCGATTCAGCCGGCGAGCCTGCCGCAATCGCAGAGTTACGCGCAGAGATCACCGCATCCAGCGTCTCACGCTCATGGCTGGCATAGCCTTTTACCGTCTCAACGAGGTTCGGGATAAGGTTGCGACGTTGCTTCAGCTGAACGTCTACATCGGCAAAAGCCTGACGGCATTGCTGGCGCTTGGCCACAAGGCCGTTATAGATGCCGATCACAATGACGGCGAGAAGGGCAATAATGCCCAGAATTACGTATAAACCAGTCATGGAAACTGACTCCCCACTTAGTAGAGCGAAAGATTACTGAGAACCGCAGGAAGCGGCAAGCATTCAGCTCATTTCTCTGACGATTTACACAGGCCCGCTACCCCCGATTTGGGGGATTTCAGGCGGCACATGCTCGCCTCACCCAATACTCAGCGTTTCACTCAGCCAGTCGCGATACTCGCTAAGCGCCGTTTCATCGCGTCGGCAGTAAGACCATTTCTGGTATCGCTGCACAGTGATGAAGCCTGCCCGTTTGAGAATATCGATGTGACGGCTGACAGTCGGCTGGGCGAGTTTCAGCTTTTCAGCGATCAGATTGATGCAGACACCAAAGGCTTCGGGATCAGCCGTCTCCTGATGGGAGAAATGCTGTTTCGCATCGCGTAGCAGGCGCAGGATTTCCATCCGCACCTCACTGCTCATCGCCTTGATCTGATCTTCGCGCCTTGACATATCCATAGTCATATAGAATTTTTGCTATATGTCAATTTATGAGGATGACCATGCTTACACTGGACCAGCGCTATGCGTTTCGCGGACACGAAATCGCGTGGGGATCGCTTGGCAGCGGCCCAGCTCTGGTGCTGGTGCATGGCTTTCCATGGTCGTCCCAATGCTGGCGAAAACTGGCGCCATGGCTCGCAAAATCGCATCAAGTGTTGGTGTTCGACATGCTGGGCACGGGTCAGTCAGATAAGCCTGCGGATATACGCCTTGATGAATCCGTACAGTCGGACTTGCTGGTCGAGCTGCTCGCTCATTGGCAGCTTGATCGCCCCCGCATGATCGCACACGACTTTGGCGGGCTGGCCGCCCTTCGCGCGCACTTCATCCACGGTCTGGAGTATCGCTCTCTGCACCTGATTGATGCTGTCGCGCTCCTGCCGTCCGGCTCACCGTTTTACCGGCACGTCGCCGCGCATGAAGAGGCCTTTGCAGGCTTACCCGACTACGCCCATAAGGCGCTGTTCCGAGCCTATATCCAGAACGCTGCTCATTTGCCGCTGAGTGCTGAGATCTCTGATATCTATCTTCGCCCCTATTCCGGCGAAACGGGCAGACCCGCCTTTTATCGCCAGATCGCCCATGCCTCGAATGACAATATTGCTGCCCTGGAGCTCCTTTATGCCAAGCCCGACTTTCCGGTGCACATTATCTGGGGCGAGGAAGACCGCTTTATCCCGATCGAGCGCGGAAGACGGCTGGCCGACCTTCTTCAGGCAGACAGTTTTACACCCATATCCGGCGCAGCCCATCTGATACAGGAAGACGCGCCGGAGGCTCTCCTCGGCGCAATCCTGACATCACTCTGATGCATATGTGCCGTCGACTTGATGCGCTGACTTCATCCGCCAGCCGCATTGCCCTCTACAGATCTGACTGCAGCTCACCCGGCATGTTCAAAACACACCGTGCATGCCATACAGCTGAATACATACGAGCAGTTTTACTCGTTCGACTCAAAACAAGACCTCAGGAAATAACGTTTGCACCAGTTTTCTTTAAGTCTCTTTCCGCTTTTTATATTACTCTTAGCTGGCTGCGGAGCTTCTGCTCCGGAAGACGACACGCTGCACTCAGTATCTTACCTCGGTCAAACGCCTCCAGGTATGACACCTGAGCGGTTTGCGCCAGGCTTAGTCTCAACTGACAATCTTGAGATTGAAGGCGTTTTTACGCCTGAGATGAACGAATTCTATTTCGTCCGGCAGGTACTGGGCGTCGAGCCCAGAATCTATCGTTACCGATTGGAAGACAACGTCTGGCTGGAAGAGGAATTCTCCGAACGCATAGGAGAGCTGTTCATTTCTGTGGACGGCCAGACCATGTTTCTTGGGAACCAGTATCGCGAGCGAACGGATTCTGGATGGTCTGAGCCGCAAAGTCTGGGGCCTTTGTTCGAAGGATATCCCATAATGCGCCTCACGGCATCCGCGAACGAGACCTATGTTTTCGACGAGCGCGAAGAATATGGAGTTCTTCGATATTCTCAGCGAATTGACGGCGTACATGAAGCCCCGGAGCCTTTCGGACCGGAGATCAACTCAGGCAGGCTTACGGCCCACCCCTTTATCGCACCGGATGAGAGCTATCTGATTTGGGACAGCGAACGCGACGGCGGGTATGGCGAGTCGGATTTGTATATCAGTTTCCGTAAGAACGACGGGTCCTGGGGCCCAGCAATAAACATGGGGCCTGAAGTCAACACAGAAGGCGATGATACCTATGGAACCATCACGCCAGATGGAAAGTATTTCTTTTTTCAAAGGATCGATCTGGACGTGCCCGAGGCGAACATTTTCTGGATGGACGCTCAGTTCATAGAGGACTTGAGAACCAGCCAATAGGTCAGCCCATGACCATCCATCCGCATCAGATTAAAACATCACGCCTTACGCTTACTTAGCGCTGATTTCGGATGTCTGTTCCAGTTCAGATTTGAGTGCAGAGAGTTTGTCGACAGCCCCGGCAGCCATTGGTCCGATCCAACGCTCATGAATCGCCTTGATCGGCATCGGATTGAGATGATTCCAGCGCACGCGTCCCCGCTTTACGGAGATAATGAGATCGGCGGTCTCCAGCACACGCATATGCTGCATGACGGTCGTCCTGTCTATCTGGCTGAACCTTTCGGCCAACTCTCCCGTCGTCATAGGGTTATCACGCAGAGCATCCATGATCTGACGCCGCACCGGTGCAGCCAGTGCCTTGAAAACTTTATCCTCATACGCTTCGCTTGACATGTTATATTTTTATAACATTATGAGATGAAGGTCAACCAATTCCGGCACGAAAGCTGGTCAGGATGGAGTGGGTCATGGATCTGAAATTCGAAGTCAGCGCGCGCATAAACAAACCGGTTGAAGAGGTGTTCGAAGCCGTGGTGAACCCAGAAAACCTGTCTCAATTCTTCACCACGGGCGGCGCTAAGGGCCGGATTGCAAAGGGTTCTACCGTGATGTGGTCATTTCATGATTGCCCGGGCGAGTTTCCGGTAGAGGTCGACGAAGTCCAACCAAACCGTCTCATCACCATGAGATGGGATGCCTATGAGCCCGGCCCCGGAACGCCGGACTATAAAACCACGTTCAAGATGGCCTTCGAACCGACAGAAGATGGCCGCACGCTCGTGACCATTTCGGAATGGGGCTGGCCGAATACCGCTTCCGGACTTCAGGGGTCATATGGAAACTGCATGGGCTGGACGCAGATGCTCTGCGCCCTGAAAGCCTGGAAGGAACACGGCATCAATCTGCGTGAAGGCATGTTCCAATAAGCCAACTCCGACATTAACCGTCGAACTTACCGCTGCGCGGGAAGCCACGCATCACCATGCGCCCTGCCCCTGCCCGTCGGCCGTTCCAGTCCTGCCAGTCCGGGAAGGTCCGCTGACGACCAGAGGCCTCGGTCACCACGAAGCCATCGGCCTCGCTGAACACCATCGCATCGAGCAGGCCGCCATCCTTATAGGATTGCAGCTTCACGCCCTTACCTCGCGGCATTTCAGGCAATTCAATGACGTCAAAGATCAGCAGCTTACGATTATCGCCAATTACGGCGACCTTATCACCCACAGCCACCTTGGAGATGAAGAGCGGGCTGTCTGAAGACGTTGTCACCACCTGCTTACCCGCCTTACGTGCGGAGACCAGATCAGCCTCAGGACAGATAAAGCCATAGCCGGCCTTAGAGGCCATGAAGCGTTTGCCTTCAGGGTTGAGGCGGAACATATCCGTGATGGAATGTTCGTCCTCCAGATCAATCTGGAAGCGGATTGGCTCACCTGCGCCGCGTCCACCCGGCAGCTTGTCACCGCCCAGCGTGAAGGCCCGCCCGTCTGACGACATGAGGATGAGCTTGTCGGTGGTTTCCATCTGACAACTGAGCGCGAGCCCGTCGCCATCCTTGAACTTCACCTTATCAAGATCGTTATTGTGGCCCTTCAGCGCGCGGATCCAGCCCTGCTCTGAGAGGACAACCGTAATCGGCTCGCGCACGATCAGCGCTTCAGCGATCATATCACCCACATCTGCGGCTGGAGCTTCGCCAAAGATAGAGCGGCGACGGCCAAGCTCTGTTTCCGGATCGAACACTTTGCGCGCTTCGGTAAGGCCCTTCGCGACCTCTTTCCACTGCTTAGCCGGGCTTTTGATCAGGGCCTCCAGCTTGTCGCGCTTTTTCTCAAGCTCGGCATGCTCGCCGCGGATTTCCATCTCTTCCAGCTTACGAAGAGAGCGTAGACGCATGTTCAGAATAGCTTCGGCCTGATTTTCAGTCAGGTTGAAGGCGGCCATCAGCTCGGATTTCGGATGGTCTTCCTCGCGGATGATGCGGATCACCTCATCAAGGTTCAGGAAGGCAACCAGATACCCTTCCAGCACCTCAAGGCGGGCCAGCGTCTTATCCAGCTGGTGCTGGGCAATGCGCACAACCACTTCCTGACGGTGAGAGAGATACGCCATCAGAACCTCTTTCAGGTTCATCACTTTCGGCGCGCCCTTATCCAGCACGTTCAGGTTCATGGAGAAACGGCTTTCCAGATCAGAGAGCTTATAGAGGCTCTCCATCAGCATATCCGGATCAACCGTCTTCGATTTCGGCTCCAGCACGAGACGGATGTCTTCGGCGCTCTCATCGCGCACATCGCCAAGCAGAGGCACTTTCTTCGCATCGATCAGTTCGGCAAGGCGCTCGATCAGCTTTCCTTTCTGAACCTGATACGGGATCTCGGTGACAACGATCTGCCAGGTACCACGGCCAAGGTCTTCCTTCTCCCATTTCGCACGGATGCGGAAGCCGCCACGGCCTGTCGCATACGCCTCGCGAATGGTCTCCTTGCTCTCGACCAGCGTGCCGCCCGTCGGGAAGTCAGGACCCGGCATCACTTCAAGCAACTCGTCCAGCTCGGCGTTTTTATTGTCGACAAGGATCAGGCAGGCATCGATCAGCTCGGCTGCGTTATGCGGCGGAATGCTGGTCGCCATGCCCACGGCGATACCCGTCGCGCCGTTGGCCAACAGGTTCGGATAGGCCGCCGGCAGAACGACAGGCTCTGAGTCTTGTTCGTCATAGGTGTCGCGAAAATCGACAGCGTTCTCGTCCAGCCCGTCCAGCAGCAGTTTGGCCGCTGCCGTCATCCGGCTTTCAGTGTAACGCATGGCCGCTGCGCTATCGCCGTCAATATTGCCGAAATTGCCCTGACCGTCGACGAGCGGATAGCGAACCGAGAAGCTTTGCGCCAGACGCACCAGCGTGTCGTAAATCGCGCTATCACCGTGCGGGTGATAGTTACCCATCACCTCACCGACGATTTTCGCGCACTTACGATAGCTCGCGTCCGGGTTCAGCTTCAACTCGCGCATCGCATACAGAATGCGGCGCTGAACGGGTTTCAGACCGTCGCGCACATCCGGCAGCGCCCGGCTGGTAATGGTGGACAAAGCATAAGCCAGATAGCGCCGCGACAGCGCTTCGTTCATGCTCTCATCGATGATGTTCTCTTCGCCAGAATCCATCAGGTCAGACATTGGGAAACTCCTTGACCCGCTACTCTATATGAGTCGGAGGCAATGTCGTGTGGATAAGCTAGGATTGGTGGGGATATCGGGCGTTCTGAGCGGAGCGGCTCCATCGCTTTATATTTACAAGCGCTTCGGAATAAACATCTCCACGCTTGAGCCGGCGTCCAGTCAGTTTTAGCCTCATCTCATACACAGCCCGCGCGAAAGAGGCACCGCCCTTGAGATTTCCAATAGCAATCTGTCTTTTATTTTGTTCTTACGCATGTGCTCAAGAGCAATCTCCCATCCAATCCGGCCAGAACTACTATCAATTGAGAACAGAGATATATCCGACTTGTTCTTACGGTAACGAATGGCGGTATGAGCGGCTAACCGCGAAGGACGAAGAGTGGGATTTCCGAGAAGAGCATACACTCTGGCTCCCCACGGAAAACCTCGATCCTGCAAATGAGGTGAATGTTCGCGTAGAGCAAATCGATACCGAGATTGTGGTGACGCACTCCAATCCAAATGTTGAGATCAATCCAGTCGAGCTTTCATACGATCACTCCGCTCTGTTTTTTGAAATTGAATCAATCTTTTCTCCAGGCATCAGCGAGATTTTTTCCGTCAATTTGGACGATTTTAGCGTTGAGTACTTTGAGTCCGGCCTTGAACCGAGACTGTTCAAATTCGTGACTGAAATTGAACATGATATCTTTTTTGGGTTTGAATCGCTCGCCAGCGTTGGTGGTTTCAGAAATGCGCAAAGTATTGAAGAAATCCTTTCTCGCGAACAGATGCTTTACGTTCCATTCATACGGACTAACGGACAGTACTTGTATCTGCAGAAAGGCGGGCATTTCGATTCCGTTACGGACCCACAATCGCTACGAAGCGTAATACCAATGGGCATCTACCGGCGAGACAGGGATTTTATCATCTCGATCAATGATGTCAGAACTCTCGATATCCACAGTTTCAAAATTTCCCAATCGGTTTCATCGCGCTCAGTCTGGGAGCTAATAGAAACTTCTCCGACACGGCTTTCTGTGAATAGCGAAGGTTTCCCTTTTCAGGCGTCAAATTCGGTGAGTATTTGTATAACTGAGGGCGCTTTCTCTAATCCGCGTCCTTACTTTCAATCAGACTAACTCCGTAAGTCTAAGGATATCCGAGAAGTTATCCGCCGCCCCTGATCCCACCTCCATACTTCCGGCATGCAAACCTCACCGGAGACAGAGACAAACCGTTTCGCGCCGCTTGCCATAGCGCGGCGGCTGGCAGGCTATATTGCCCGCCTCTCCGGCTTTGTTGAGGATTACCGCGAAGCGCCACCTGAAGCCGTCGCGACTTCGCTCATTTCTGCGCAGGCAGGAATCCCGAACGATCATGGCCAACCAGCCCCCTGCCTCCGCAGGGATGAGCGAGATAGTGAGCACGCCACAAGCAACAAGTACGAGCACAGCGAAGGCGCAGACAGCCCGAGCCCGTGGCGAGGGAACGCTGTCGAGCAAACAAACACCCCCCACATGAAACTGCGCTATAAACAGCGCTTTCTCACCCATATTCGTCGGGTTGAATACACGCTGCGCTGTTACATTTTATGGCTCGCCGCACAGCTGATCGAGCGCGGCTTTGTGCCGTCTGCCCCGCCAGAGCGACAATCGCATCCCGCGCCGGAACAAGAGCTGACGGGTCTCATCCGTAAGCAGGAATTGGAGCTGAGACGGCTGACCAGCGAGACACCGCGCATTGGTGGTTTCAGCGTCACCACGCCTGACTTTTCCAATAGTCGTAAAGCATCAGAGCGACGCGGGCTGAGCTTTACGCCAGACCCGCTTAGCGTGGTTCCGATCAACGATCTCATAGCCCGAATGGCACGCCTGCCGCGCGTTCTGAAACGCGCAGACCTGATGGCGGAGCGCCTCGTATGGAAGGCACTCAATTGTCATCCCGAAGCGCCCCGCACTATCACAAGCGACCGCGCAGGCGCAGCCAGCCCAATCCAACGGATTGGATTAGCTGGCGAGCAGAAAAGCAAAAAACAGCCACTCTTCTACAAGCCGTTTGAAAACTGGCTGCCGCCCGAAGACTTATGGGCCTCCAGCGAGGATGAGAAGGAACGGGGCGACCTCAACTATCTTCATCACCTTGCACGTGAAGGGCTGAACGCAACCGGCTTTGGCATACCGCCACCCGGCGCGGATGACGCTCTTCCCAGGCTCACACATTTCCAACCACCTGCTATTCGCCCGCTGTGATCACACATGCGGGCCGATAGTGCTTGTCTAAGCATCACTCTGACGAGGCGCCGTCAGATATCCGCGGATAAGCAGCACCAGCTCGTCTTCGAATTCCCGGCTTTTCAGCATGTCAGGGTCATCCATCATTGCGGACCGCACGACATTCAGAGTTGACCGGGTCAGGATATAGGACTTCACGCGAGACAAGCTGCCCAGACCGCCCATGCTGGTGTTCAGAAGGGTCTCGATTTCAGCGGAGACGATATCCATAACATCGTCGCGCTCGCCTTCCCGCAAACCGGCAAGGTATCGAAGCATGGCCACCCGCCCGATGACATCCGTGTCTGAGAAATACGCAATCAGAAGCCGGACAATATTGCGCGCCCGCTCACCGCGAACCTCAGTCTGCGGCACGTGCAGACACTCAATGACCTGGTGCGCAATCCGCTCGCCCTCACGTCGCGCCAGAGCATAGTAAACTGCGTCGCGCCCGTCGAAATACTGATACAGCGTACCGATGGACACGCCCGCCCTTTCGGCAATGCGGTTGGTCGTAACCTCCGCCTCTTTGCGCGCCGCCAAAAGCTGAGCCGTGGCATCCAGAATGGCCGTGACTGTTGCTCTCGCCCGTGCCTGATTTGGCTTTTTTCTCATATTTATCAGACCTTTGAAAAAACTGAGGAGACAGTTTTTCTGCCCTTTCAAATGCGAGTTTCAAAACTGAGGATTGCTCATATTATTCCAGAACAAGCAGAGTTCAAGCCAGCGACACGCCATCTGAGGGAGACGACATATGAGCATCTATTACTACCTGATTTATTTCGGCCCAGTCTTTCTTCTCATGATCGCAGCCGAGTATTCCATCGGGCGCGCACGCGGTCAGTCGCTCTACACGAAGGGTGACACGCTGGCTTCGATTTCCATTGCGGTCGTCCAGCGCGTTATCTCTATGTTGCCGCTGTCACTTGTGCCGCTCGCTACGCTTTATGCATTTGAGAACTATCGTCTCTTCGAGCTTGAAGTGACGGATTGGTGGTATTGGCCGGCTCTGTTTCTGGCCTTCGAGTTTGCATATTACTGGTATCATCGACTGAGCCATGAAATCCGCTGGCTGTGGGCGACGCACAGCGTGCACCACTCCATTGAGGAGATGAATATTCTCGCTGCATATCGG
>QGCY01000030.1_pt1 | contig 49706 bp, 51 predicted proteins | sample 4708041 | NCBI WGS metagenome assembly QGCY01 (sample SAMN08941164, study PRJNA450518) | Sediment metagenome, whole genome shotgun sequencing project. | biome: grassland soil; feature: grassland; material: soil; isolation source: soil 14 days enrichment with methanethiol and mixed carbon source ... | reverse complement strand
GCTCTAGCCCATAGCTTGTCGGCAGCGCTGGATTATTGCCTTCAAACGGTCCGGCGGGTGGAGGCAGGATCGTTACAACAGGCGTAACCAGCGGATCATCGGCGCCGAGCTCAACATTGGCCCGGCCGGTCATCTCGCGAAGCTCTGCCATGAGCGGCGCCAGTTCAGCCTCGCTGGCCAGAACGGATGGCACGGGCGCGCCGCCGACGGAATGCGCGCAGGCGGTAAGGCTCGCCAACGCCGTCATGAATGCAAAACCGGCTTTCATCATGATCAGTTCACTCCGGTCAGGTCGCGGCTATTCTCAAGAATATCGCGGGCTTCGGTGAAGGGTGATGTGCGAATAGCAAGTTGCTGGCCCGGAATCCGGTCGAACACTGTTTCCGGTGAACCTGGCGCAACGCCGGTAGATGCCGAAGACGAGAAAGGCACAGGCGGGCAGGCATTGTTCTCGGCGTAATAGAGCGCCGTTTCCAACAGGTTCTCGCCTGCTGTGCCGAGCGGGTTCGACAGGTCATCAGCGACAGTACAGCCCGGGAGGCGTTCACCGAAGGCAAAGCTGTTATCCTGAGGCACAAAGCCGTCCGCATAATCACCAAAGCCGACATTGTTCACGCCCTGAAACTGGATCGTGTAGAAGGTCCTGCCGCAATTGTCTGTCGGGTAAAAGCCATAAGGCTTACCGCAGGTAATATCGCCGATCAGTACGACTTCGATACCTACGCCACGCAGGCCGTTGATAACTGCTTCGCTGGCACTGCATGTGCCGCCTGTTGAGAGAATGAAAACGCGCGGCAGATCCAGTGAGGGCAGAGGCGTTCCATTCGGCAGAGAGAAGCCAAGGCCCGTTGCGTAGAATGGGATAGGGCTATTCACCTGACCTGTGACTGGATTGCGGTTTCCGGCGTCATCATTGAACTGGAGCAGCTCGAATGTCTGGCCCGTGGTCGGTGTGGGGCCCGCCACCATGTAGGAGAGCTGTGACGCTACGGCCAGAAGCCCGCCACCATTATAACGAAGGTCGAGAACGAGGTCTGTCACATTGCCGTCTGCCATAGTTTGAATGGCGTCGCGGATCGCCTCTTCGGACGTTGTCGGGCTAAAGGTATTGAACAGGATATAGCCGATCTTGTTCGCGCCCTGATCAATGATCTCGGTTCGGTTCACCGGCGATGGAGCAATGTTGGCGGATGTGACGGTGACGGTGCGGGCTGTCTCACCGACATCGCGCACAACGAAGGTGTGTGACTCGCCGGCGGTTGCCGGAAACAGTCCTGCATTCAGAATATCGACGTCAGCCTGACTGCCACCATTGACGACGTCGACACCGTCAATCTGCAGGATCTGGGCGCCGCGCTGGAAGGGCGCTTCACCGCTGAGCGGTGTGGAGGCTGGTGAATTGGGCTCAGTAAACACAACGCGCACATCGCGCGGTGGCGCAGAGGCATAAATCGCAAAGCGCGCGCCATAACCTGCGGTGGGTGCCGCATTACGCTGGGCCAGGTATTCGGTCGTTGGCTGGAAGAAGTGGAAGTCATCCTTATCTTCGCCGGACGCGGTTATTGCGGTCGTTCGAAGCACATTGAAATAGGCTTCGGGTGTAGAAAAGTTATACGGGTTCTGGTCCGTGACTTCATCATTCCAGAGATAGGTTTCTTCTGTCCATGAACGTAGCCAGAAAAGCTCATCTCCCAGAGTACCCTGAACATCAGTGTAAGGATTACCTTCAATATCGACGCCTACACGCGGAACTTCGCATTGGTCTTTAAAGCTGCTTGCAGCAGGGAAGACGCCAACAGAGTACGTCGGACCCGTTGGCGTAGGTGTCGGGGTAGGCGTCGGCGTTGGAACAGGTGCGGGCGCAACAGTTGTGCTGCCACCGCCTCCACCACCGCTGCATGCGGTTAGCAATCCTGCGAAAAGGGCGATCGTGAGAAGGGATGGCTTTATGCCCACACGCATTTTGGAATGTCCTGTTCAACAATACTGTAAAACAGAAACGTTAGTGCGACGGACGCTCAAGTAAACCGGAATTGACCGTTTCCACTTAGATTTGATCACTCGGCAGGGGTGTATGACTGTAAAAGTTCAATCAGATAGCCGTCAGGGTCACGTGCGAAGCCGATTATAGCATTGTGTATTTCGGGTACCCGTTCTGGCTCTTTGACGACCTGATAGCCCGCATCCTGGATCGCTTTGGCCGTTTCCATCACATTGGCAAACTGGAAGACGAGCTTCACGGGCAGGCGTGTGACGTTTCGATCCTTGCCATCGGTGAATTTCATCAGGACGACTTTATGGTCTGCGCCCGGATACTGCAGCACAACTTCTTCCATGTTCGGCAATGAAATGCGGTTTACTTCATCAAGCCCCAGAACATCGCGGTAAAATGCGGTGGAGACTTCCAGATCACTGACAGCAATGCCCATCGCAAAGAGCCGCGACTGCATAAGTGTTTGTGTATCCGCCATGAAAGCCTCCCCTGAGTGTTCGTTATGGCTGAGTTGGCAGAATTTCGATCAGATATCCATCCGGATCGCGGGCAAAACCGACAATTGCGCCACCTACCTCTGCGGAAGGTACCGGCTCGCGTACAATCTCGTAGCCGGCCGCACGGATATTGGCTGCAAGCGCTGCCGGGTCAGGAACGCGCAAAACGATCTTCACAGGCAGGTTAGTGACATTACGCTCAATCCCGTCCGTGTATTCCATAAGCACAATTGCGCTGCCGCCATTTGGAGCGACGAGGACGATCTCGTCCATGTAGTCGATCTCGAATGTGGCGATGGCGCGCATGCCTAGCGTGTCCTGATAGAAGGCCATGCTGGTTTCAAGGCTGGTGACACCAATGCCGACAGCCGAAACTGCGATGTCGACATTCGGAGTTGGAATTGTTTCGGCTTCCTGCGCTGTGGACGTGCAGCCAGCGGCCAGTAGGGCTGCCGTGAACAGGCCCGTTTTCAGAATATATTTCATGATACCTCCCTATATTTATCTCAGCTTTATACGCTGTAGAGAATTCGACAAGACTTGACCGTCAGGGTATTTTCGCTTTCTGACTGCGGGATGGACCATCGCACCCGCCTTTATCTCATCACTCCTCCTGCCATCGCTGATCTTGGGGCGTTCGAAACCGATCTTTTCAGCGCGCTCGATGCGGGCGACGTCGCCTGTCTGCAGGTGCGGCTGAAGGGTGCGGACGGGAAGACGGTCGACGTGGATGCGACGCGCCGGTTTGGCGAAAAGCTGATTGAAAAAGTCCAGGCGCGCGATGTCGCAGTCATTATCAATGATCGCGCAGATCTCGCCGCCGAACTTGGCGCGGACGGCGTGCATATCGGCCAGTCCGACGGCACATTCAAAGATGCCAAAAAGTGGGTGGGCGAGCACGGCATTGTTGGCGTGACCTGTCATGATAGTCGCCATCTGGCGATGGTCGCTGGCGAGCAGGGCGCAGATTATGTCGCTTTTGGTGCTTTCTATCCGACAGAAACAAAAGACGCGCCAACACGGGCCGAACCTGAGCTCCTCACCTGGTGGCAGGAAATGATGGAGCTTCCTTGCGTTGCCATTGGCGGTATTGCGCCAGCAAATGCAGAGCCTCTGGTTCAGGCTGGTGCAGATTTTCTCGCGGTCTCCGGTGGTGTCTGGAAGCACGAAGCAGGAGCAGCCGTGGCGGTAGCTGAACTGAACGCGATCTTTGATCGGGTCGCTGGCGCTTAAAATGACTGACAATTGGTGGGAAACCGTTCCGCTCAAGGATATGAGCGAGGACCAGTGGGAAGCCCTCTGTGATGGCTGCGCGAAGTGCTGCCTTGTGAAGCTCGAGGATGAGGACACGGGCGAGATCGCCTATACGCGTCTTCACTGCAAGCTGCTCGACGCTGAGACGTGTCGTTGTTCGAACTATGAGAGCCGCAAGCAGTTCGTTCCTGATTGTGTGAAGCTGACGCCGGATAATCTGGGCGCGCTCAAATGGATGCCGAAGACGTGTGCGTATCGTCTCATCCATGAGGGCAAACCGCTCGAAGACTGGCACCCGCTGATCTCGGGTGAGCAAAGCTCTGTCCACCGTCAGGACCACTCAATTATGGGGCGGACCGTCTCTGAAGATACGGTCTTTGAGGGTGATGAGTTCGACTGGATTGTCGACTGGGAAGGCAACGAGCCCTAGCGCCTCGACGCGAAGCATTCAGACGACGCCCACCGGAATGTGACATTCGGTGCTTTGCGCGTGATGGGTGACGGGGCTACCAGCACTCACACCAGTTTATCAGGAGGGTGTGATGAAACTGATTGGCATGTCTGATTCCCCGTTTGTGCGCCGCGTTGCGATCAGCGCGAAACGCCAGGGGCTTTCTTTCGAGCATGAGCAGATTTCGGTGATGCGCCAGTTCGAGGCCTTCAGCGCGTACAATCCGCTCGTGAAAGCGCCGACGTTGATCACGGATGACGGCACGGTGCTGATGGAATCGACGGTCATCCTGGAATATCTGGAAAAACGGGCAGGGCCGGACAAAACGCTCTTCCCCAAAGCGCTGTCTGATTTTGTGAAAGGCCAGCGGGTGATTGGTCTCGCGCTCATCGCTTGCGAGAAGACCGTGCAAATCGTATATGAATACAATATGCGCCCCGCTGACAAACTGCACCCGGACTGGCTGACGCGTGTTGCAACCCAGCTTGGAGAAGCTTATTCTGCGCTGGATAGAGAGCTTGAAGGGCTGTCTACGTTCCTCGGTGGAGACGAGCCAACTCAGGCAGATATTACAGCTGCTTGCGCGTGGGGCTTTACGAGGCTGGTTTATCCAAACCTTTCAGAACCTACGGCCTATCCGGCCATCGCTGCGCTCTCTAAGCGGGCTGAAGCACTGCCGGAGTTCATCTCAACACCGCTCGTTTAAACAAAAAAGCCGCGAGCATGGCCCGCGGCTTTTCTAATTTGATTTCCGTATCCGGTCGTCTTTAGAAGGATTTGGACAGACGCATTCCATAGAACTGCGGCGCGCCAGAGATGAAGGTTGGAATTCCGAACGCATCGCCGGTATTGCCAGCGTCAATCAGATACTCTTCGTCCAGCACGTTCGACATATAAACCTCAAAGCCAAGTCCGTTATCCCAGTCGAGCTGGGCATTCAGATTGAGCAGGCCATAGCTGTCCTGACTGATCGCAGCGCGCTCCGTGTTGTCGAAATAGACTTCAGACTGCCATGTGTAGCTCGGTACGATTTTGAGATCCGCAAAGCCGAGATCGAAGAGCACACGGGCAGAAACCGATGCCGTCTGGTCTGGTGACAGGCGCAGAGAATTTCCAGCGAATGGCGCGCCGGCTTCATCGTCGAAACGGGCATGGTTGTAGCCATAGTTCGCGGTGAGGGCGAGCATGTCATTTACTGACCAGATCGCCTGCGCTTCAAAGCCGTTGGATGTTGCATCACCTGCGTTGATCGGTTCGATCAGGCCGGTTGTCGCATTCACCTGCGTGCTCTGGAAGTTCGAGTAATCATAGCTGAAGACAGAGGTTTCAACGCTGAGATTACCGTTGAGGAACAGGCCTTTCAGGCCAAGCTCGAACGCGTCGACAATCTCTGCATCCAGTGTCGCGAAACCTGCGCTTGGCGCCGATGCAGAGGCCGTGATGACCTCAGGACGGCGACCGCGTGCATAGTTTGCATAGATGTTGACGTTATCTGTCGCCGCATAGCTGGCTGCAACGCGGTATGTGAAATCATCAAACTCGTCAGAGGCTGAGATCAGGCCGTTAGAGTCCTGAACAAACAGGCCGCCAAACGTCAGATTGCTCGGGCCGTTCAGAAGCTCGACGAGGAGGCCGGACTCTTTCTCGTCACGTGTCCAGCGGATGCCGCCTGTCACTTCCAGACGATCGGTCACGTCATAGCTGACATCTGCGAACAGATCGATCGACTGGGTCTCGCCGAAGTTGGTAAAGGCTTCATTGTGGATAGGCTTGAGCGGTACAATCAGGGTGCCGCCGCTTTGTGCGAACGCTGTAAGGTTGATTGCCGGAAGTGTGCTCACGTCCGGAACTGTCGGTGGCACGAGTAGGCCGCCGAGTAACGCCTGAACAGCCCGTTCGTCGAATGTCAGGGGCACGTATTGTGAGCCGCTTTCATCGAAATAGCTGATGCCGGCAAAGCCGCGAAGACGCTCGCCGCTATCATAGTTTACGCGGAATTCCTGAGAGAATTGCTCGCCCTGATAGTCTTCAGCGAAGATGAGAAGGTCGAGGCCGAAACCGTCCGGGTCGAACACTTCAACGCTGCTGATATCGCGCCATCCGGTCGTTGATGTCAGAGAAACAGTTTCGTTGATGTCCCATTCGCCGATCAGCGTGGCGCTGTTGACCACACGGTTGAGGCCAAGTTCCTGACCATCAAGGAAGTTGCCGAAAGTGTTGAGATTTGCAGGGTCCCACGCATCGGTGCTCGCGCCCGGTGCTGGCTCGAATGCGCCGGACTTGAAGCTTGTGCCGGATGGGTCATCACGCTGGTAGTTATAGATGAAGTCGAAGGACAAATCCTCACGCGGCGTGAAGGTAAGCGACCCGCGGATGGCCGCCATGTCCTGACTGTTAAAGTCTTCTTCGGCTGGGTTGAGGCTTTCTACATAACCGTCGCGCTCACGGAAGCGTGCCGCGAGACGCCCTGCGAGCAGGCCATCGATCAGCGGGCCGGTAACGAAGCCATCAGCATAGCGTTCTTCAAGATTGCCCATGCCCACGGTGACTTCGCCAGAGAATTCAAATTCAGGGCGGGCCTGAATAACATTCACACCGCCAATCAGAGCGCCGCGACCGAACAAGGTTGGCTGCGGGCCTTTGGCAACTTCGACGCGCTCAATGTCGAATAGCTCGATCACAGAGCCGCGTGAGCGTGAGATAGAGACGCCATCCTGAAAGATCGCGATGCGTGGCTCGATATTAGCCTCGCCTGAGTCAGAGGTAATGCCGCGAATGACGAAACCCGGGTTATTCGGGCTCTGCTCCTGAACTTCAAAACCCGGAACGAAACGGGCGACCTGGTCAAACTCGTCAAGGCCGAGATCATCAAGCACAGAGGCATCAATCGCGGTCACGGCAACCGGTACATCGCGCAGGCTTTCTTCACGCTTCTGGACGGTGACGTAGATCGTATTCGCAATAAGCGGCTGGTCGTTTGCAGGGGCATCCTGCGCGAATGTCGGAAGGGACAGGGCGCCAAGCCCGATCAGCGATGCTGTACCAAATAGGAAAGATTTCATGATGCACTCCGCAAGCATTGAAGTATTCGCGGGGAGCTAAGCGAGAGCTGCGAAGCTTTCGCGACAGTAATGTTTCAACTGGATGACAATTGGTGACGCGTGCGTCATTCCAATACGTTGTGGATTTTAGGGCACATCCGTCATGAGGGTTCCACCCGGCCTTGACCTTTGCGGAACAAAACGAGAAACATTAAGTCACGATTCACCATTTCAGGTGCAGATACGACTTATGGGAACACCAGTCAGAATTCTCGGGATTGATCCCGGTCTGCGCCATACAGGATGGGGAATGATCCTCTCTGATGGCCCACGTTTGTCATGGGTGGCGCATGGCGTCATTTCACCTGATCCGACTTTGCCTTTGGCTGAACGCCTCGCTGTGATTTTTAACGGCGTGAGTGAGCTTGTCTCCCTGCATCAGCCGCATCTGGCGGGCGTCGAGGAAACGCTGGTGAATGCCGGTGCGCAGAGCGCTCTGAAATTGGGGCAGGCGAGAGGCGCTGCAATGACTGCGTTGGCGGTGTCTTCGGTTGAGGTGTCGGAGTTTGCGCCGCGCCGTATCAAACAGGCGATTGTCGGCACGGGTAAGGCTGACAAAGAACAGATCGCCTTTATGGTACAGCGGTTATTGCCGCGCGCAGGCGGAGTAAAGAATGATGCAGCCGATGCGTTGGCGACAGCTATTTGCGCGGCCCATTACCGGCCTGCTCTGGTGCGAGGCGTTGCATGATCATTGGCTGGCTTAAAGGCGAAGTCCTCTCAACAGGCGCGGACACGCTTCTTATAAATGTGAACGGCGTTGGCTATGTCGCGCTGGCAGGTTCTTCGCTTCTGGCAAAGCTTGCGCCGGGCCGCGAAGCAGAGCTGCACATCGAGACCCGCGTGACGGAAAACTCTATCCAGATGTTTGCCTTCGAAAGCGATGAGGCACGCGCCTGGTTTGTCCGTTTGACGGATGTGCCGGGTGTAGGCGGCAAGGTTGCGCTCGCCGTCCTGGATGCGCTGGGGGCCAGCGGACTGATGGACGCTGTGACGCTCGGCGATGCGGCAAGCCTGACCCGCGCTAAAGGCGTTGGTAAAAAGGTTGCCGAACGTATTGTGGGCGAGCTTTCCGGCAAAGCACCGCCCCTTGGTCGGTTCGGTACGCTGCCGGGCGCGGTTCATGCTGGCGATAAGAAAGCGCCCGTCGCCGCGCCAAGCGGTGCACGTGCCGAAGCGGTTTCCGCTCTGGTTAATCTCGGCTATCAGCAGGTAGATGCCGCGCGTGCTGTTGCGGCCGCCGCTGCGCAGGGCGCAATTGAAGATGATGTGTCTGCGCTCATCAAGGCAGGCCTGAAGGAGCTTTCTGCTTGAACGACGCTGAACGCCTTTCCAGCCCCGAGCTGCAAGCTGGTGAACCGCTGGACAGGGCACTTCGCCCTCAGACTTTTGACGACTATGTCGGTCAGACCCGCGCCAAGTCGAACCTCAAAGTCTATGTCGAGGCAGCCCGTAAGCGCGAAGAGGCGCTGGATCACGTTCTTCTTTTTGGTCCGCCTGGCCTCGGTAAAACAACGCTCGCGCAGATTCTCGCCAAAGAGCTTGGCGCGGGCTTTCGGTCTACGTCTGGCCCCGTCATCGCCAAGGCGGGCGACCTTGCGGCTATCCTGACCAATCTTGAGCCGAATGATGTGCTCTTCATTGATGAGATTCACCGTCTGCCAGCCGCTGTTGAGGAAATTCTCTACCCGGCGATGGAAGATTATGCGCTCGACATCATGATCGGCGAGGGGCCTGGGGCGCGGTCTGTGCGGCTTGATCTTGCGCCGTTTACGTTGGTGGGCGCGACGACGCGGGCAGGCCTTCTGGCAACGCCATTGCGCGACCGTTTCGGCATTCCGATGCGGCTTGAGTTTTATGAGCCGGAAGATCTGGCGCGTATCGTTCGCGCAGCCGCGGCCAAGCTGGATGTGACGATCACCGAAGATGGGGCGCTTGAAATTGCGAGCCGTGCACGCGGTACACCGCGTATCGCGCTGCGTCTGTTGCGCCGTGTGCGTGACTTTGCCGATGCTGAAGGCTCGGCCATCACCAAAGAGGCGGCTGACCGCGCGCTGAAACGTCTTGAGATTGATCCTGACGGTCTTGATGCGCTGGACCGTCGTTATCTGCATGCGCTGGTGAAAACCTATGCGGGCGGGCCGGTGGGCGTTGATACTTTGGCGGCGGCGCTTTCAGAAGCGCGCGACGCGATTGAAGACGTGATTGAGCCTTATCTCATGCAGAAGGGGTTTGTGGCCCGCACCCCGCGTGGCCGTACAGCTGCACCCGGCGCGTATGAGCGGCTTGGCATTGCGCCGCCGCTAGCGAAGCCAACCGGCGATCTGTTTGATTAACGCAAAAAGCCGCGCAGTTTCGTCATGATGGAATAGGCGCATTCGAACACTAGAACCGCCAGAATGACGCCGCTGATGATCATATCCTGATCCGTCAGGGTTGGTGGCGGGTGGAAGTGGAATGTGCCTGACAGCGCCGCGCCATAGCTGAACAGGGCGATCACAAACACCAGTGTTGAGATACGGCTTTTCAGGAGAAGCAGGAGAGAGCCTGCCACGCTTAGCCAGATGCTGAGTGCCCAGGCCACCATAAACCATTGCGGGAGTGACTGGTAATAAGCGATCTGCTCGGCGGTGAAGGCTTCCATATACCAGTCCACATTCAGCTTGGTCATGGTGTAGTCAAAGCCGCCAAAGGCGTTCCAGAGCAGTGTGATGATGCCAACCACCCAAAGGTGCCAAGGCGTTTTCTTTTTCTCTGACATGGAAGCCCCCGCTCAATATCGTTAACACGACGATAGCCAGAGGCTTGCATTTGTCACGTGAGTTCGCGCGAGCGGGGAGAAGGCGCGTGATATTGGGAAGGTTTTGCTGCGGATCGGTCATTTGACGGCCAATCCGCACGCAGAATGAGCGGTTCGTCTCCGCGGATAACGCTCTACCGCAGAACTCCTCGCTTCGTCATCGAGCTTGAATACCAGACCTCGAACAGAAGAACGGCTGTGATGACCCCCGTGAAAATGTAATTGGCTGTCGTTACATCGGGCACGGTGTTGAGCGCAAACGAGTAGATCGTTCCGAAAATGTATCCGACCAGCGAAATCGCGAACACCGGAAACGCAAGCCTGCTCCGCAACAGAATGAGAATGGACCCAAGAACGCTTGTCCAGATACTGATCGCCCATATAGCGGTGAACCATGCCGGCAAGGCTTCGTAATAGGAGCGTTGCTCATCGGTATAGCCCGACATGTAGAATTCGGTGTTGAGTTGGGTGAAGATGTAATCCAGCCCGCCGCCTGCGAAATTCCAGATAAAGGTGATGATGCCCACTACCCAGATATGCCATGGTGTTTTTATGGTCTTAGTCATGAAAGCCCCCTTTGATGTTCCCCTCGGGGAATATTAGCCGGGCGTCTGGTTTTGTCACGTCGCAGCGCGCTTTTGCTCCATATGCCAGAGCGCACCGAGCCATCCACCTTTCATCAGAGCGAGCAGACCTAGCGCCGTGCTCACCATGAAAATAAGAAGGAGCGGGAACACGAGCAGTGCATGCTCGCCGGCTTTGAGTGATGCCAGAAAAATGAGCGGTGCGTAGAATGGGCCAAGCGACAGCACCGTCAGCCATGCCGGGCCATCTGCTGCCATGTCGTGATTGAACGCCTCGCCGCACTGTTCGCATTTCGGCTTCAGCTTCAGATATCCGGCAAACAGCTTTCCCTCGCCGCAGGCGGGACATTTGCGGCGCAGGCCGCGCGTGATCGGGATGAAAGCTGACATGAGCCGAGCTTTACATGGCTTTGCACCAGATGACAGCTCATTCAAACCTTGCTACCGGCTTTGCATGACGACACTGCAGCTTGATGATCGCAATTTCGACGCCGATAAACAGCACTGGACGCCCGTGCGTGTTTATTATGAGGACACTGATTTCACCGGCCTCGTTTATCACGCCAATTATCTGAAATATTTCGAGCGCGGACGGTCAAACCATCTGCGTGATGCGGGCGTGACGCATAAGTCTCTTCTGGAGCGCGATGACCCTGCCGCTTTTACGATTGTGAAGGCGGATGTGGACTTTAAAAACGCCGCACATGTCGAAGACGAGCTGATGGTGCGCACCCGCTATATGGGGGTGAAGGGCGCGCGCATTTTCTTTGATCAGGCGGTGCTGCGTGGTGAAACCCTGATCTGCGAGGCCAAGATCATTGCAGTGACCATTCATTCGGATGGACGGCCACGCAGACCTATTCCGGAAATCGCAGAACTACTGCAAAGCTACGTCTATCAATCATAAAAGTCATGAAATCGCAGTCACGTGCGCCGATTGTCTTGATTTTGCCAAGATGGTTGCCGACACAGTCTAAGCCCGCTTCTTTGCCGGGGTGACAAGCATAAGAAAGAGTTGGACGCGTCCATGGAAACTGAAGCACTACAGGCCGTAACCTCGCACAATTTCTCGCTTTATGAGTTGTTCCTCAGAGCGGACATTATCGTCAAAGGCGTTATGGGCCTTCTGGTTCTGCTCTCGATCTGGTCATGGGCGATCATTCTGGAAAAGTTTGGCTCGATTGGCGGCGCAATTGGCCGAGCGAAGAAATTCGAAGGCGCGTTCTGGTCTGGCCAGCCGCTGGAAGATCTCGATGACAGTGTGATGTCCGACAAGAAAGAGGCGATGGCGCGTGTGTTCGTGTCTGCCCGTCGCGAGTGGCAGGATGCAAGGCGGGTTTCCAATTTCTCCGACAGTCAGAGTGCCGCGCTGGTGAACCGCGCAGAGCGTCTTATGCAGGCGGCTGCCGACCGTGAAATGTCCCGTCTTGAAGGCGGGCTAGGCGTGCTCGCGACGATTGGGTCTGTTTCTCCTTTTGTTGGTCTCTTCGGTACCGTCTGGGGGATTATGAACGCCTTCCGCGAGATTGCGGGCACGGGGTCTACCAACCTTGCCGTCGTCGCGCCGGGTATTGCTGAGGCGCTGTTTGCGACCGCGCTTGGCCTTGTCGCGGCTATTCCGGCCGTCACCTTCTACAACAAATTTGCCTCCCAGCTGGCTGGCTTCGGGGATCGCCTCGATACCTTCTCGCAGGAATTCATCGTGCGTCTGTCGCGCCGTCTTTACGAGCGCAGAGGCGAGGGCTGATCCATGGCCATGATGATGCAAGGCGGTGGTGGCGGAGGACGCAGAGGGCGTCGGCGTCGCGGCCTGAATTCCGAGATCAACGTCACGCCATTTGTGGACGTCATGTTGGTTCTTCTGATCGTATTCATGGTGACAGCGCCTTTGCTGGTCACGGGTATTGATGTTGCTCTGCCGAATGCGCAGGCGCGTCCACTACCGCAAACACAAGGCGAAGTGCTGGCTCTGACGATCACAGAAGAGGGCGTTATCTATCTGCAGGAAGAGGAAATCTCCATGCAGGAGCTGCGCCCGCGTCTCGCGGCGATTGTTTCTACCGGCTACTCCCAGCGCGTTTATGTGCGCGGTGATGGCGTCGTGCCGTTGGAGATTGTGGCACAGGTGCTCGCAGCGATTCAGGCGGCTGGCTTCAACAGCGCGGCCATCGTGACAGATTCCAACGCAGGCTGAGCTGTATGAAATACGCGCTTCCTGTTTCCATTATCGCGCATATCGCAATTGGCGCGTCCGGACTTTTCGTCTGGAGCACGGCGCCGCGTGAAGGTGTGGAAACATTCGTGGAAGTGCCGCTCGACATCGTCTCGATTGCAGAAGAAACCAATATTCGCGAAGTCCGCCGCCCCGAGCCTGAGACACAGCCTGAACCTGAAGAGGAAGAAGAGCTGATCGAGCAGGAGGGTGAGGACGAACAGGATACGATTGTTCCGGCAGATACGGCGCAGGCACAGCCCGAGCCTGAAGAAATAGAAGACGTTCCGCCCCCTCCACCTGAAGAAGAGACACCTGAAGAAGAGACACCTCAAGAAGAGACGCCGCCAGAGCCTGAGGAAGAAGAGCCGGAACCGGTTCGTGAAGAGCCGCCTGAAGCGCCGGTAACGCGCGCGCCGGACCCAGAACCGGAGAATGATGACCCATTTGGTGACTTGATTGATGAAGTCGAAGAAACACTCAATCAGGATGTCACGCGAGAGCCGCCGACGCGTCGCAATCGGAATGCGTCAACGACGGAACTGGAAGATCAGGATCAGGAAGACCAGCGCGGCGCGGGTGCACAGACCGGCAACACGGCCACGGTCGTCGACTTTATCGTATCCTACATCGAAGATCAGGATTGCTGGCGTTCTGTCTCCGACCTGCCGGACTGGCAGAACCTTGATGTGACGGTTTCCTTCCGCCTTGATGCTGAGGGTAATATCACACGCTCGCCGCGCGTTACGGGATCCTCGCGTCCGGTTAACTCAGATCGCTTTATCCGGACGGCAGCTGACCGCGCGATTCGCGCGATCCGGAACTGCGAGCCGTTTCCTATGAGCGAGCAAAATTATGAATTCTGGCGTGATGAAGACATCGTGCTGACATTTAACGAAGACACATTCTGATTCCGATTGGAGGAACACACATGGCACTAAAGAGGATGATTTTGAGCCTTGGGGTGGCGCTCACGGTAAGTATGGGCCTTGGCGCGCCTGCGATGGCGCAGCTTGAAGGTGAAGTCACGCAGGCTTCCGCGCGCGAATTCCGCGTCGCGCTGCCAGACTTCAACGCAAACACTCCGGAAGCTCAGGCGCTGGCTGATCAGATCACCGCAATTATGCGCAATGACCTGCGCTCGACCGGCCTGTTTGATCTTTTGACGCCGGATTCCTTCATCCAGCAGGATCTCTCTGTTCTCGTGCAGCCGCGCTTTGCCGACTGGCGTATTATCGATACGGAGTCGCTCGGTATTGGTGAAGTCGAGATCATGGATGATGGCCGTATGCGCGTCGCCTTCCGTCTCTGGGATACGGCGCAGGAACAAGAGCATCTGCTCTCTGGCCGACGTGGTCGCCAGTATGTAACGACCTCTGAAAATCTGCGCCGTGTTGCGCACGTTCTGGCTGATGACATCTATACAAGCCTGACAGGCGATGAAGGCTATTTCGACAGCCGTATCGTCTTTATTGCCGAATCCGGCCCGCGTACGGCACGTGTGAAACGTCTAGCGATTATGGATCAGGATGGCGCGAACGCTGAATTCCTGACAAACGGCCAGCATACGGTTCTGACACCGCGCTTCTCGCCGTCTGACCAGACAATCACCTATATGACGTATGAGCGTGGCCGCCCGCAGGTTTACCTCTTTGATATCGAGACAGGCCGTTCAGAAGCGCTTGGTCAGTTTCAGGGCATGACTTATGCGCCGCGTTTCTCGCCAGATGGTAACTCCGTCATCATGGCGCAGGCAGATAACGGTAATTCCGACATCTACATTATGGATCTGAACAGCCGTCGCCGCACGCGCCTGACAGACCACCCTGCCATTGATACCTCGCCAAGCATGTCTCCGGACGGGGATGAGATTGTGTTCACCTCTGACCGTGGAGGCACACCGCAGCTTTATGTGATGAACCGTGACGGCTCCATGCGCACCTGTCCGTCAGGTGGCCGCGACGTGGCTTGCCGCATTACTTTCGGTAGCGGTCGTTACTCAACGCCGGTCTGGTCTCCACGTGGTGATCTGATCGCCTTCACGCGTCAGGCAAATGGTCGTTTCTATATCGGCGTTATCGAGCCGGACGGTGAAGGTGAGCGTCTTCTGACAGAGGCTTATCTGGACGAAGGTCCGGCATGGTCGCCAAACGGCCGTGTAATCATTTTCTTCCGTGAAGACCGCCCGGGTGCAAGCCCTGCGCTCTACACGGTTGACCTCACGGGCCGCAATTTGCGCCGCCTCAATACACCGGGCGACGCATCTGACCCGGCATGGTCCCCAACTCTCCGATAATTCATTGGGCAAATGAATTCGAATTTGTCACTCTGAAATCAGGACATTGGTCTCAGAGTTGACAAATTCCCAACTTAGAGACTGAGATACGCAAGAAGGTTGTGGAAGGGTCCCAAATGAAAAACAAAATGTTCAAGTTGATTTCGGTCGCGGGCATCGCACTTGCACTGGGCGCATGTGCTTCAAATCCGCCAGTTGAGGAAGAAGTTGCGGTTACAACACCGCCGCCAGTGCGCGATACAACGCCGCCACCTGTGCGCGAAGTTGTTGAGCCGCCGCGCGAAGTGGTTCAGGGGCCACCTCCGGGCACTGTTCAGGATTTCATCGTCAATGTGGGTGAGCGCGTCTATTTCGACACAGACCGTTACAACCTCGACGCAGACGATATGGCTGTTCTGAACCGTCAGGCAGCATGGCTGCAGGCTTATCCGACTGTTCGCATCATGGTTGCGGGCAATTGTGACGAGCGCGGCACACGCGAATATAACCTCGGCCTTGGGGAACGCCGTGCGAACTCTGTGAAGGATTACCTCGTTTCTCGCGGTATCTCTGCAGACCGTATCGAAACCATTTCTTACGGTAAGGAACGCCCGATCGACGGACGCTCTACGCCGGAAGCATGGGAAGTGAACCGTAACTCTCACACGCAAATTGTGAGCGGTCAGGTCGGTTAACTCCCGGCACTGCTATAAAAAATAGAAAAAGCAGGGCTGCCTCATTTCAGCCCTGCTTTTTTGTGTATGAGTTGAGCCATGAAACACGCACGTCATTCCGTTCTCGCAGCACTGGGACTGGTGCTCCTTTCCGCTCCTGCCATGGCGCAATCCAACGCGCCGATCCGTTTCGGTGAAGGCAGTTCTTCCTATCAGACGCAGCAGGATATGCAGGATCAGTTATCTCGCCAGAGCGCGCGGGTGGTGGATCTTGAAGCTGAAATTTCGCGTCTGACGGGGCGTATCGAACAGCTCGAATACCGCCTTTCTGAAAGCGAGAATGCCCGAGAGCAGCTACAGGAAGATTTCCAGAGCCTGAACGAACGGATTGATACGATCAATGCGCGCCTCGCTACAGGTGCCAGCTCGGTTAACTTAGGGCAGGTGACGACTGGCCAGCCGCGTCCATCCTTCCAGCAGGTCGCGCCGGAAGTGCCAACAGGACCGCGCAATATCCAGACGCGTGACGGAAGTGTCCGCTACACCCAGCCGGGGCGTCCGGAAACGGCTGTGCCGAACACTTCGCCTGACGGGCAAGCTGCCTTGTCTGGCGGTCGCGCTGTAACGGGTGCGTCCGAAACATCGCCTTTTACGCGCGGCCCTGATGGTCGTTTGCCAGAAGGTAGCCTTGGAACGCTTCCGGCAAGTCAGCTTCCGGGCGAAGCAGGCGCGCTCTACGAGCTTGGTCGCAATCGACTTCTGAACTTTGACTATACGGGCGCCGAGCAGGCATTCCGTGCCTTCTTGGACGAGTTCGGCGATGATCCGCAGGCTGGCGAAGTTCATTACTGGCTTGGCGAAGTTCTCTATCAGGAAGGTGATTACGAGGGGTCCGCGCGCTTCCTTACCTCTTTCGTGCGTGACTTCCCAGAAGACCCGCGCCGCGCGGATGGCGTAGTGAAACTCGCCCGCGCGCTGGTTGAGGTCGGCGATACGAACCGGGCCTGCCAGTTCCTTTCGCGCATCGACCAGATTGGTGATGTGTCCGCACGAACAATGCAGGCGGCTAATGTGCAGGAACAACTTGCCGACTGTAACTGAACGATCTGACGTGAAGGGCCGGTCTGTTATTGAACGGCTCTCACGGTTTGTCTCTTTCTATAAAGACGATTTAAGCGGCGGGCTATTGCTCGCCGTTTCCGGTGGCAGTGACTCGCTGGCATTGCTCCATGCGTTTGCCAGTCTCCCAGACGTCATCAAGTCCGCTATGCGTGTTTCAACGGTAGACCATGGGCTGCGGCCTGAAGCGCGCGCCGAGGCTAAAATGGTCGGTGATGTCTGCAATCGGCTTGATACTCCTCATGACATTCTGACCCTCAAATGGGACGACGCTGCAAGCGTCTCGCAGGCGCAGGCAAGACGGGCACGATACGCTGCGCTGGCAGCTAATGCCCGTGCACATGGGCTGGCTGCGATTGCCACAGGTCACACCTATGATGATCAGCTGGAAACGGTGTTCATCCGTGAAGGCGCAAGGTCGGGTCTTTATGGCCTTGCGGGCATGGCAGATGTCGCGCCGTTGCCCGTCTGGCCTGAAGGGTATGACCTTTCCCTAATGCGTCCGCTTCTGACGGCACGGCGAAACGATTTGCGTGAGTTTCTGAAGAGTTTTGGCGCAGAATGGGTGGAAGACCCGTCCAATAGCAACACGGCGTTTGAACGCGTACGGGTGCGCAATCTGCTCAGCGATAATCCTGATGAGGTCAAACGGCTGGAAGGTGTGCTCGGTCATGCGATTTCTCAACGCATCAGCGATGCAGATGAGATGACTGACTGGGCGGCTCAACACGTGGATTTTCTCGTCGGCGGAGCAGCCGAATTTGACGTGCCTGTATTCTCGAAATTGGAGCCAGCGCTGCGCTTGCGGTTCTTGATGGCGCTTCTGACCGCTGTCGGCGGTAAAGAGGTACTGCCGCGTCAGGAAAAAGCAGAGGCACTGATTGATCTGTCGGGCTGTGCGGCAGGTCGAACGCTGCATGGATGCCGTCTGCAGGTGCGCGATGGTGTTTGTCTCGTTGCACCGGAACCTGTTCCGCTCGGAGACGTTTTGAGACTTGAACCTCAAAGCTCTGAAGTCTGGAAAGGGCGAACCCTGTTAACGCGAGCCGACAGTTACGCCGGGCCATCATTGATTGCCTCATGGGAGGCGCGAGAAGTTCCGCGTTCGCTTGATAGGGGAAGTCTGCCGCGCTACGATATCAGACGTAGTCTGCCGGTCATTCTGAATGATGCCGGCGAGGTAATTGAAGTCCCTCATTTGCAGGATGGCGCGTCAGTCTGCCCAAGAGACCTGTCGCAGGCGCGCTTTTATAAGCTTTTGCAGTTCAAAGCGCAGTTTTTTGCGACTGAATCTCGCCAAAGGGAGTCGTTTTCCTGATATTCCTTACCTATGTTATACAAAGTAACGTTTTTGAAGAAGAAAGCCTGAACACATGAACATGCGCAATATCGCCCTCTGGGCTGTCATTGCTGCCCTTCTGATCGCACTCTTTTCGTATCTGCAACCGACAGATACAGCAGAGCGCGGCACCCAGATCAGCTATTCTGAACTCCTTGAGCGCGCCCGCAATGGCGAAGTGCGCAGCGTGGATGTGGATGGCTACACCGTTCATGGCGTCACAATCACTGATCAACGTTTCACGACGCGCGCCTACTCGCAGGATCACCTTGTCGAGCAAATGGATGCTGCTGGCGTGAATATTTCCTATGAAGAGCCAGGCGGCGGCTTCAATATCTGGGATCTGGTTGGTTCTATTCTTCCTTTGATCATCATCGTCGGCCTCTGGTTCTTCCTTATGCGTCAGATGCAGGGCGGCGGCGGTCGCGGCGCGATGAGTTTTGGTAAGTCCAAGGCACGCCTTCTGACCGAGCGTCATGGCCGTGTGACATTTGACGATGTGGCGGGCATTGATGAGGCGAAAGAAGAGCTTCAGGAGATCGTTGAATTCCTGAAAGACCCTTCAAAGTTCCAGCGCCTTGGCGGTAAAATTCCAAAAGGTGCTCTGCTTGTTGGCCCTCCGGGTACGGGTAAAACCCTGACAGCGCGTGCTGTTGCGGGTGAAGCGAACGTTCCATTCTTCACGATTTCCGGTTCGGACTTTGTTGAAATGTTTGTGGGCGTTGGCGCAAGCCGTGTACGCGACATGTTCGAGCAGGCGAAGAAAAACGCGCCATGCATTATCTTCATCGACGAGATTGACGCTGTCGGTCGTTCGCGCGGCGCCGGTATTGGCGGCGGCAATGACGAGCGCGAGCAAACGCTGAACCAGCTGCTCGTTGAGATGGATGGCTTCGAAGCCAATGAAGGCATTATCATCATCGCGGCAACCAACCGCCCTGACGTTCTTGACCCTGCGCTTCTGCGCCCGGGCCGTTTCGACCGTCAGATCACTGTTGGCAATCCGGACATTATTGGCCGTGAGAAAATCCTCAAAGTCCACATGCGTAATGTTCCGACGGCGAAAGACGTCAATGCGAAGGTTATCGCGCGTGGTACGCCTGGGTTCTCGGGTGCGGACATTGCAAACCTTGTGAATGAGGCCGCGCTTCTGGCAGCGCGCCGCGGTAAGCGTATGGTCTCCATGAAGGAGTTCGAGGACGCGAAAGACAAGGTCATGATGGGCCCTGAGCGCCGCTCAATGGTCATGTCTGACAAGGAAAAGCGTCTCACAGCTTATCATGAAGCCGGTCACGCGATTGTTGGTCTTAAAATGCCAGCCACGGACCCTGTTCATAAGGCGACAATCATTCCACGTGGCCGTGCACTGGGCATGGTTATGCAGCTTCCGACAGACGACAAGCTGTCTCAGACCCGTCAGGAAATGACATCGCGTCTGGCTGTTCTCATGGGTGGCCGCGTTGCTGAGGAAATCGCGTTCGGCGAAGAGAATGTCACATCTGGTGCTTCTTCTGACATCAAAATGGCGACCCGTATTGCCCGTGCGATGGTGACCCAGTTTGGTCTGTCTGATGAAGTTGGCCCGATTGATTATGGCGAAAGCGATGACCCTTATCGCCCGACCCAGATTTCGCAGGAAACGTCCAAGAAGATCGAAGAGCAGGTCCGCCACCTCGTTCAGACGGGTATGGATGAAGCACGCCGTATCATGACCGATTACAAAGATGATTGGGTTACTATTGCTGAGGGTCTTCTCGAATACGAGACGCTGACCGGTGATGAGATCAATGATCTTCTCAACGGTAAAAAGCCTGAACGTCCTGAGGACGAAGACGACATGCCAGGCCCGTCTTCTGCGGTACCGATCACCGGTTCGCGCAAGAAGAAAGACGGCGACGGCGGTGTCGGCGACGGCTCACCTGAACCGGCATAAATCTTACAAAAGCCCGGCTAACTGCCGGGCTTTTCTTTCAAAGTGATACGCTCAGGTTTGGGAACGTGACAGAAACAAGATCAGCGAATTCGCCGGCACGTATTTTATCCGTCGCGGGATCTGATTCTGGCGGCGGGGCAGGCATTCAGGCGGACATCAAAACCATCGCTATGAATGGCGGTTTCGCGATGACGGCGGTCACCGCGATCACGGTTCAGAATACGCAAGGTGTTTATGGCGTCATTCCTGTTCCGCAAGATGCCATAGCCGGTCAGATCAAGGTGACTCTGTCTGATATCGGCGCTGATGTGATCAAAACCGGCATGCTGGGTGATAGAAAAACGATCGAAACCGTGTCGGGCATTCTGGATGAGTTTGCGTCAGACACACCCCGTGTGATCGATCCGGTCATGGTCGCGACGTCGGGCGACCGACTGCTGGCGTCGGATGCCGTTGATGTGCTGAAAAACCTGCTGGTTCCGGGTGCGTTCCTGCTGACGCCTAATGCACCGGAAGCTGAAATCCTTTCAGGCAAAGCCGTTGAGAGCGTGGATGGTCAACGCCGCGCAGCAGAACGCATGCTGGAAACGGGCGCCAAAGCGGTGCTCGTCAAAGGCGGGCATGTTGGCGGTGATGTCATCGTTGATGTACTGCAGACAGAATATGATGAGTTCTTTTTCGAAAGCCCGCGCATTGAGACGACCAGCACACATGGAACGGGATGCACGCTCGCCTCTGCGATCGCCACACATATAGGCCTTGGAAAAGCGCTTCCGGATGCCGTCTCTGCGGGGCGCGATTATCTTTTGAAAGCCATTGAAAGCGCTCAGCCGCTCGGGCAGGGGCATGGACCGGTCAATCATGGCTGGCCTCTCGACCAAGAGCGCTGAGTCATGCGACGATTTAAGTTGATGGCTGACTATGAAGCCTGGCCGATCTGGGAAACGTCAGGCGGGCAATACTGCAATGTCGATCCGGCAATGCTGGGGCTTACTCAAGCACTGGTAAAGCGTATCGAAAATTGGGCAGACGCGTATTCAGCGACCTATAAACAGGATGCCCCAGCTCAGTCAGGTTTTGCGAATCCAGAAGACCAGAGCCGGTTTGAACATGAGGGGCTTGCGATCTGGTGGGCGCTTCAGGCGGCATTGCCCGAGGCCGAAATCAGTTATTTCTCTGAGAGCTTTCAGCGGCTCTATGGCCCGAAATAAAATTCAGAAGCGGCGCACCAGATACACACCGGCAATGAGAAACCCGACACCAAGCAGACGTAGCGGTGTAGCGGGACGGACCGTCTGACCGAACGCTCCAAACTGATCGTAAAGTACCGCGGCCAGAAGCTGGCCCGCTATGACGGCGCTCACCCATGCGGCGACACCGATGCGAGGCACAGCCAGAGCCGAGCTTGTAACCATGACCGCGCCAAGCGCGCCGCCAATCCAGGCCCACCATGGCAATGACGACACTGCGTTAGAAAACGCAAACCTGTTTCCGAGCAGCGTGTTCACAATAACCAGACAGGTCAGTCCGACACAGAAGGAAACCGTCGCCGCTTGAACCGGACCGCCAATGGCCGCGCTCAACCGACCATTGATCGCGCCCTGTGCGGCGATCATCATGCCGGAGGCAAGACCAAGGCCGATGAGTAGATTTGCCCAATGCATATAGACACCTTTGTTCACTGCAGCTGACCTTAGAATTTCTGATCGAGATAGCAGAATTGAATTCTGGTAAAATCAGAAAGCGGGTCTAATCATTGCCTGTGAAGGTACACTCGGAAAGGATCAAATCCATGACTGAATATCCTATTTTTCAGATTGATGCGTTCGCGGCTCGCGCGCTTATGGGAAACCCTGCCTGCGTTATGCCGATGGATGCCTACCCTGATGATGAGGTTCTTCAGTCGATTGCAGCTGAAAACAACGTCCCTGAAACGGCTTTTATCGTGCCTGTTGAGGGTAATCGCTGGAAATTGCGTTGGTTCACGCCGACGGTTGAGGTGCCGCTTTGCGGTCATGCCACGCTCGCCTCTGCGCACGCATTGTTTGATCACATGGGTTTTGAAGGCTCAAAGATCATTTTCGAAACCCGTAAATCCGGTGAGCTGATCGTTCAGAAAACCGAAGTCGGCTATCTGATGGATTTTCCGGCGCCGGCAATCAGCAGAACTGAGATAACCGAAGACATTGTGGAGGCGCTGGGCGCGCGCCCTGTCGCAGCATGGGCAGGCTCATTCTTTGCCGCCGAGTTTGCCAGCGTCGAAGAGGTGCTGGCGCTGAAGCCGGACCTTCCCAAATTGGCCGCATTGAGCGGTGAAGGCAGATGGGATCGGGGTAATTTCGGCTGTTTCGCAGATGGCGGTGAGGACGTTGATGTGACCTCGCGGTTCTTTGCACCGGGCTCTGGAATAGATGAGGATCCGGCCACGGGCAGCTGGCACTGCATGCTGACTGCCGTTATGGCCGATCGAACGGACAAATCGACATTCCGATGCTTTCAGGCCTATCCGGGACGAGGCGCACATATTGATACGCGCCTTGATGGAGACAGGGTACTTCTGGCGGGGCAGGCAGTAACGATTATTGAGGGCATCTTCAAACTCTGATCCGTGCTAGGGTGCAGATTACGGAGGCCTTGAAATGATGCGTATTATCTTCACTCTGCTGATTGCAGCATGCGGCGCATACCTTTTGTATCAGGCGGGCGTGTACATCAATTTCATCATGGCACGCCGGCCCGACGGGCTGGAAAGTCTGACATCTGATATTCCGTTTCTGCTGCGTTTTGTCGGCACTTTGCTGCTCTTGTTGGGCGCATTGATCGGGCTGGCAGGAAAACGCTGGCTCTCACGCGTCACAGTGACGCTGGGGACGCTATGTTTCCTGCTGTTGACGGGCGCGATCATCGCCGTGGGTGGCGATGTGTCTTTATGGCTCGATGAAGCGATATGGTCGGGCGTGTTACTTGTCCTCACGGCGGGTCTTTATAAGTTTCGGTGAAACCGGAAGAAACCTGCCGGTTCAGCCCTTCTAATACCTCTTGGTCATTGACCTGTAGCCCTAGGGGAGTAGGAGAGGGGAAAGAAAATCCAAGCCAGCGAGTCTGAATAATATGTCTGAAACTTATGACGTCGTTATTATCGGGGGCGGCCCCGGCGGTTACAACTGCGCAATCCGTTGCGGTCAGCTTGGACTGAAAACTGCAATCATCGAAATGCGAGACACGCTTGGCGGTACCTGCCTGAATGTTGGCTGTATTCCTTCCAAAGCGCTGTTGCATGCGTCTGAGTACTACGCTGCTGCAAAGAACGACTTTGAAGGCATGGGTATTGAAGTATCCGGCCTTGTTGTGAACCTCGAGAAAATGATGGCTCAGAAGGACGAGGCTGTGAAAGGCCTCACCGAGGGCGTTGCTTTCCTCATGAAGAAGAACAAGGTCAAGCACTATGCAGGCAAAGGTAAGATTATCGGCAAAGGTGAAGTCGAGATCGAACTGAACGCTGGCGGCACTAAGAAAGTCGGCGCGAAGAACATTGTCATCGCGACAGGCTCTGAGCCTGCAAGCCTGCCTGGCATCGAGATTGACGAAGAGCGCATTGTCACCAACACCGGCGCTCTGTCCCTGAAAGAAATTCCGAAAAAGCTGACCCTGATCGGGGCTGGCGTTATCGGTCTTGAGATGGGGTCTGTCTGGTCACGTCTCGGTGCTGAGGTGACAGTGATCGAATTCCTTGATCACATCATGCCGGGTGCCGACGCGGAAATCTCCAAACAGTCCAAGCGCATTTTTGAAAAGCAGGGTCTCAAATTCCGCATGGGCACGAAAGTGACCGGCATTGAGAAGCTGAAGACAAAGCTGAAAGTCTCAGTCGAGCCTGCGAAGGGCGGCGATGAAGAGCAACTGGACGCTGACGTCGTGATCATGGCGATCGGCCGTAAGCCGTATACTGCAGGTCTCGGCCTTGAAACAATCGGCGTTGGTGTAAACCAGCGCGGCGTGATTGATACGACCGATCACTTCAAGACAAATGTTGAGGGCGTCTGGGCGATTGGTGACTGTGTGGCTGGCCCAATGCTGGCGCACAAAGCTGAAGACGATGGCGCTGCCGTTGCCGAGCTCATCGCAGGTAAAGCGGGGCACGTTGATTACGACCTCGTGCCAAGCGTTGTTTACACAAGTCCTGAGATTGCGTGGGTCGGCAAGAACGAGCAGCAGCTCAAAGATGCTGGCATCAAATACAAAACCGGCAAGTTCCCATTCATGGCGAACTCCCGTGCGCGCTGTAACCACGAAACCGAGGGTTTTGTAAAAATCCTCGCAGACGCTACAACTGACGAAATTCTCGGCGTCCACATGCTGGGCGTCGGCGTTGGTGAACTGATCGGCGAGATCTGTGTTGCGATGGAATTCAAGGCGTCTTCTGAAGACGTTGCGCGCACCTGCCATGCTCACCCGACTCTGTCTGAGGCGATCCGTCAGGCGGCAATGGGTGTCGAAGGCTGGACGATGCAGATGTAATCTGCGGCAATTTTCTCTCATGAAATGCCTTTCCTGTGATCAGGAGAGGCATTTTTTTTGGGCGATACTTTCTCTCGAAGCATTCTGATCGATTTATTGGGTGCGAATACTGACAATGAGGTCGATAGTCTTTTCAACCTGTATTTTTCGCCACTGGCGGCGACGAAACTTTGGTGAGTGAAGGCGTGACGACGATGTCGGGCGGCAGTGTAGTGTCAGAATCAGTAGTGATCGTGTCCTTTGGGGCGGGGCATTTTGATGTCTTCTCCAAAGCGTTTGCGGACAGCGCCTTTTCGATCATCTATCGCGAAGCCTTTTTGAAAGGCCATTTTTCAGGATTCTCCGAGAATACGCTTCTCATTATCGATTGTGATGTGATTGATGATGAAATGCTCACGCAGATTTCAGCTTTGCAAGCGCGGTCTCCGTGTCCGGTTCTTATCTTCTCAGCATCGGGCGAGGCGGCAGATGCTCAGAAGGCGCTACGTGCTGGCGCGAGTTCCTGTGTTATTGACGGAATGCAGCCTCATCGCATTAGCACCCTTGCGGCGATTGCGCGTGAACGCTTCCAGCAGTCGCGCAAGCTACAGGTCGAACTGGCGGAAACCAAGGGTACGCTCGAAGCGCGCAAAGTCATTGATCGCGCCAAGGGCGTCATGATGGAGCAGCGTGGGCTGAAAGAATCAGAAGCCTATGAACTTCTTCGAAAAACCGCGATGAAACAAAGCAAGACAATGCGAGAAGTTGCGGAAAGCTATCTTGCATTGTCTGGGTTGATCGATTGACTGAGCGGCATTTGCTGCGCCTGCTCATTAAATGACCGTTAAATTATCGCACTGCATCAAAAGAATGCAGTGCGGCATTCCTCCCTAAAGCAAAAATGCATGACAGTTTACAGCTAATGGTTTCGCTGGTGGGCTAGGCTTGTGAAATGAAGTCTCGGGCGGCGTCCAATGGGGGGTGCTATCTACGGCCCAGGACTTTCTTACAACGCTGCCCAAGGGCGGGGCGGCACTCTTCAACAAAATGTTTAGTTCGCCAGAACTCTGGTCGGAAACGCAACTCGTGTGTGGAGTAGCGCGTCCTCAGAGCTGGCTATCTGACTGGGGAAATAAGTTATGGGTCAACGCAAAAACAAACTTCTGATGACATCAGTCATCGCTATGGCGATGGGCGCAGCGCTGTTCGCACCTGCATCTTTCGCGCAGGAAGATGAGGAAGCGGTACAGGAGAACGTCATCGTAACGGGTGTTCGCGGTCAGCCACGTACGGTTACAGATTCGCCGGTGCCGGTTGATGTTCTCAGCTCCGAGGAGCTGGAAAACGTACCGTTCACGGATGCTAACGACATTATCCGTACTCTGGTTCCATCCTACTCTCTTTCGCGCCAGCCAATTTCGGATGGTGGTACCTTTGTTCGTCCAGCACAGCTGCGCGGCATGCCGACGGATAAAACGCTTGTTCTTGTGAACGGTCACCGTCGCCACCGTGCAGCGCTCGTTCAGATCGGTGGTTCGGGTACGCAAGGGCCGGACATTGCGACAATTCCAGCAATCGCTCTCGCGAACGTTCAGGTTCTTCGTGATGGTGCTGCCGCGCTTTACGGTTCTGACGCGATCGCAGGTGTTATCAACTTTATCCTGAAGGATGATGCTGAAGGGGCAACGATCACCGCGGAAACGGGTCAATATTATGAGGGCGATGGCTTCCAGTTTGTGACTGCTGCAAACTTCGGTGTTCCACTTGGTGAGAATGGCTTCGCAAACTTCTCTATTGAGCGGTCTACTTCTGACGCAACATCCCGCGGCGCGGAATATTGTGAGTCATGGGCGTGTGTTGACCCGAATGATCCTCGCTTCCTGACAGGTGGTTCTTTCGACACAACGCTCGCGGGTTACGATCCAGCAACGTTTGCGGCTGGACTTCCCGACGCGAATATCGGTTTCGGTGATGTGGTGCAGCCATGGGGCCAGCCAAGCTCAGAAGCGCTCCGTGGCTTTGTGAATGCAGGTTATGATCTGGACGAATATACATCGCTCTACGCGTTCGCCAGCTACTCCAAGAGCTCTGCAGATGGCTCATTTTTCTATCGTTATCCCGGCAATGGCACGATCGAAAACCTGCGACTTGCCGATGGTTCCGTATGGAGCCCGCTCTCTTTCTTCCCGGGCGGTTTTACACCCCGCTTCTTCGGTGACGTTATCGACTATTCCGGTGTGGTCGGGATTGAAGGTGAGTGGTTTGACGGCTTTTCATACGATATTAGCGGCCGACTGGGTCACAATGAAATCCAGTATACGCTTGCGAACACGGTCAACCCGTCTCTCGGCAACATGTCGCCGACACGTTTCAATCCGGGTGATCTGATCAACGAAGAGTTCCAGCTGCAGGCTGACTTTGCATACGATCTGGAATTTGCTTCATTGGCGAGCCCGCTGACACTTGCGTTTGGCGGTAGCTTCATGGATGAATCCTATGAACTTGTCGGCGGTGACCCTGCTTCTTACCAGGCCGGTCCTTATGCTACACCAGACCCTTGGGATCTGTGTTCTCCTGCATACACGCCGACTGCGGCGGGCGCAGGTGTGGTTGGCCTCGATTGTGCCAACTACACGACAGCTGACAGCGACAATGATGGTATTGAGGATGACGGTATCCCTGGTCTCGACCCTGTTTATCAGGTTGTTGGCGTCGGCTCGAACGGTTTCCCTGGATACTCTCCAGCGTTCTCTGGCGAATACACGCGTGATTCCTATGCAGCCTATGTCGATCTTTCCGGTGATGTAACAGATCGCCTCTTCCTTCAGGGGGCTATTCGCTTCGAAGACTATTCCGACTTCGATTCAGAACTTGTCTGGAAAGTTGCAGGTCAATTCGATCTGACCGAAACCATGGGTCTTCGTGGCTCTGTTGGCACAGGTTTCCGTGCTCCAACGCCGGGGCAGCAAGGTACGACTAACGTGTCTACACGTCTGCCAAACGGGTTCCCCGTCGCAACAGGTCTCTTCCCAGCGGGTGGTACTATCGCCCAAGCACTTGGTGCATCGCCGCTTGGCCCGGAGACCTCCACTAACTATGCGTTCGGTTTCACCGGCGGCTGGGGAGATTTGTCTCTGACAGTCGACTATTACCGCATCGAACTGGAAGATCGTGTGAATGCGATCTCTACTCGCGACGTTTCTAATGATCCGGGTGCTGGTGCAGCCTATCAGAACTATCTCGCGCTCGCTGGCGCAGGTGTTGCTGGCGCTGAATCAATCGGCGGCGTATTCTACTTCCAGAACGCGTTTGATACCATCACTCAGGGTGTCGATATTGTAGGTACTTACAATACGTCCTTTACCGAAGGCTCATCAACTGCGTTCACGGCCTCTGTGAACTACAACCAGACAGAGTTCGATGGTAGTGCGTCAGTGTTCAACGCAGAAGATACGTTCGACTTTGAAAACGGTCAGCCGGAATGGCGCGGTGTGTTCTCTGTCTTGCACGAAGCGGGTCCTTGGACTTTCCTTGGTCGTGCGAGCTATTATGGCGAGTATGACAACTCTGACAGCGGTGGCGGCCAGACCCCAAACAGCCTCATTCAAAACTTCAGCCCTGAAGTTCTGGTCGACGTAGAAGCCTCTTACCAGATCAGCGATGCAGTTCGTCTCTCGCTCGGTGCACGTAACGTGTTCGACGAGTACCCGGATGCTGCCGATCCGCTGATTGGAGACAGTTGCTGTGGTCGTGTGTACCGCTCGGATTCAGTCGTCGACTGGCAGGGTGGCTATTACTACCTGAAGCTTCGCGCAGACCTCTGATCAGAATGAGGGATTGATGATGGTTTGTGCCTTCTTCGGCAACTCTGCGGAAAAATAGGGCAACCATCAGAATAAATGGATTGAGGCGGGAATAACCCGCCTCAGCCTCGCCTTTAGCACTAGGTTTTCCGAAGGCGATTGACGCAAATTAGTCTGGGATGTGGTTTCTTGGGTGATTACAGTTGGCTACAGCTGGCACAGATGGTCTTCATTCTTATGGGGGCCGGTCTGGCAGCAGGGTTGGTAGCCGGATTATTTGGCATTGGCGGCGGTTTTGTTGTCGTTCCAACGCTTATCGTGGTGTTTGAGTTCTTTGATTTCAGCGACTCCATTCTGATGAAAATGGCTGTCGCAACATCACTCGCAACCATTGTGGTTACAGGTTTCAGGTCGGCGCAGGCGCACTATAAAAAAGGCGCGGTCGACATGCAGATTATCAGGGATTGGGCCCCCTGGCTGACTATAGGGGCCATTCTCGGAACAATTTTGACACGTGTGCTGGACGGTTCGGCGCTCAAACTGATCTTCTCGGTTGGCGTTTTCCTTATGGGTCTGCATTTTGTGTTTCCGGCAAAGGGAAATGTGCGTTTTCATTTCAGCGCTCAAATGCCGAAGGGTGTAGTGCTGGCGCCGATCGCAACATTCCTTGGCGGGTTTTCGGCACTACTCGGTATTGGTGGCGGCACACCTGCTGTCATGGTGATGACGGCTTGCAAAAGGCCAATCCATCAGGCTGTCGCAACAGCGGCGGGCTTTGGTGTGATCATCGCTGTGCCGGGAACTATCAGTAATATGATTGTTGGCTTTGGTGAGGCGGGACTACCACCCGGCTCGATCGGGTATGTGAACCTGATCGCGGCGCTCTCGATCGTCAGCATGTCAGTTATCACCGCGCCCGTCGGCGCCAAGCTCGCGCACAGTCTCGATGGCGTGAAGCTTAAACGATACTTCGGAATCTACCTGATCGCGACCTCAGCCTACGTTTTCTACAAGGCCGTCTCGGGTTGATTGCAGGTCAGAATGGAAAGGTAAAAGGGAGTTACGGACATGGCATTTGATCTATCAAGACGTTTTCTGCTGACAGGATCAGCAGGCGTAGCAGTCGCAGGCTTAACAGCATGCGCCACTTCAACAAACGGTGCGGCGGTCGCTCAGGGCGCATTCACGCCAGAGAATGCTGCGGTGGAAAACCGGTATCTTCTCGGCGCACCAGAAGGCGTTGCGCTTCTGTCGCGCAATGAAAACCCTTACGGTCCGGCGCAGTCTGCTAAAGACATGATCGCATATGCGGCGTCTAAAGGTGCTTACTATACGGCGCAGGGCGCGACCGAAGAATTGAAAGCCATGATCGCGGCGCGCCATGGCGTGACACCTGATCACATCGCGCTCTCTACGGGGTCCGGTGAGATCCTCTCTGCGATCGCGCTGACTTATGGCCCGAATGGTCCAATTGTGGCGCCGCGTCTCTTCTGGGATACGACCGCGCTTTACGCGGCCAATCTCGGCATGGCGGACATTCAGCGTATCCCGTTGACAGCTGATATGGAGATTGATCTGCCGTCCATGGAAGCGGCTGTGAATGACAGCACCGGTGCGGTTCAGTTGTGTAATCCGAACAACCCGACAGGCCTTGTTACGCCGGGCAATACAATCCGCGCAGCTGTTGCACGTATGGCTGCGAAGGCTCCCGTTATTGTGGACGAGGCCTATATCGAGCTCGCTGATGACGAAGAAGGCACGACCTGTATTCCGCTCATCAAGGAAGGCCATGATGTGATCGTCACGCGCACCTTCTCCAAGCTTTACGGCATGGCAGGTATCCGAATGGGCTATCTGATCGCGGCGCCTGAAACCGCTGCAAAAATCCAGTCTGTCGTTATGAGCTGGACGCCGTCTACCTCGATCGCAGCGGCGATCGGCAGCTATAACGACATGGAATTTGTAAATTATTCAAAGGCAAAGATTGTCGAAGCCCGAGAAATGGTTACAACAACTCTGGATACGCTTGGCCTTGAGTATCTGCCGTCGCAGACGAACTTCGTCTACTTCAAGTCGGGTAAAGAGGCTAACGCCGTTCAGCAGGCAATGGCTGACCGGATGATCTCGGTTCGTGGCCAGTACATGGACTATAATGAATGGACCCGCGTCTCGATGGGCTTTATCGAAGACGTGGATAAGTTCTGCAGAGCACTTCCTGAGGTGGTCGCGTAACGGCGATAGCTGATCAGGGACGAAACAGGCGGGTGCCGGGGGGCATGCCCGCCTGTTTTTGTATCTACTCGGCGGCGTCGAGCAGCGAGCGAAGTTTCGTGAGATAATCGAGCCAGGCTTTCCGGCCGGCTTCGGTGAGATGGATGCGTGTCTGCGGGCGTCGGCCTTCAAAGCGCTTTTCTATCTCCACATATCCGGCATCTTCGAGCTTGCGCAGATGGGTTGAGAGATTGCCATCCGTGGCGTTCACTTTGTCTCTCAGCTCACCGAATATTGAGGGCGATGCTGCGGAGAGATAGGCCATGATGCCCAGACGAAGCCGCCCGTGAATAGCATCATCAATCTCGCCATGGTCGAACGGGTTGTAGGGTGTGTCACTCATCGCGAGTTATACCACTGATTTTGGCTCATTGAGCAGCTGGCGCGCGCCGCCCGTCAGCCAGCAGAGCAGGGTGCCAATCGCTGCCGCGAGATAAGTATCGCTAAGGCCGAACAAAGCGACTGTGATGCAGGCGAAAGTAATCGACACAATGACAGGAAGCCATCTGCCTGCTTCTTTCGAAAACGCCGCAGTCGCAGCATAGCTAATGCCATAGACAAGGAATGCTGCAGGCATAATCGCATCGAACAGATCAACGCCCAGATCCGACCTGAAACTCACGGCGACGGCGATCGTGATCGCGAATGAGAAAAGCCCAATTGATGCAACGCGCCATGTTGAACGATCTACCCGATTTGCCGGAGCTGACTGGCCAGGCAGATCCGAAGCGGTCTTTCGCAGGATAAAGCTGCCAATGCCGCCAGCGATACCCATCGTCATCCAGATAGCGCCTGCCCAGCGTTCATCTAAGCTCGCAATAAAGCCTTTCGCGAGCGCCCAGTGTGCCAACAGTGCGCTTGTCACCAGAAGAAACCAAAGTGTTGCAAATCGGCCTGATGTAGACGGTGCTTCCTGACCGGCTTCGGCAATCGTCCGGACATATTCCAGATCGTCGGCTAGTTTCGAGTTCATTTTCAGTCTCCACAAATAACTTTGAAATTCAAAGTAATTGTTTATCGATAAATGTCAACTTTGTTTTTCAAAGTGGATGTACGTGAGACGTCAGGCGCGTGGATGTGCCAGCTTATGGGCACGGGTGAGACGGGCATCCTCAACGCCGAGATAGACTTGCGTCGTCGACGGGCTGGCATGCCCCATCAGAGCCTGAATAGAGCGCAAGTCACCGCCATGGGCCAGAAGATGACTGGCAAAGGCATGGCGTAGCGCGTGCGGTGTTGCGCTTTCGGGCAGGCCCAGCGCGCCGCGAAGTTGCTGCATTAGCGCTTGCGCTGCGCGTGGTCTCATAGGGCCGCCGCGTACGGCAAAGAAGAATGGCGTCTCCGCACTCATCTTATACGGGCAGAGCTTCGCATAGGCGTCCATAGCGTTACGCGCGACATCCATAAGCGGGATAATCCGGACCTTGTTGCGTTTGCCCAGAATGCGAAGTTCGGCGGGCGCTGGCGTCAGGTCTCCTGTGAGAGACAGCGCCTCGGAAATGCGCAGGCCGCCCGCGTATATAAGCGTCAAAAGCGCGGTATCACGCGCACCAAGCCATGGCTCTTCCTGCATGTCGCCTGCCAGAGCGATCAGGTTTGCCGTGTCTTCCTCACTGGTCGGTCGCGGCAGCCGCGATTTGAGCTTAGGGCCCGACATGGCCAGCAGTTTGGCGTTCTCTATTCCGTGGGCGACATCGAGCCAGCGATAGAATGCGCGAAGCGCTGAAAGTGCGCGAGCCAGCGTTGCCGCAGCATCCGCGCCCTCTTCGCGCCTTTCAGCCAGCCATGAGCGAACACGTCTTGGATGGACGGCTTCCAGATCCTGCCCTGTCACGGGCCTCGGGTTACTTCGGTTGAGGAAGCCGACAAATGATCCGATGTCATGACGATAGCCGGTCACCGTATGCGCAGACATGCCCCGCTCCTTCTCGATATGCTCAAGAAAGTCGGAAAACAGGTCGGTCGCAGGCGTGTCAGATGCATTCATTGTGCAGATTGTCGTGGAAGGGCGTTAACAGCCTCTTTTCTTGAAGCCCGCTTACGCCCAATCTCTCCTCCATGCGTTACGCCCGAGTCCTTTTTACTTTGCCTCTGCCAGAGCCGTTTGACTATGCCATCCCGGAAGAGATGCATGTCGAACCCGGTTCTGTTGTGCGAGCGCCCCTGGGCGCGCAGGAGCGTATTGGCGTCGTCTGGGATGTCTGCGAGGAACAAGACGGGCTGCGCGAGCTGAAAGAGCTCTATGCGTCTTACCCGACACCCGCCTTCTCAAAGCCGTTTCGGGACTTCATCGACTGGTCTGCCAAATATACCTGCTCCAATCCGGGCGGTGTGTTGCGTATGGTGCTTCGTTCTCCGGCCTCGCTCTATCCGTCTAAGATGGAAACGGTCGTTCTTGAAAAGCCTTCTACAGAAGCGCCAAAACGGCTGACAGCTGCGCGCGAACGCGTTCTTGAGTTTGTAAAAGGCAACCCGCCCATGACGCAGGCCGAGCTTGGCCGTGAAGTGGGTGTGTCTACCTCAGTTGTGAAAGGTCTGGTTGACCTTGATGTTCTGGGTACGGACTACCGGCCTATTGATCCGCCTTACCCTGTTCCGAAAGCCGACGGGCAGGGGTTTGAACTGACAGACGAACAGGAAAGCGCTGCAGAACATTTGCGCCGCCGTGTTCGTGAGCATGGCTTTAATGTCTCCCTGATCGATGGCGTGACCGGTTCGGGCAAAACCGAAGTTTATTTCGAAGCCATTTCTGAGGCGCTGCGCGCCGACCCTGACGCGCAAATTTTGATCCTTTTGCCAGAGATTGCGCTCACTCAGGCGATCATGAAACGCTTTGAGGCCCGCTTCGGCGCGCGTCCTGTCGAATGGCATTCCGGTATCAGCGATGCGGACCGCCGCCGCGCTTGGCGCGAGGTCGCCCACGGGCGGGCTCGCATCGTTGTTGGTGCCCGGTCTGCACTTTTTCTGCCATTTCCGAATTTGCGTCTCGCCATTGTGGATGAGGAACATGACGGATCCTACAAGCAGGAAGACGGCGTTATCTATCATGCGCGAAATTTATGTGTGGCACGCGCACGCTTTGAAAAGTTTGCAGTTATCCTCGCCAGCGCCACGCCGGCGCTCGAAACTTTGCATAATGCGCGCACCGGACGGTTTGACTATCTGCGCTTAGCTGCTAGGCCGGGGGTGTCCCGCCTGCCTGAGGTCAGCCTCATTGACATGCGGTCCGAAGCCCCCGACCGAGGGGATTGGCTCTCGCCCGTGCTCGTTCGCAATATGGCAGACGTTCTGAGCGCGGGTGAGCAGTCTCTCCTGTTTCTGAATCGCCGCGGCTATGCCCCGCTCGTCATCTGCAAGGCGTGCGGCGAGAAATTGAAGACGCCCGGCACAGAAAGCTGGCTTACCGAACACCGCTATACAAACCGCCTTGTCTGCCATCTGACGGGCTTTTCGATGAGGCGACCTGCAGCGTGCCCGAAATGCGGTGCGCGGGATTCCCTTATGGGCGTTGGCCCGGGTATTGAGCGCGTCGCCGAGGAGGTGCGCTCCAAGCTGCCGCACGCGCGTATTGAGCTTTTATCATCTGATACGATCCAATCCGGTGATGATTTGCGGGCGCTGATCCACCGGATGGAGCAGGGGCAGATTGATGTGCTGATCGGTACACAGATGATTGCTAAAGGGCACAACTTTCCGGGCCTTACCCTTGTTGGCGTTGTCGATGCCGATGCCAGCCTGAAGGGCGGCGATCTTCGCGCCGGTGAACGCACCTTCCAGCTTCTCTCTCAGGTGGCTGGCCGGGCAGGGCGTGCGGAAAAGCCGGGTCGCGCCATGCTCCAAACCTATGATCCGGACGCCCCTCTGATGCAGGCTCTGGCTGCAACGGACCGTGACAGCTTCCTCGCCTGCGAAGAAGAAATGCGCGAGATGATGGGCATGCCGCCTTATGGCAGGCTTGCAGCCGTCATTCTGTCTTTTCCGGGCGAGGATGATGCCGCCCGTCTTGCCAAAGAGTTCGGCATGGTCGCGCCCAATGCGGATGGCGTCGAAGTCTGGGGCCCCGCGCCTGCGCCAATCGGTGTGCTGCGAGGGCGCTGGCGCTGGCGTTTCCTTGTTCGATCCGAGCTGAATGTTGATCTCTCGGCTTATATGAGCGTATGGAAAGCCGCGCTCAGACTGCCCGCACAGGCCCGTCTGCAGGTGGATATCGATCCATATAGTTTCCTTTGATCGCTCCCGCGAACCGGCCTTCACATAGAGTGCGTTCAGGGTGTCATGAACAGATAGGCGGTTTCGTTTCGCGTCTTCAGAAAGGTCTGAAGTTTGATGAGGTATTCAACAAGTCGTGGCTTAACTCCGTTATCCGCCGGTTCTTGAAAAATTGGCGCCTCTGTTTTCAACTTAAAAATTCGAGCAAACAGGCCACGCTTTTCAGGCGGATTCGATAAGGTCTGAGGTGGTAACATATGCTGAAACTGTTCAAATTTACTCCACGCTTCCGCGGCGGTTCCGATCTCATACACGGACAGGCTTTTGATCTTACGGATCAGCGTTTCTGGGATGATTAATGCACCACAACCTGCTTCTTCGTCGACAAACGCGTCTTTAAATCCAGCCATCATCTCGTCAATAGAACCGAGACCCAGAACTTGACCAAGTTCACAGAGTTCAATCAAGCTGAGATTCTTGGCAGAAAAGACGTCAACTGACGGCATTGGTTCCTCGTCGCGTTCCATTTCATAAACATCGGCAAATTCGAGGTCACCGATATAGTAAATGTCTGAAATTCCTGCCATGTCTTCCCCCTGATGGCTGTGCGCTCTGACGATGCGCAAAATCTTTATACGTCTATCAGAGGTGGTGTAAATGTTTTTTCTCAAATACCTGCCGACGCAGTCGCTTCTGATGAATTATCGGGAGCATTTTCCGGCCGGATCAGAGCCGCAGATTTCAAGCCAGCTGGAAATGCTCCGCAAAGCCTCGCTCCTCCTGCGTGACCTCGATGATTTCTTCCGCGAACATGACCTGTCGCTTACGCGCTTTCTGATCCTTGTCATTCTGGACGGCGCGCATGAAGGGCTCCAGCATTCGCAGATTGTGGATCGAATTGATGTCTCCTCGCCGGTGATCAGCCGGTCGCTTGGCGCGCTCGTTTCTGATGGTCTGGTCGAAGTGATTACTGACGCGGAAAACAAGCGGCATAAACTCAACCGGCTGTCTGATAAGGGCCGCGCACGCCTTCAGGCGCTCATGCCGGGCTATTACGAGATTTTGCTGCGGGAGTAGTTATTGCGCCGAAGCACAAACCTGATATATCGCGCGGCCTTCATGGACAGGGATGATTTCATCTTTGCCTCCGCAACGCTGCGCGCTAGATGAGGCGCGCTTAGGCTTGCTCTTTTATAGTTGCTCTCACGAACTATTGTTCGCATAGAGCGCGCTCAAGGCTGCTGCGCTGAACGAATGTTAGGGGCTTTTACATGCCAATTCACACCTCTAAGAAAGCTGGCGTATTCGCCGAGTCTGTCATTCGCGGTATGACGCGTCAGTTCAATGCGCGCGGCGGCGATAAACCGGGCGTGAATCTTGCGCAGGGCTTTCCGGATTTTGCGGCTCCTGAAGCGCTGAAAGAAGCGGCTGTTGCGGCGATCCGTGAGGATTTCAACCAGTATGCCATCACCTGGGGCACGGTGAATCTGCGCAACGCCATCGCCGAGAAGACCGAGCGCCATTATGGCGTGCGCCCTGATACAGAGCGCGAAATCACCGTCACCTGTGGCACGACCGAAGCGATGATGGCGACCATGATGGCGCTGGTCGATCCGGGCGATGAAGTGATTGTCTTCGAGCCGTTCTATGAGAATTATGGCCCTGACGCGATCCTGTCAGGCGCGGTGCCACGCTTTGTGAAATTGCGCGCGCCAGACTGGAGCTTTGACGAGGCAGAGCTTGCTGCCGCCTTCAACGACAAGACCCGCGCCATCATCATCAACACGCCATCTAACCCGACGGGCAAAGTCTTCTCAAAAGAGGAGCTGACCTTCATTGGCGAGCTTTGCCAGAAATGGGATGTCGTCGCGATCACGGACGAGATTTACGAGCACATTATTTATGAAGGCCCGCATCTGCGCATTGCTGATATTGAGGGCATGGCAGAGCGCACCGTGACGATCACCGGTCTTTCCAAAACATATTCGGCGACAGGCTGGCGGATTGGCTGGATCATCGCGCCGCCGGAAGCGTCTGACGCTATTCGTAAAGTCCATGACTTCCTCACCGTTGGCGCCGCGGCGCCCCTGCAGGAGGGCGCGGCCCATGCGCTGCGCTTTGGTGATGAGTATTATGGCGAGCTTGGCGCGACTTATGCGCTGAAGCGCGATATTCTGATGCCGGTTCTGCAGGAGATCGGCTTTACCTGCTACCATCCGCAGGGCGCTTATTACATCATGACCGACGCATCCGACCTGATGGCGCGGACCGGCCACGATAATGATGTCGCCTTTGCCAAATGGATGATTGATGAAGTCGGTATTGCAACCGTGCCGGGGTCCAGCTTCTATCGCGACAAGGCAGACGGGCGCACCAAAATCCGGTTCGTCTATTGCAAGAAGCCGGAAACACTGGAGCTGGCTGTTGAGCTGCTGCGGAAAGGGTTTGCAAAATGATCAGCCTGAAGTCTGACGGGCCTGTCGATTTCGATACCGCCGCGAGCCATATCTGCGAGGCGGGTCGACTTCTGGATGCGAAAGGCATGGCGCCTGCCTCCAGTGGAAATTATTCCATGCGCCTGAATGATGGCGCATTCGCGGTGACAGTGTCTGGCAATCATAAGGGCCGTCTGCACATTCAGGATGTGATGCGCGTAGATGCGGAAGGCAAAGCTCTGGAAGAGAAGAAGCCCTCTGCCGAAACGCTGCTGCATACCCAGATTTACAAGCATTATCCGGATGCGAACGCGATCCTGCACGTGCATTCTACGGCGGGCGTTGTGCTGACGCGTCTTCTGCACGGCGATATCATGCTGGCGGGCTATGAGATGCTGAAAGCTTTTCCGGGTGTTGAAACGCATGCCGTGAAAGTGCGTCTGCGTGCGGTCGATAACACGCAGGATATGCCGGCGCTTGCCAGCACGCTGGAAGAATTTATCGCCGATCTGCCTGTGCCCGCCTATATCATCCGCGATCATGGCTTCTATGTCTGGGGCAAGGACATGGAGGCGTGCTTCAATATGTGCGAAGCTGTCGACCATATGCTGACCGCTGAAGTCGAGATTTTGAAGATTAAGGGCGTCCCGAAGAAAGGACTCTGGAAATGAGCAGACTGACTGTTTTTGAAGAGACTGCGCCGCAAACGGCTGTCCTCGATACAACCGAGTTTGAAACAATCGCGTCTACGCTGAAAGATATCGGTGTGCGGTTCGAGCGCTGGGAGGCGCGTGAAGCCTTTGCCGCTGACGCCACACAGGAAGATGTGCTGGCGGCATATCGCGACGAAGTCGAGCGTATCTGCGCTGAAGGCGGCTACACCACGGTGGACATTATTCGCGTAACCGAAGAGACGCCGAACAAGGATGCGATCCGCGCTAAATTTCTCGACGAACACACACACTCTGAAGACGAAGTTCGCTTCTTTATTGAAGGCGCCGGCGTGTTCTATCTGCGTGTGGACGGCAGGGTGCATATGGTGCTCTGCGAGCAGGATGATCTGATCAGCGTGCCGGCAAACACAACACACTGGTTTGATATGGGCCCGGATGCGCGCCTGGCCGCGATCCGCTTCTTCAACAATGAAGAAGGCTGGGTGCCGAACTTCACTGAGAGCGGCATTGCCAAAGGCTTCCCGACATTCGAGTTCATGGCCGCATGATCTCTCTGAAGGACGTCAAAGCCGTCGTTACCGACATTGAAGGCACGACCAGCTCGATCAGCTTTGTGCATGATGTGATGTTTCCTTACGCCCGTGAGCGTATGGGTGATTTCGTGCGCGCGAACGCAGGCGATATTCAGGAACACCTTGATGCGGTGCGCGAGGAAGAAGATGCGCCGGATTTAACGGCTGACAAACTTATCTCTGTGCTCATCCGCTGGATTGATGAGGACCGGAAAGCCACGCCGCTGAAAGCCATTCAGGGCATGATCTGGAAGGAAGGCTTTGAGACCGAAGCGTTCAAAGGCCACATCTATGAAGACGCGGTGGCGGGGCTGAAGCGCTGGCATGAAGCGGGTAAGGCGCTCTACGTCTATTCTTCCGGGTCGATTGCGGCGCAGAAGCTGCTCTACGGGCATTCTGAAGCGGGCGATATCACGCCGCTCTTCTCGGGATATTTTGATACGACGACTGGCGGTAAGCGAGAGACGATGTCTTATGAAAAGATCGCGAAAGCGTTGAAGCGCCCACCGGAAGAAATCGTTTTTCTGTCTGATGTCGTCGCCGAGATTGAAGCTGCTGACGAGGCAGGTTTCCAGACGGTGCTTCTGGATCGCAAGCACGAGCTGGGTGAAGGTATCTGGGCCAACAAGACCGACACCTTCGCCAATATTCAGATCGCCTGAGGGCGGGAGAGCATTCCATGAAAATTGATGGCAAACCGTATCGCTCCATCTGGCTGAACGAAAACGGCTGGTCTTTGCATATTTTCGACCAGCGCGATCTGCCGTGGAAGCTGACCATTGTGGAGCTGAAAAGCCCGGCTGACTGCGCCGTGGCCATCAAAGAGATGTGGACACGCGGCGCGCCTTTGCTGGCGATGACGGGCGCTTATGGTCTTGCTATGGCGCTGCGCGATGATGCCTCTGATGCAGGGCTGAATGCAGCCTATGATATGCTGGTTGCGACCCGCCCCACGGCGGTGAACCTCAAATGGGCGCTCGATCAGGTGCGCAGTCATGTGGCCCCGCTTGCACCAGAGGCACGCGCCGCGGCTGCCTATGAGAAGGTGAATACGCTTTGCGATGAGGATGTTGAGACCAATCGTGCGATTGGCGAGACCGGCCTTCAGATCATCCGCGACCTTCACGCGAAAAGCCCTGATGAGCCGGTGAACATTCTCATTCACTGCAATCCGGGTTGGCTTGCGACGGTGGATTTCGGCACCGCGACAGCGCCGATCTATCGCGCGCATGATGAGGGCATTCCGGTTCATGTGTGGGTGGATGAAACCCGTCCGCGTAATCAGGGCGCGCTTCTCACGGCCTATGAGCTGCAACAACATGGCGTGCCGCACACGGTGATCGTGGATAATGCGGGCGGTCTGCTCATGCAGCGCGGGCAGGTGCAGATGTGCATTGTCGGCGTCGACCGCGTCACGAAAAATGGCGATGCCTGCAATAAGGTTGGCACCTATCTGAAAGCGCTCGCCGCGGCAGATAATGATGTGCCGTTCTATGTGGCCATGCCGTTCACGACCTATGACCCGTCTACGCCAACAGGTCGCGATGTGCCGATTGAAGAGCGAGACGCGACCGAGGTCACCCATATTGATGGGCTGGATGAAAATGGTGAGATGAAGCGGGTAAAACTCACCCTCTCACCGGGTGGAAACCTCGCTTTTGATATTACACCTGCCAAATACGTCACGGCCTATGTGACAGAGCAGGGGCTTTTTTCCGCGGCGGACCTGATCGAGCGGGCCGGGTAATCGTGGCGCGTGCGCCTGAAACTCTGTCGCGGGCACGGGCGATCTGGATTGCAGCGCAAAAGCTGCATGAGCACGAGCCCTTTGGTGAGGGGCCGCAAGCGGTTGCGAAAGCAGTGGCCCATCTTGGCTATGTGCAGATCGATACGATCAATGTGATCGAGCGGTGCCATCACCACATATTATTCAATCGTATTCCGGCTTACCGGCGGGCTGATCTGAATGCCGCGCAATTGGATGATAAGTCCGTCTTTGAATACTGGACGCACGCGCTGAGCTATATCGCGACGGAGGATTTTTCCTATTTCGTCGCGGCGATGAAGGAAAAGCGTAAAGACCCGGGTGGCTGGTTCGGTAGTGTTGAGCCAAAGGATATGCGGCGCATTCTGAAACGGGTGGGTGAGGATGGTCCGCTCGCGATTTCGGACATTAAAGACGACAAGCTGGTCGATAAGTCTCACGCCTGGGGCTCGCGCAAGCCGTCTAAAAAGGCGCTGCAGGCAGGATTTTTCGGCGGGCAGCTGGCGATCAGCCGCCGTGATGGCATGCTGAAAACCTATGATCTTCTGGAACGACACTTCGGATGGGAGCGTCTGCCCAAACCGGCAACGCGCCTTCAGACGCTGAAATATATGCTGGAACGGGCGCTGCGCTCGCAAGGGCTGGTGAGCCTAGATTCCATCTGTCATCTGAGCGCGAAGGATAAGCCGGATATTCTGGCGCTGATCGAGCGCGAGGTACGGGCAAAGCGCTTAAGGCCGGTTCTGATTGAAGGGTGTGACGTGCAGCACTGGGCACGTCCTGAAACGCTGGACACGGAACCGCCTGAACCGACGCTGACACATATTCTCTCGCCTTTTGATCCGCTCATCATCCAGCGAAAGCGCACCAGTGCGTTCTTCGGTTATGACCATATCTTCGAGGTCTATATTCCGAAGGAGAAGCGCAAGCTTGGCTATTTCACCCTGCCGGTACTGATCGGCGATGAGATTGTCGCCGGTCTCGACCTGAAAGCCGACAGGAAAGAGGGGCGCCTTCTCATTCAGGCCTGGCACTGGGTGGGCAAAGGCAATGAGGCCGACCACAAAGCGATTATCGAGGATGAGCTCGATCGGTTTGCGACCTTCCAGTTTGGGGCGTGACGTCAGGCAACACGCGCTCGCCAGATACGACCCTCACGTTCGCCGGGTGCAGGGCGAAAGCCTGACGAGCCGCAGATGTAGAGGTCGCTTTCATTCTCGCCGCCCAGCATGCAGGCATAAGTCTGGCCCTGGCCAATGAAAACTTCAGCGATAACCTCGCCGCCATCCTTTACGCAGACGCAGCGATTGTCGCGGGCTGTCGCAACCCATACCGCGCCGTCTGAATTGACGGAAATCCCATCCGGCGCAATGTCCTGCCCGAACTGAGCAAAGGTGCGTCGATCAGAGAGTGACCCGTCGGACGTGACCTTGTAAGCCGACAGGCGGTTCGCATACGTTTCTGCAACGATCAGCGTGCGGCCTTCATCCGTCAGGACGATGCCATTTGGGAACATCAGCTCATCGGCGACATGGCGCACCTTGCCTTCGGGTGAGACATAGATGAGCGAGGTGGTGCGCGCCGGCGCGCCTCGCATCATGTCAAAACCGAAATTGCCAATATAAGCGCCGCCTTTGGCATCGACGGCCATATCGTTAGTGCGCCCGCCAGCGAAATCGCCAAGCTCCGCCACAACTTCCGGGCCCTTTTCGGTAAGGGCGCAAAGCTGCTGACGCGCCATGCTCACAAACAGCAGCGTGCCATCAGGCCTCCAGCCAAGGCCGGACGGGGCATCTGAAAGCTGGACGACGGTTTCCAATTCGCCGGTTACCGGATCGAGCTTTGAAATGCGCTGGTCGATAAAGTCGGAGAAATAGAGCGAACCGCCACGCCAGCGAGGGCCTTCCGGAAACACCAGATTATCTGTGAGCTGTTCGGCATTAATCGTTTTCACGGGCGGCTCCTCCCTTATAGACTTAATCTGTGCCTAACGGGATAGAACGCACCTTCGGTGATGTCATCCTTCAGAAGTCGTTATCGGGCGTACATCACCGTGTGATTTGTCTTTGTTGATGAAAACAATCAGCTGCGACAAACGGGCATGAAAAACACCACTCACCCCCTGTTGCGAGTCAGTAGGTAGCATGCTAAGGACCGCGCAAATGACCGGGGTGGGGCGCTTTGTGTGCCGATAATTCCAAGGTTGTTAGACGTCTGAACCGGGGCTGTGAGCCTCCAATCCGAATGGGTGAGCATTTGAGCGTGTTACAAGTCAGCGAAGCCGCCACTCGCTACGCCTCCGCACTGCTGGACCTGGCTTCTGAAGAGAATGTCATTCCGCAGGTCGAGGCTGAACTGAACGCTTTTGGCGCTGCACTGGAAGCATCTGCAGATCTTAATGGCGCGCTTGCTGCGCCTACGGTCAGCGCTGAAAACAAGGTCGCCGTTATTAAGGCGATCACTGCAAAAATGGGTCTGTCGCAGCTTGTTGCGAATTTCCTCGGTGTTGTTGCGGATAACCGCCGCGCCGGAGAGATCGCGGGCATGGTTCGCGCCTTCCGCGACCTTTCCGCTGCCAAGCGCGGCGTGACCCGCGCAAGCGTTGTGTCTGCTCACGAGCTGACCGCTGCGCAGGTGAAAGAACTGGAAGACCTGGTTGCCTCCGTTTCCGGCGGCGAAGTTTCCATGGATGTCCGAGTTGATCCTGAGCTGATCGCGGGCTTCCAGCTGAAAATTGGCTCTCGCCTCATTGATGCGAGCACCAAATCCAAACTTGATCGTATGAACCTTGCCATGAAGGGAGCATGAGCCCAATGGACATCCGCGCGGCTGAGATCTCTGAGATCCTCAAAAATCAAATCAAAAATTACGGCGTGGAAGCTGAAGTTTCCGACGTCGGTACTGTACTGTCCGTAGGTGACGGTATTGCACGTGTTCACGGCCTCGACTCTGTTCAGGCTGGTGAGATGGTTGAATTCGCTGGCGGCGTTAAGGGCATGGCCCTCAACCTCGAGAGCGACAACGTTGGTGTGGTTATCTTCGGTGATGACCGTGGCATCTCTGAAGGCTCTACGGTTAAGCGTCTCGGCGAGATCGTTGCTGCGCCTGTCGGCAAAGGTCTTCTCGGCCGCGTTGTTGACGCGCTCGGCGAGCCGATCGACGGCAAAGGCGAACTGGCTGGCGTTGCTTCCCGTAACCGTGTAGACGTGAAAGCGCCGGGCATCATCCCGCGTAAATCCGTACACGAGCCAATGATGACTGGTATTAAAGCGATCGACGGCATGATCCCTGTCGGCCGTGGCCAGCGTGAGCTTGTTATTGGTGACCGTCAGACTGGTAAAACAGCTATCTGTATCGACGCGATCCTGAACCAGAAGCCGACTAACGAAGCTGCAAAAGACGATTCAGAAAAACTCTTCTGTATCTACGTTGCTGTCGGCCAGAAGCGTTCAACTGTTGCTCAGGTTGTTAAAACCCTCGAAGAGCGCGGCGCTATGGACTATACAGTGGTCGTATCTGCTACGGCTTCTGAACCAGCGCCTCTGCAGTACCTCGCGCCATACACCGCTTCTACAATCGGTGAGTACTTCCGCGACAACGGTATGCACGCTCTGATCATCTTCGACGACCTCACAAAACAGGCCGTTGCTTACCGTCAGATGTCTCTGCTGCTTCGTCGTCCACCAGGTCGTGAAGCTTATCCGGGTGACGTATTCTACCTGCACTCCCGTCTTCTCGAGCGTGCGGCGAAACTGAACGACGATCACGGCAAAGGGTCTATGACCGCTCTGCCGATCATCGAAACTCAGGCGAACGACGTATCTGCGTACATTCCGACAAACGTGATTTCGATCACTGACGGTCAGATCTTCCTCGAAACTGACCTGTTCTACCAGGGTATCCGCCCGGCTGTGAACGTTGGTCTCTCGGTTTCCCGCGTTGGTTCTGCGGCTCAGACCGGCATCATGAAGAAAGTTGCTGGTTCCATGAAGGGTGAGCTGGCTCAGTATCGTGAGCTCGCGGCCTTCGCGAAATTCGGTTCTGACCTCGACCCTGCGACTCAGAAAACGCTCGACCGTGGCGCCCGCCTCACAGAGCTTCTGAAACAGCCTCAGTTCTCTCCGCTTCAGATGGAAGAGCAAGCGCTTGTGATCTACGCAGGTACACGTGGCTACCTCGACACAGTTCCTGTCGAAGCGGTTACACGTTACGAGAAAGAGCTTCTCGCATGGCTGCACGCGAACAAGTCTGACCTGCTGGCAAAAATCCGCTCAGAGAAGAAACTGACGGACGAAATCCAGTCTGGCATGGACGAAGCGCTGACCGAGTTCACGAAGAACTTCGGCTAAGCAGACTTAGGAAGAGCGATTGCGGCGGGGTAATCACCACCGCATCGCTTGCAGACTTACAGGCGAGTTCAAATGCCAAGTTTGAAGGATCTTAAAGGCCGGATCGCATCTGTGAAATCTACACAGAAGATCACTAAGGCCAAGCAGATGGTTGCTGCAGCCAAGCTCCGCCGTGCGCAGGAAGCTGCTGAAGCTGCGAAACCATACTCAATGCGCCTTGCAGGTGTGATCGCAAACCTGACAGCTGCCTCAACTGGCGGTCAGGGTCCGAAACTGCTTACCGGTACAGGTAAGTCAGATACACACCTTCTCATCATCATGACAGCTGAACGCGGTCTTTGCGGTGGCTTCAACGCCAACACTGTGAAGAAAGCGCGCGAAGAAATCATGCGCCTGAAAGGCGAAGGCAAGACAGTGAAAATCATCACTGTCGGTAAAAAAGGCCGCGAGCAACTCGTGCGTACGCATGGCGACCTCATGGTCTCTCACATCGACACGTCGTCTTCACGCAACTCGGACGATCTCGCTGAGATCGCTCTGCAGCTGGGTAAAGACCTGAATGCCGGCTTTGAAGCTGGTGAGTTTGATGTGGCTTCGCTGGTTTATGCGCAGTTCAAAAACGTGATCTCTCAGGTTCCGACAGCCAAGCAACTTGTGCCAGCTGAACCACCTGAAGATGTGCCGACTGTCGACCTCAAAGGTGCGACATACATCTATGAACCGTCTGAAGACGACATTCTTGAAACGCTACTTCCGCGTTACCTGAACACGCTGATCCTCTCTGCACTTCTCGAAAGCGCAGCAGGCGAGCAGGCTGCGTCTATGACTGCGATGGATAACGCGACGAACAATGCCGGCGAACTGATCGACAAACTGTCGCTCCAGTACAACCGCGCACGTCAGGCGCAGATCACGAAAGAACTGATCGAAATCATCTCTGGCGCTGAAGCGCTCTAGAGAGAGGACAGGACACAGGTTATGAGCTTCTGGATTTACGAAAATTTCGGCAATAAACGCGCTCGTATTCACAGCGCGGACTGCCGTTATTGTAATAATGGTCAGGGCGTCGGTGGCGACCAGACTAACGATGATGACAAATGGCACGGTCCGTTTGAAGCATTTGCGGAAGCAGATAAAGCGGCGAAAGCGCTGAAGCAAAAGGATACAGCGCCATGTGGTGCCTGTAAGCCTGAAGCGAAAAAAGCGGCTGCCAAGCCTGCTGCGAAAAAAGCCGCACCGAAAAAAACTGCCGCAGCCTCGGCTGCACCCGCTCAAACTGCCGCTAAAGCAGCGGCTCCAAAAACAACTAAAGATACTAAACCGTCCAATAAAAAGGGGTCATCCATGAGCACCTCCGCAACCGGTCGCGTCAGCCAGGTTATCGGCGCTGTTGTCGACGTGGAATTCGAAGGCAAGCTGCCTGATATTCTGAACGCTCTCGAAACTGAGAATAACGGCAACCGTCTGGTTCTCGAAGTTGCTCAGCACCTCGGTGAGAGCACAGTTCGCACAATCGCTATGGACTCAACAGAGGGTCTTGTCCGCGGCCAGCCAGTCTCTGACACAGGCACACCGATCTCTGTACCGGTCGGCCCGGCAACACTCGGCCGCATCATGAACGTTGTTGGCGAGCCAATCGACGAGCGCGGTGACATTGCAACTGACATGCGTCGTGCGATCCACCAGCCAGCGCCTGAGTTTGTTGACCAGTCAACATCTGCAGAAGTTCTCGTAACAGGTATTAAAGTTATCGACCTTCTCTGCCCGTACGCACGTGGTGGTAAAGTTGGTCTGTTCGGCGGTGCGGGCGTTGGTAAAACAGTTCTCATTCAGGAGCTGATCAACAACATCGCGAAGCTCTTCGGCGGTTATTCTGTATTCGCTGGCGTTGGCGAGCGTACCCGTGAAGGTAACGACCTTTACCACGAGATGCAGGAAGCTGGCGTTATCAACCTTGAAGGCGAGAGCCGCGTTGCGCTCGTATACGGTCAGATGAACGAGCCTCCGGGCGCGCGTGCTCGTGTTGCTCTGACAGGTCTGTCTCAGGCTGAGTACTTCCGTGATGAAGAAGGCAAAGACGTTCTGTTCTTCGTCGACAACATCTTCCGCTTCACACAGGCCGGTGCTGAGGTGTCAGCGCTTCTCGGTCGTATTCCTTCTGCTGTGGGCTACCAGCCGACACTGGCAACCGACATGGGTGGCCTGCAGGAGCGTATTACGTCGACGACTAAAGGTTCTATTACGTCTATTCAGGCCGTATACGTTCCAGCGGACGACCTGACAGACCCTGCGCCTGCGACATCGTTTGCCCACCTCGATGCGACAACGGTTCTTAACCGCTCTATTGCTGAAAAAGGTATCTACCCGGCTGTTGACCCGCTCGACTCTTCCTCTCGTATTCTTGACCCGCTGGTTGTTGGTCAGGAGCACTACGAAGTGGCGCGCGGCGTTCAGTCTATCCTTCAGAAGTACAAAGAGCTTCAGGACATTATCGCCATCCTCGGCATGGACGAGCTCTCTGAAGAAGACAAACTGGTTGTTGCACGTGCTCGTAAAGTTGAGCGCTTCCTGTCTCAACCGTTCGACGTTGCTGAAGTCTTCACCGGTTCTCCAGGTGTTCAGGTTAAACTCGAAGACACAGTCAAAGGCTTCAAAGGCCTCATCGCTGGCGAGTATGACCACATTCCTGAGCAAGCTTTCTACATGTGCGGTAACATGGACGAAGTTATGGCTAAGGCTCAGAAAATGGCCGCTGAGGCTGCATAAGCCGAGTTGTCAATTCAGTTTTAAGAAGAGGCCGTTCCCAATGGGAGCGGCCTTTTTTCTTTGTCGATTTCTCTAAAGCTCTTGCCTTTCTCCCTGCAGGCTGGAATGCATAAGGAAATGATAGCTGGCTAACAGCAAATATGCGGTAGGGAGGCCGTTTGATGACTTTTTCACTTAACGCTGCCATTGCGAGCGGCGTTCTGGCCGCTGCTATGTGCGGCCCAGCGAGCGCGCAGGATTTGAGTGACGCGGAATCCAACTTCGTATTTGCAACGAGCGAAGCCTGTACGGATTACTTCTTCGAAAGCTGGAGCCTTGAGGCGGCGGCTGAGGGCACGGGGCTGGAGTTTACCCGTTTGCCGGTTGGTGCAGCCTTTCCTGGGCCGGGCGGCACAGTAACATCCATGCCTGTTTTTACCACGCAGGATGGTGAAGTTTATGTGCATGAGAACATCGCAGTAGGCCGCTGTGAGGTGTTTGCCGATGGCATGGCGATCGCGCCTGTGTTCGACGCAATCGCAGACTATGTCACCAGCGAAAAAGGCTTTGACGAAGTGCCGGTGCGCGCTCAGGCCGCGGACGGTGTGACCTTCCGCCGGTTTGAGCGTGTGGCGAACAATATCGTCTTCTTTATCGCGCTCGCAGGCACTGAGACCGGGGGAGAAGAGGGCGACCTCGTCGCCATCCTGTCATTCTACCCGGACCGTTAAATAGGACCCGACCAACGTTAAAGAGAATTCAAAGCTTCCATGAATTCTGATTCATTCAGAATGACGATGTTGTAACCCTGCTCGATTAGCTCGTTTGCTCTTTGGAGTTTAGCGCCGAAGTGCGTTGTTCTCCAGTATGGCGACGCAGAGTCAGCTGTGATTACATAATTTGTCGCGGTCGTGACGTTTCGCTGAAAATTACCACCCGCATTGGAGATCAGTGAAGCAACGTGTGACCGCGTTCCAATTGAGGTGGGCCCTGTAACAACAAAGTTATGATTCTTAAATGATACCTTCACGGATGTGGGGGCGTGAACATCAAGCTTGGATACGTTGCCTATATTTGGCTCGCCACTCGCTCCATATCCGTCTCCGACAAGGTGAGAAAGCCACTGAGAGATTTCGGTTCGTTCGGTTTCATCGATAAAGTTATCATGAAGTGCTTGGGTTACGGCATGGCGCAATTCGGTGAGGGCCACAGATGATTTCAGTATCGGGCACGACATAAAGCGATCACGTGTGGCGATGATTTCTGAGTCCGACAATATGCCATCACATAAGATGCCACCGCAAAATCCGAGGAATCGGTTGAGCGCATCTTTCTCTTCGAATTTTGGGTCGACAGATAAAGCTTGGTCCATTGTGGCTGCCATGTCGCAGAGCTGTTCAAACAGATCTGCATCTGATGAGAAGCATTTCGCTCTCAGATCAGCTAGAAGGTCTGCGGCGTCAGGATCGTCGAAAAATTCAACGAACGCTGAAGCTTCGCGTTCAAGCGCTTCGGGTTCGAGCTTTTCGATTTTTCCCGACGCTAGAGCTCCTTCTATAAAACCGCACCAGTAGTTTGCTCTTTTCCTGTCATTTGACGATTTACTAAATTTCTGAACATTTTCATCGAGATGTCTTTCCCAAAAACTTAGTCGAATTTTTTCAGATAGTTGCATCGCTTATCCCTACGGCAGTGAAGTTTATTGTGGTTTGCATTTCTACCTGAAGTCAATTTGAGATTTGGCTGATCAGACAATTTTGCCTTCCTGATAGTCCTTCACCTGATCCTTCTTGATCTTGCGCGCGCGCAAGAAAATGACTGTGACGGCAACAACGACGATCAGAAGGCATCCGATCAATATCCAGTTTACACCGCCGCTTGTCGTTGGAGGTGTCTGCGGCGTCTGGGATTCGGTATTGGTCTCTGGGGCGGCTTCCTCTTCGCCATCAAGGAGTTCAGATGCAGCAGCGGCTGCGGCAGCCACACCTGCCGCGACGCCTGCAGCAGCGATCTGATTGGTATCGTCCGGTGTTTCGCTGCCGGTTTCGCGTACTGTGTTTTCGTCTGCATTCACACGGTTATTTGGCGTTGGCTGGCCGGTGAGGGCTTCGTCCATGGCTAGAGCGGTAGCTTTGTCGATAATGCCCGTTACCG
>QGCY01000029.1_pt1 | contig 50058 bp, 47 predicted proteins | sample 4708041 | NCBI WGS metagenome assembly QGCY01 (sample SAMN08941164, study PRJNA450518) | Sediment metagenome, whole genome shotgun sequencing project. | biome: grassland soil; feature: grassland; material: soil; isolation source: soil 14 days enrichment with methanethiol and mixed carbon source ... | reverse complement strand
GTTCAGCTCGCCGCCATTCGCCAGCATGCGGCAGAAATTATAGTAATCAGAAATCGTGGAGACGAGACCGCCACCGCCGCTGAACAGGCGTTGCGGGTCTTTACCTTCCCGGCAGTAAGACGAGCTGCCATCGCCATTATCCGCCAGCGTGATCTCCTTTGTCAGGGGATTACGCGCATAGCAGGCCGCAAAGCGTGGCAGCTTTTCTGTCGGGATAGTGAAACCAGTATCGACCATGCCGAGCGGTTCGAAAATGCGCGTCTGGAAATACGCGTCCAGCGACATGCCTGATACGATCTCAACGAGATGGCCCAGAACATCAATCGCAACAGAATAATTCCAGCGGTCGCCCGGTGAGAAGACCAGCGGAATTTCAGAGAGAACCTCGCACATCTCTGCAAGCGTATAGTTCTGGCGGATGACCTTCTTGTCGATATATTGCTTCTCGACAGGGTGCAGGCCGAGGAAGTCATAGGTCAGGCCGGACGTGTGAAGGAACAGGTCCTTCACGGTCATCTCCCGGTCAGGGTCTTTCAACTGCCCCTCACCTGCCCAGACTTTGAGGTTGGCAAAGCTTGGAATATAACGGGAGACCGGATGCTCAAGGCGCAGAAGGCCTTCTTCAAAGCACATCATCGCCGCAACAGAGGTGACCGGTTTTGTCATCGAATAGATTCGATAGATCGTGTCTGCGGTAACCGGCTCACCCGTATCCCAGTTCTTCACACCCTGACAGGACAGGTGCGCAATCTCACCGCCGCGCGCGACCATCGTCGAGATGTTCGGCAGGCGTTTTGAGTCGAGATAGTTCTTCTTGTAGAAGGCCGGTATCCGGTCCAGTCGCTCTTTTGAAAGGCCCAGCGTTTCCGGCTGGCTAACCTGATCAAATGGCATTGCGTTCTCCCTGAGTATTTTTCTGCGCGTAACCTCGCACCCTCAGTGAAAAACGCAATCACCCGTTTTGAATTTTAGCCTTAGCTATCATCCTCAATGGCACCGATACGGCTGATCTTCAGCGTGTTGGTCTTGCCCGACCTGCCGAACGGAAAGCCGGAGAGAATGACAATCCGTTCGCCATTTCTACCGCCTGCTTCAGATGCAAGCGTATCTGCACGCGCGATCATTTCGCCGAAGTCGGAAATGTCTTCAGTGACTTTCGCCGTCACGCCCCAGCAAAGTGACAAAGACTGCGCGACTTCCACATTCGGTGTTGCGGCCAGGATAGGCGCGTATGGCCGGTCACGCGCAAGGCGGCGCGCAGTTGAGCCTGTATTGGTGTAGGCCACCGCGAAACGGCACTCGAGCACTTCGGTAATCCGCCGCGCTGAAAGGCTCACCGCATCTGCAGTGGTCGAATGGTCTTCTTCGCTGTGGAAGATCGCGTAGCAAGCCGTTTCAGGATCGCGCTCGGTCGCAGAGATAACGCGGTCCATAATCGCCACTGCTGTTTGCGGGTGGCTGCCCACCGCTGTTTCTGCCGACAGCATCACGGCATCAGCGCCCTGGTTCACAGCCGAAGAAATATCAGAGGCTTCTGCCCGTGTAGGCGCTTTGGATTCCACCATGGATTCAAGCATATGCGTCGCAACAATAACCGGTTTGCCCACACGGCGGCAGGCACGGATAATGCGGCGCTGCATGATTGGCACATCCTCAACCGGACACTCAACACCCAGGTCGCCGCGCGCCACCATAATGGCGTCAGAGGCTTCGATAATCTCATCCAGATGATCAATCGCGGAGGGCTTTTCGATCTTGGAGATGATGCCCGCTTTGTCACCAATTAGCTCGCGCGCTTCATGAACGTCAGAAGGCCGCTGCACGAAAGAGAGCGCGATGTAATCCACCTTCATGGAGAGCGCGAACTCGAGGTCCTCACGATCTTTCTCTGTAAGCGCAGAAATAGGCAGACTGCGGTCAGGGATGTTGATCCCCTTACGGTCCGACAGCGTGCCCATGGCGTCGGCCCGCGCTAGCAAAACGTCACCATTCCGGCCCGTCACCGTCATTTGCAGCTTGCCATCATCGAGTTTGATTACCGCGCCTTCGTCCAGCGCATCGAAAACCTCCTGATGCGGAACGGGAATAACGCCCTCTTCGGTCGTAGAGGCCGCATTCACCAGCCGGTATTCCTGCCCGTATCGCAATTGGATCGAGCCGTCTTCAAACGTTCCAGTACGGATTTTAGGCCCTTGCAGGTCTGCAAAGATCGCCGTCGCAACGCCAGTCTCGATCTGCATCTCACGTATGGATTTCACAACATTGCGGAGCTTGTCATGCTGGCCGTGGCTCATATTCAGACGGAAGACATTCACCCCCGCCTCATGGATCATGCGAAGCATGTCGGGCGAAGACGTCGCCGGGCCAATAGTCGAAACAATCTTGCAGAGACGCTGGTGCATTCAATTTTCTCCCGATTGGCCCTTATGGTGAACCTTATTCCTCACCATAACAGTCACACGGTAAAGTGATAACGCTACCAGATGCATATCCTCTATGCAGAAGCGGACAGCCCGTGACACTTGCCTGCTTTCAGAGTTAGTCTGGCGTCATGAGTGTACTTATCGAAATGGTCTCCGACCTTGTCTGCCCGTGGTGCTGGCTCGGCATGCGCCGTCTCAACGAAGCTATTGCCCTGATTGGCGATGAATTCCCAGTCGAAGTCATCTACCGCCCTTACCAGCTCGACCCGACCGTTCCGCGCGAAGGCATGCCCTATAAAGAGTATATGGCTACCAAGTTTGGGGGCGTAGGCGATAGCGAAAAGAGCGAGCAGAAAGACCGTTTCTCTGCCATGCGTCAGATGCTGGAACAGTATGGCAAGGCGGAGGGCATTCCGTTCGAGTTCTCAGGCATTGAAGTGCGCCCGAACACACTGGACGCCCACCGTCTTCTTCGTTGGGCTCAGGGCCAGAACCTTGGCTATGGCATGAAGGAAGCCCTGTTCCACGCCTATTTCACAGACCACCGTGACATTGGCGATAAAGACGTTCTGGCTGATATCGGCGCGTCCGTCGGCATGGATCGTAATCTGCTGATCGACCTTCTCTCCCGCAACGCCGACCTTGAGAACGTCATGCGCGAAGAAGCCGCCTACCGTCAGATGGGTATTTCGGGCGTGCCGACTTACATCGCCAATCGCAAGGTTGCGGTTCAGGGCGCAGAAGAGGCTGAAAAGCTCGCCAAATTCCTGCGAACCGCGGCAACTGAATATCCGCTGGAGGCGGCTCAGTTCAGCTGAAGCTCTGCAAGACGGGCATAAACGCCGCCGCTTGAGACGAGCTCATCATGGCCGCCGCTTTCGACGACGCGGCCATCTTCCACCACAACAATGCGATCCGCATTGCGCACCGTTGAAAGACGGTGCGCGATAACAAGCGTGGTGCGGTCTTTAGAGAAGTCCGCAAGCGCCGCCTGAACCTTGGCTTCAGAATCTGCATCAAGTGCAGACGTCGCCTCATCCAGCATCAGGATAGGCGCATCACGCAGAATAGCACGCGCAAGCGCAATACGCTGGCGCTGACCGCCTGAGAGGTTACGCCCGAGCTCGCCAACCTGCGTTTCATAGCCGTCAGGCAGCGCCGCGATGAAGTCGGTTGCATTGGCGAGAGCAGCAGCGCGCTCAATCTCTTCACGGCTCGCGCCCAGACGCCCGAGCGCAATGTTTGCCGCGATCGTATCATCAAACAGCGCAGCATCCTGCGCCACAAGCGACATGTTGGCGCGAAGGCCTGCGCCTTTGACTGCTGTCACGGGCACATCATCGATCAGCACCTCGCCAGCGCTCGCGTCATATAGACGAAGCAGCAGATTGAAGACAGTCGACTTACCAGCCCCACTCGGACCGACAATCGCAACTGTTTCACCGGGATGAGCTTCGAAGCTCAGGCCTTTAAGCGCCAACGACCCATCCGGATACGCAAACTCGACACCGTTAAAGTTGATCGCGCCTCTCACCTCGTTAAGAGGGCGCGCATCCGGTGCATCGCGGACAAGAGCCTCGTCATCAAGGACTTCGAATACACGGTCAGCCGCCGCGCCGCCTTCCTGAGCGACAGCATTGAGCGTTCCGAGCGCACGGATTTCAGGAGCGGCCAGACCGATCAGGCCAAGAAAACCGATAAAGTCACCAAGTGTGGAATCGCCCATAGAAATACGCCATGCAGAGAAGCCGAGCACACCGGCAATCGCAACACCTCCTGTCACCTCGAGGATGGGATCTACAGCCGCCTTATCGCGAAGCACCTTCAGATAAAGCGCTGCGCGTTCCATAAAGCCACGACCGACACGGTCTGTCTGATAGTCCTCAAGGCCATAGGCTTTCACCACGCGGCCGGACTGAAACCCTTCGGAGAGAAGCGAAGTCACCTCGCCAACCTGTTTCTGCGCTTGCTTGGCGCGTTTGCGCACGGAATTGCCGAGCGCTATCACAGGACCAAAAGCAATCGGATACGCGACCAGCATGATCAGGGTCAGTTGCCAGTCAATGAGCAACATGGACACGAACGCGCCAATCACCGTCACCACACCTTTGGTGAAGTTGTTAGCAACGCGAAGGCCTGCATCGCGCATGGCATTGGTGTCGTTGATAAAACGGGACACAAAATCACCGCTGGCGGCAGAACTGAGGCGCGCAAAGTCGCCGCGCGTCAGGCTCGCAAACTGCGCGTTCTGAACATCCACCAGCGATTTCTGAACGCCGGTATTGTTGAGCAAAGTCATCCCGTAGAGCGATCCTGCCCGAAGGATGGATGCGATAATAATGCCTACAGTTAGGATGATGATCAGGGAAACGCCGGGCATGCCAAAGCGGTAGATGAGGCTCTCTGGATCAAGCTCCGAGCCAATCAACGCCTGAAGCGTGTCACCCACGAATTTGACAAGAACCATCTGCGTGACACCTGCGAGAGACGTCACAACCGCAGCCAGAGTACCAGCCACGAACCACCCCATATGAGAGGTGAAGAATTCACGGAAAAGGCGGGTCAGACCCGCCTTTCTTTTCACCTCAGACGCTATGGTGCGCTCCCGTTTCCGGGTCGAGCAGCTTGTGAGCGTGCAGGATGAAGTAACGTGTTTCTGCAGAATCTACTGTGCGCTGCGCAGCAGATTTCCATGCGTCATACGCCGTTTTGTAGTTCGGGAAGGCACCGACGAAATCGATCTGAGACAGATCTTCGAATTCGATGTCGGTTACGTCTTTCAACTCGCCACCGATTACGATGTGGAGAAGCTGTTGCTGGCTAGTAGCTAAGTCGGTCATAGTGTCTGTCTCCAGGCATTAAGTCTGTTCGCGGCGGTATCACGAGTCGCCGGGTTCCGGCAGGACCAGATGATTGACCCGCTGCACAATGAGTTCGTGTACCACCGGACCTGCAGCAATCAAGCTCCGTTGGGATGCGACTTTCCGATTAAACACAAAATCGTCACCAATATGACAACTCACGCGGCCACCCGCCTCTGCGATGATCAATGCCGCAGCCGCGACATCCCAGTCGAACTTCTCACGCAGAACGACAACAGCGTCCCAGCGCCCATCCGCGACCAGCGCCATGCGATAGGCCGTCGCGTTCGGTGTAACGTCGGGAAAGACGAGCTCTGGCCAGGGCACATTCCAATGGTCAGACGAAAACATGCGTGGATCGGCAATGATGCGTGCTTTTTCCAGCTCAGGCTTTGGGCTGGAGGTGATGGTCTCGCCATTGCGCGTTGCGCCAAGCCCTTTACCCGCGACGAATAACTCATTGAAGACGGGCGCATAGATGACGGCTGCCACAGGCTCACCGAATTCCAGAATGGCAAGAGCGATGCAGAAATGAGGTTTGCCTTCCATGAAGGCGCGCGTGCCGTCAATCGGGTCGACGACGAACACGCAATCGCGGCTAAGGCGTTCCGGGCCGTCCTGAGTTTCCTCGGACAGCCAACCGTAATCCGGTCGCGCGCCGCGCAGCTTTTCTTCCAGAAATGTATTTACCGCCAGATCGGCATCCGTGACGGGATGGTTCGGCTCTTTCTCCCAGATCTTCAAATCGGAGTGAAAATAGGTCATGGCGATATTGCCGGCCTCAAGGGCGGCGTCCCGCAGGAGATTTAGATCAGCCTGCAGGTCAGCGGCCAGCAATCGTCATCCCCTCAACAAGCAGGCCTGGCGTGTTCGTGCGGTTTCGGAACTCAAGATCGCTCGCCGGCACAAGGCGTTTAAACATCTCGATCAGATTGTCCGCGACTGTGATTTCCGACACAGGGAAGCTGTTGCCCTCACCATCATGCCAGACCCCTGATACGCCTACAGAGTAGTCACCGGTATTCGGGTTGATGCTAGGCCCGAACATTTCAGTGACCTGAAGGCATTTGCCGACAGAAGAGATCAGCTCTTCAGGTGACTGGCTGCCCGCTGGCATATGCATGTTGGAAACCGAAATACCCGGCGGGTCACCAAAGCCCGGAGAGGCAAAACCGTTTGGCTTGAGCCCCAGCTGACGCGCAGACGGGCCATTTAAGAGCCATGTTGTCAGACGTCCGTCTTCCACAATCTTCGTCGCCTGAACCGGGCGGCCTTCGCCATCGAAGCGGCGGCTCCCCATCCCGAACGCGCGGAAAGGATCATCAATCAACTCAATGCCATTTGCGAAGACCTGTTCGCCCAGCTTGTCCTTCAGGAAGGACGTGCCACGAGCGATCGCAGCGCCAGAAATCGCGCCTATGAACGCGCCAATCAGGCTGGCGGAGACGCGCTTGTCGTAGAAGACAGCGGCTTTCTGGCTATCGATCTTCTGCGCGCCAAGGCGGGCAATCGTGCGTTCGCCGGCAACGCGGCCGATTTCAGCCGGTGTTGGGCGGTCGATGCGGCGGCGAGACGTGTAACTCTCATAATCGCGCTCCATAACGCCGTCCCGCTCTGCGATCGCAGACAGGCCAACGCCGGAGAGTGAAGACGATTGGTGCGCGCGGAAACCATTAGAGGCCGCCAGCCAGACTTCACCTGCCGACCAGCTTGAGCCGGAGCCTGGAACATCTTTAATGCCAGGAACGGCGCGTGCAGCTGCTTCAGCTTCAATCGCTTCGGCTTCCAGAACTTCCGGCTCGACAGGGTCATCACCCCAAAGCTCGATCTCAGGAAGGTCACGCGCAAGCTCTTCAGGTGCTGCAATGCCTGCATACTGATCTTCAGGCGCAATCTTCGCCATGCTGACACAGCGATCCACCAGAGCTTCCAGACCATCAGTGCTGAGATCTGAACCAGATACATGCGCCTGACGCTGACCAACGAAGCAGCGGAGCGACACACCGGTCGACTCATCGCGCTCGATCGTTTCCAGCTTGCCCTCGCGCACGGTCACATCAACGCCGCGGGACCGGTCCATACTGGCATCTGCTGATGTGGCACCAGCGGCCAGCGCTTTCTCAATCACACGATTGAGTGTCTCTTCGTAATTCGTATCGTTCATAGAATTCAGATGACCTGCGTCACCCCAAAATGCAACTGACCCCACCTGCGAAAAACAGGTGAGGCCAGAATTTTGTCGTCTGAAAGATCAGATTATTCTTTTTCGTGTTGCTCGACGATGCGCAGCATGTCGTTCACATCATCGCGAATATCCAAAAGCGTGATGATCAGTCCCGCTGCCAGCGTTGCAATGACCCAGCCCAAAAACAGGCCAAATCCTGCTGAAACATATTTGTTCAGAAAGATGTCAGATCCCAGACGGTCTGCAAACACATCGCCATTAATGTAACCGGTTGCGCCCGCATAGAGAATAAATGCCGGATAGACGAGGTAGACCATCAGGCGAAAGCTGTTGATTACGAAGTATTTCATTGTGCCACTCCCACTTCCCAGAACAGAGCCTAGCCGAAGCTAAGACACTAGCCAATAATTGCCCCTGCAAATTCTGCGCCTATTCGCGACCGAGCAGCTCGTCAATTCGCAAATTGCCCCGACCAGACTCTTTGAAGGCCTTTTTGATGACCTCAGGGTCGTAATACTTCTCTACCCATTCAAGGAATGGCGTCGGCTGGCGCTCATTGAACGCAGCATAGACTTCGAACACCGCATCCAGAATGCCGGTCTTGCCGTGCTTCACATGAAGGTATTTGAGCGAGAGCTGGTCGCGCGCCTCTTCGAGGCTCGTTTCTTCGCGCAGCAGTTTGTAGAGCACAGACATAACGCCGGCGCGGTCGGCGCCTGATTTGCAGTGCATCAGAGCCGGGTACTCGATGCTGTCGAACAGCTCCTTAGCCTCGAAAATACGCTCTTTTGTCGGCGTATTGCGGGAGAAGACCTGAAAGTCGACCAGCGTAATGCCATTGGCCTCACAGGCTTCTTTTTCCAGCAGATAATAGCCTTTCGGGCTCTCGCCCCGCAGGTTCAGAATTGTCCTGATACCGCGTTCGCGGGCATGTTCTGCCACCTGCTTCGGAGAAGGCTGGTTGGAGCGCCACATCTCACCTGAAATCTGATGCAGGTTCTGAAAGCGCAGACGCAGAAAACCGTGATCACCCCAATAGAGTTCGTTATTGGCGCGCTTGCGGCCTTTTTCCGTTGAGAGATCAATCGGGCCTTTCGCGGCCTCACGGGCGCGGCGACGGGCTTTCTGTTCTGGTGTTTTATTAAACATGACTGGCCCTTATCTCACCGAATTCTCAACGTAAATCTACCTTTTCCCCATTTGCGCAGACATGAAACACAGAGTAAGGCGGGAGCCATGAAATCTATTCTGCGTTCAGGCCCCGTGCAATCGACACTAGCCTTCCTGATCTGGGCCTATATGGCACTGATCGGACGGACAAATCGCTGGCATGTCGAAGGACTGGAAAAAGTTGAACCACTCTGGGACGGTGATCAGGGTCTGATCGCGGCCAGCTGGCACTCGCGTATTCTGCTCCTGCCCGTTGGTTGGACGCGGTATATGCGTCATCGTGCAGGCAGCGATGGCAAGCTCGCCATTATGATCTCCATGTCCCGCGATGGAGAATTCGTAGCGCGCGCAGCTGAAAAGCTGGGCCTTAAAGTTATTCGTGGCTCGCGCGGCAACAAGAAAAAGCAGGACAAGGATAAAGGCGGCGCGGCAGCCATTCGTGAAACCGGTGAACTTCTTAAAGAAGGCGGCGCTGTCTGCATCACAATCGATGGCCCACGCGGTCCACGTCAGCGCGCAAGCCTTGGCGCGGCGCTTCTAGCCCAGCGCCGCGGTGCGAAAATCGTGACATATGCCCTTGCCGCCAGCCCGGCAAAGCGCCTCAATAGCTGGGACCGTTTCGTCATCCCTTTCCCGTTCACCAAAGGCGCGATTGTGATTGGCGACATTATCGAAGCGCCGCGCGGCGTTCCGGCTGAAGATATCCGCCAGCGCATGGAAGATGCGCTCAACGCGGCGACACAGCGCGCAGAAGAGCTTGTCGGCGGCACGTATGAGCCACCGGAGCCTCTGAAAGAGGAAACGGCATGACACTGGGGCTCGTCACCTATCGCACGCTGACAGCCGGCCTTGATCCTTTCCTGCCGCTCCTTCTCAACAGCCGTGTCAAAAAGGGCAAAGAGAATCCGGATCGCCTGCAGGAACGGCGCGGCTATGCGAGCCGCAAACGACCGGCCGGAAAGCTGGTCTGGATGCATGGCGCAAGCATTGGCGAAAGTCAGGTACTGACCCTTCTGTATGAAGCGCTTAAAGAAAGCGCGCCCGACTTACACGCGGTCATCACCACACAAACCCAGACGTCCGCAGAACTCATTGCGCGTAAAGACCTACCAGACCTTGTCCATCAGATGGCGCCGGTGGATACGCCCTTCGCGACAGAGCGCTTTCTGAAGCACTGGCAGCCAGACCTCGCCATTGTCGCCGAGGGTGACATCTGGCCGAACATGCTGAGCAAGCTCGATAAAAAGCGAATTCCCCGCATGCTGGTGAACGCCCGTATGACAGAGAAGAGCCTTCAGGGTTGGGAACGCTATCCCATGCTCGCAAAAAAACTTCTGGGCGGGTTCGAGCCAATCCTGCCAGCGAACCAGCGCACGATGGACGGGCTGCGCCATCTCACCGGCAAGCGCATGAAGCTCGCGGGCAATCTGAAATACGCCGCACCTGAACTCGCCGCAGACGAGGCAGAGCTTGAGCGGTTGCGCGCTGTTATCGGTAGCCGTCCAGTCTTTGCGGCTCTCTCAACTCATCCGGGTGAAGAAGAGATGGTGGTCGAAGCGTTTGAGGAGATCCTCAAAGAGTTGCCGGATGCGCTTTTGATCATCGCGCCGCGCCACCCTGAACGTGCTGGCGACATCATGCCGGTCATTGGCGGCTATCCATTCTATCACCGCTTTCAGGAGAGCGCGCCGTCAGAAGGTGACCAGATATGGCTCTGCGATACGCTGGGCGAACTGGGCCTCTGGATGCGACTTGCGAACGTTGTGTTTCTGGGTGGCGGCAAACCGGGCTCCGGCATTCTGGGCCATAACCCGATCGAAGCGCTCAAGCTGGAACGCTATGTCCTCTCCCAGCCGGAGACGGACAATTTCAAGGCCGAATTCTCAGATATGACAGCCGCAGACGCTGCCGAATTTATCAGCGACGCACAGTCTCTCGCAGCCGCAGCGCTACCATGGCTGAAGGGTGAGCGCACTTTTGAACCTGACACAGGCAAGCTTGCCTCCTATCTTTCAGGTGACAAACCGCTTCGCCTCGCCAAAGAAGCGGCGCTCAAACATCTGAAGATCGCAGCTGCGTCATGAGAGAACCCGCCTTCTGGAACCAGACAGACAAATACGCACGCAGCGCTGCGCCGCTCACGCGCGCTTTGCTAACGCCACTATCGGCTCTCTATAGCTGGGCGGGTGCGCGCCGCATCGAGAAGACTGAGCCGGAAGCCGTCTCTGCCAAGGTTATCTGCGTCGGCAATCTGACGCTTGGAGGATCAGGCAAAACACCGATCGTTGCAGCGCTTCGCGACTATTTCTCTGCGCAAGGCCTACGCGCTGCCTCCCTCTCACGCGGATATAAGGGAAAGCTGGAAGGCCCGCTAAAGGTCGACTTCAACGCGCATACCGCCGTCGATGTCGGTGACGAGGCGCTGATGCTGTCCTGTTCGGGTGAGGCCTGGATTGGCAAGGACAAGGTCGAAGCCGGCAAAGCCATGAGCGCTGATGGCGTCGATATCATCATCATGGATGATGGCCATCAGAACCCGACCCTCGCCAAAGACCTCTCCATTGTGGTGATTGATGGCAGCAATCCGTGTGGCAATGGCTTTGTCTTCCCGAAAGGCCCGCTGCGTGAGCCTGTCGAGCGCGGCCTGGCGCGGGCTGACGCTGCAATCGTGATGGGTGTACTCAACGGTCTGTTCGACGAGCTCAAAAGCTTCGAAGGGCCGATTGTTCAGGGGCACACCATTTCCAACGGTCCCGTAGCTGATGGCCCGCTTCTCGCGTTTGCCGGTATCGGACGCCCCGCGAAATTCTTCGACACGCTGACCCGTGAAGGCGGCAATGTCGTCGACGAAGTGCCCTATCCGGACCACCACACATTCACGCAGGACGACATTGATTTCCTGCATGGTCTCGCCAACGATCGCGGCGCACGCCTCATCACAACCGAAAAAGACTATGTGCGTCTGGAAAAAGCCCAGCGAGGCGACATCTTAACCCATCCGGTTCATGCCGAATTTGACCTTGCACCGCTAGAGCGCCTATTTGAGCCGCTCACCAGGAAAGATTCATGAGCAACGAGCAGCAATATATCCGCTCCAAAGACGTCGAGAACCGCGCGAGCTTCGGCCAGAAGCTGCTCTGGCAGATCGAGTCGATTGCATGGGATGTGATCTATTGGGCCCCGTTTAAAATGATGGGCGTAGACCGTGCCTCGAACTTTGGCGGGTGGTTCTTCAAAAAGCTCGGCCCGCTCACGAGCACGCACAAGACCGCGCTGAAGAACCTGCGCATGGCCTTCCCCGAATGGAGTGAAGAGCAGGTCGAAGCGACTGCGATGGAGGCATGGGAATGCTTTGGCCGTACGGCTGGCGAACTCCCTCACCTGCCAAAAATTGACCCTTACGAGGAGAATGGCCGCGTCGAGATTGTCGGGCTCGAAAACCTCGATGCAATCCGCGACTCCGATAAAGGTGCGGTTATGATTTCCGGGCATTTTGCCAATTGGGAAGTCATGGCGGCGACGATCTGTAATCGCGTGGAAGATGCCTACATTACGTACCGCGCGCTGAATAATCCGCACATCGACCGAAAGCTGAACAAGGTGCGCCATGACTATGGTACAGCCGTTCTGACGCCAAAGGGTATCGGCACGCGTGAAGTCATGAAAGCGCTGAAGGATAATAAAGCCGTCGGCCTGATGAATGATCAGAAATTCAATCAGGGCATCGCCGTTCCGTTCTTCGGAATTGAAGCCATGACAGCGCCAGGTCCGAGCCGCCTCGCCATCAAATATGACGTACCGATTGTGCCGTTTTCGACAGTCCGCACGGGTCCTGGCCGTTTCCGCGTCACCATTCACGACACCATCGTTCCGCAAAAAACCGGCGACCTTGAAGCGGATATCTACGCGACGGTTGAGCAGATCAATGCCTTCATGGAAGCGCGCGTCCGCGAAACACCGGGCCAGTGGTTCTGGATGCACCGCCGCTGGCCAAAGGAAGCTTGGAGTGAGGCCGGTGTCACCTAAAACAACCCAGTGTAGCAGATATTGAGATTTACTTTTTGCTACCGAACCTTCAGATTATTCATGGGGTAATGAAGGGATCAGGGGCGAAAAGTGAGCGAGAGCGCGTTCCACAAACAATATCTGACACTCGACACAATAACCGATGCCGAGACCGCATTTCTTAAAGACGTCGTCGCGGGCAAGGTTCACGATGCGAAGGGTGCGAAGATCAGCCCGGAATTTGTACGTGACCTCCTTTTGAACGCTGCAAAAATCCCGTATGCCGAATTCGGTGTGGGCCTGAAGAACGCTGTCATCACCGGCACGCTGGTGCTATTTGGCGCGAACATTAACCGCGTCGTCTCATTTCAGCGCTGCACGTTCGTGGGCAATCTTGAAATCAACTACGCCGCGTTCAAAGCCCTGTTTCTGGACGGCTCGACCATGCGGCAACTCAAGGGCGTCCGAAGTCGTTTTGAGACGTCCCTTTATCTGCGGAGCTATTTTGACAAAAACGAAACCGACGAAAAGGGTATGTACTCGTTTCACCGTTTCGTCGCCGAAGGCGGCGTCGATGTTTCCGGCGCGCGCATTCAAGGCGCGTTCTCTGCGCGTGGCGCTCAGATTCACCCGGATGAGCGACGACATCGCGGCCTAAATCTCGATGATACGGATATCGGCTCTATCATTCTGGGTCCAAAAGGCTCGCCCGTGGGCGAAAGGCCGGACGCAGAAAACTCCCCAACAGAAACGCCGGAATTACCTGAAGACTTACGCCTCGCCGGACGCCAGGCCTCCAAGGAGGAGGACGACAGCTGGCGATACATAAAAACAGATCCGCACGGTCGGGACGTGGACGATTGCGTTGTCGTCGGGGGCATCACCCTGCAGCGGGCAAGATGCAATTCATTCACCGACAGCGAAGACCTCTATCAAACCATTTTAAAAAAGCCGGACGGTAAGTCCGAACTTGTGCTTCGGGGATTCACGTATCAGAGTCTTGGCCGACGTGCCCCGAGGGACATTCAGTTCAGAAAAAGATGGCTTCAGGCCGACGCGCGACGCGAAGAAGCATTCGATCCTCAGCCTTATGAACAACTCGCGCACGTTCTGAAAAACAAGGGCGATTTACGCGCCAGTCAGTCCATTCTGATCAGCAAGGAACGACGTATTCTATGGACAGAGAATAGCCTAACGGGCGAGAAGCGTCACAAACCGACGGACTACTTCAACCCGATGGTGCTGATATCAGCCTTCGTCAGCGTCATCACGACGCCATGGACCGTGATCAGGGTGATCGCGCGCATAATAGCCAAGACCGTCGCGCGCGCCTTTATGGAACCCATTGGGTATGGCTATCGCCCACACCAACTGATTCCGCTCGTCGCCGGTATTATTCTTATCGGCACAGTCGTCTTCAACCGCGCCTACGCTGCCGGTTGGATCAACCCGTCGAATCCGCTTATTTCACGCTCTGAAGCCTGGCTCAATTGCTCCCTGCAGCAGATTGAAGACCCGTGGAGCCGGGAAGTTCTGATGATCCAGGATTCAGCCATCACGCTCTGTAAAAAAGCGCCGCTTGAAGAAGACGCCACCGAAGGTGAGCGCGCTCTGTATTTCTATCCAGATTTCCATAGTTTCTGGTACGCAATGGACGTTTTTCTGCCTATTCTGAACCTTCGGCAGGAGGATTACTGGCTACCGGAAGGTCATCATACCTGGGGGTCACTTCGGGCCTTCACGCACATTTTTACGCTGCTCGGATGGATTTTGAGTTCGCTGGGTATTGTGGGCGCGCTCAGCCATCTGAACCGCAACAGCTGAGTATCAGCGCGCCAGTAACTCGGTTACGCCCAGATAAATGATGATCAGGCCGGACGCGAGCAAAGCAAAGTTCAGATAACGCCGGTAGGAGCTCTCATCGAAACTGCGCAGAGTTTTCTGCCCAAGAAAGGTTCCCAGCATCGATGCCACGATCGCTGCCAGCAGGACGACCCAATACTCAAATACCGACGCTCCAAGCAATCCAAACATGAGTATCTTGGAAAGATGTTGAAAAACAAGGCAGGCCGAGTGCGTGGCGGACAATTCTTCCTTCACCTCAAATCGGTCTTTCATGAGCGCCCACAACAATGGGCCTGACGCGCCGATGAAGGCGGTCACGAACCCGGTCACCAGACCCGAGCTGATAGCGCCGGGTCGCCAGCTGCGCATCACCCATGTCTTCGTTCGACTGAACACTCCGAGCACGTTCAGAATGATGTAAAGACCAATCACGATTTTCAGCCAGACGAACCCCGCCGACCGACCAATCAATACCGCAAGCGTCGTCATTGCGATTGAGGGAAGCACAAACTTGCTGACAAAGCCGACACGTATCCACTGCCGCAGGCCGATCACCCGGAAGATGGCGGAGAAAGCCGATATCCAGGCATGCATGGGAATGAGATGAGATGCCGGAACAGTCGCGCCCGTCACGGCGAGCTGGAGCCCGCCTGTTGGGCCAATAGCTGCCACGAAGTAAGATACGCAGAATGTACCCAGAATGAGTAACAAAAAGGGAAGAAGATCGAGAATTTCGAGGTCTCCGGCATAGGCACATCTATCAGACGTTCGCTATTAGATTTCAGACTGAACGTCCAGTGCGACGGTTCGGGCGACACCCCCAGCTCAGCGGATCAGCGTGCATAAACCCCACACAAGCGCCACTGTTTCTTGGAACTGCCCTGGCTCTCCTGCGTAAATTCAGCAACGCAAAGAGGACTTTATGACCAAGACAATCTACGACCTTCTGAAGAACGACCACGACAAACACCGCAAACTTATGGACGAGATTGCTGACACGTCCGGTGACAGCGGGGCGCGCCAGAAAGCATGGAAAGAATTCTTTTACGAAGTCAGCGCTCACGCGGCTGCCGAAGAAGAAGCGTTTTATGGACCTCTGATCAAAACTGAAGACGGCCAGCCACACGCGCGTCACTCCGTGGCGGAGCACCATGAGGTGGACGAGATGATGACCGAGCTGAATGAAACTGACATGAGTTCACCGGGCTGGCTGACAAAATTCAAAACCATGCGTCACCGCTATGAGCACCATATCGACGAGGAAGAAGAAGACATCTTCCCGGCGGCCAAAGAAGCGCTCGGCAAGGACGCACACGGCAAATACGGTCAGGAATTCATGCGCCGCAAAGATCGCGAACGTGAGCTCGTCGACGAAAAAACTGACGCAGCACCTGACGAGTAAACCCTGGAGGCAGGCCTAGCGGAAGAGGAAATATCCAGCTGTCCCGAACGCAACGCCTGCCATCACCCCTGCAAACACAAGCACCGACAGCGGATAGGCATCGATGCGCGCCCCCAGCGTTCTGAGCTCAGGCTTTTCGGTGCTGATCAATGCTGAAGTCGTCTCCGTTTGACGTTCTGTCATAGGCCTGCGGCTCCTTCCCCGGCACCAGCCTACCACAAGTCGAAACCACCTGCGAGATCACGATCACACAGGGCTGTTTTGACTTTGAACCGTATCGCCCCACTCTTATAAGATAATTTCACGGGGTGGACCGCATGATTGCTCAAGTCATTTCTTCGCTGACGCTCGCTTTTGGCGCCTGGATGGGGCTGTTTGCGATGCTGAAACCCGACTGGATATCACGCACGGTCGGGCTCACACCCATGGAGGGGCATAGCGAGGGCGCATCAGAGTTTCGTGGCACGCTGGGCGGCCTGTTTTTCTTCAGCCATCTGACCACGCTGGTACTGCTTTGGTATCTCGACCAGATGATCGCGCCCGTCATAGTCATCCCGCTCGCCGCGGCATGGGCTGGCTCAGGCATTGGCCGTATGCTCTCGATCTGGCGCGATGAAGGCACCAACACAAGACAGAACTGGATCTGGGTCGGGTTCGAGCTTGGCTTCAGCGTTCTCATCATTTTGCCATTCATCATGATGTTGCGCCTCATCCACATAACAGGATGACCTTTCGTGCGCGCCATGCTATTGGGCGCTCCTTATATTGAAAGGATACGCGATGACGGAGCGTCGGGAGACGGGCCGGGGTCGAAACATCGGACCCGCGCGCAACAAAGCTAAAGCCGCCCCAGAAGCAAAATGGGAAGACGGCGAACGTATTGCCAAATACCTCGCACATGCTGGCATCTGCTCCCGACGGGAAGCAGAAACTCTTATTTCCGAGGGCAAGGTCATGGTGAATGGCGAGCGCCTCGACAGCCCCGCTGTCAAAGTGACGGCACGTGACCAGATCAAAGTCCGTGGAAAAATCGTGCGTCCGCCAGAAGCAACACGCATGTGGATGTACCACAAGCCTGCCGGCCTGATCACAGCGACGCGTGACCCTGAAGGTCGCCCGACGATTTTCGACCATTTGCCAAAATCCCTGCCACGCGTTGTGACTGTCGGTCGTCTCGACCTCACAACCGAAGGGCTGCTCCTGCTGACCAATGATGGCGAGCTGGCGCGTAAGATGGAGCTGCCAGCCACAGGTCTGGAGCGTCACTATCGCGCCCGTGCGCACGGCCGCGTGACGCCGGAGGCCCTCGAAGAGCTGAAGAAAGGCGTGATTGTCGATGGCGTTGAATACGCGTCAATCGATGCCACGCTGGAACGCACCACCGGCACGAATAACTGGCTGCACGTCATTCTGCGCGAAGGTAAAAACCGCGAAGTCCGTAAGGCGCTAGCATCCGTCGGACTTACCGTTAACCGCCTGATTCGTATCAAATATGGCCCGTTTGAACTCGCTGAACTAGCATCAGGAACGCTTGAAGAAGTGCCTGCTGAACAACTGGCACGTATTCTCGGCGAAGAGATCCGCACCCAGCGTATGTCTCAGGCACCAGAACGTCCGCAACGAAGCCAGCGTCCGAACAACTCTCGCGGCGGCCCACGTAATAGCGGCCCTCCAGGGCGTCGTCCGGGCGGTCAGAAAAAGCGTCCGCCGCGCCGCTAATTCCCCTCACACGGGCACCGATCGATAAAATTTCGCTTTTATTGGCAGACGGGATACCCCAAGTTATTGTGGTGAAGAGGTTTGGTTCTCTGCACCGCAGGAGTTAATGCGATGTCGTCTGACCATATTCGGTGCCTTGAGGTCGATAAAACCGATCTCGCACATACAAGAATATCTGATCGCACCGTAAAAGAGCTGCGAGACGGCGAAGTACTGATGGGCATTGAGAACTTTGCCTTCACTGCTTCCAATATCGCCTATGCGCTGCATGGTGATAGCCGCAAATACTGGAAATTCTTTCCCGCCGCGAGCGCGGGCTGGGGCTGCATTCCGGCCTGGGGGTTTCTCACTGTAGAAGAGAGCCGCTGCGAGGATATCGAACCGGGCGAACGCTTTTTCGGCTTTGTGCCGACGGCCAGCAAATGGGTGTTTTCCCCGGATAAGATAGACGAAAACGGCTTTCTTGACGGTTCGTCACACCGTGACCTGCTGCCTGAAACCTATAACCGGTATCACCGGTTGGGTGCCGATCCGACCTATCGCGCGGACTATGAGAACCAGCAGCTCCTGTTACGCCCGCTCTTTTTTACGGCCTTTCTGCTCGTACGACATTTGGAGTTGAATGATTTTTGCGGCGCAGATCACATCGTCATCGCCAGCGCATCATGTAAAACCGCTATGGCACTGTCATGGCTGCTGCGTCGCCGAGGCATCAAGACAACCGGCCTCACCTCTCACGCAGGCCGGGCGTTCGCAAAGAACAGCCAGAACTATGACAGCGTCGTACTGTACGAAGAGGCCAGAGATGAACTGAAACCGGATCAGACATCTGTCCTGGTGGACTTTTCCGGGCGCAATGCGCTGTGTCAGGAACTGCACGATCTTTACGGGAACAATCTCGCCTATTGCATCCGTGCCGGCGAAACCGACTGGAAGGCAGCAATAGCCGCCTCCACCACTGAGATGCAGCCCGGTCCCAACGCGATGGAGTTTGTAACGTCGCGCTATCTGGACGATAATGATCTCGGCATAAATGCACGCGACCTGCGCCTAGATTCGACTGAAGAACTTCTGGAGTTTTACGGACAGGCTTCACGCTGGATCAAAACCGTTCGAGCACTTGGCGCTGAAGCCGTACAGGAATGCTATGACCGGGTCCTCGCCGGCAAGACACTCGCCAGCGAGGGTTTCGTTCTCAGCTTTGAGGTCTGAACTCTAAGCGTGCTCTTTCGCGAATGGAATGACTTCAGCGAGCACGACAGGCACTGCTTTTGACGGCATATCATGGCCCCAGTCAGCGATCTCGACATAGCGCGCATTGGGAATGCGTTTCGCGACGTCCTGCCCGCATTGCGGCAGGATCAGCGTATCGACCTCACCATGAACAACCAGTGTCGGCACAGAGAGCTCAGACAGGCGTTCATGCCATAACGGCTGGGCCTGAATGGCCGCGAACTGTCGTGACAGACCAGCCGGACGGTAAGCGCGGTCATACGCAGCGCCAGCCTTCTCTGCGAGCTCCTCATCACTGGCCTGCAGGCTCGGGCCAGACCCGATGACACGATTAGCTTTGATCGCGTTGCGGATGATGTTTTCGCGCGATGGCGGGTTCGGGCGCTCTGTCAGCACGGCATTCGCCTCCGGCGTAGACCGTTCCAGTGTAGGGTCGCTGGACCATGTCATTGTCGGAATAATCGCTTTGACGGCGTCCGGATGATTGAGCGCGAGCAGCTGGGTGATCATGCCGCCCATGCTGACGCCCATCACGATAGCGGGCTTGGCCTCAAGCGCTTCCAGCAGGCCTGCGGCATCTGCTGCCATGTCTTCCAGAAGATAAGGCGCGTGATCTTTGGCGGTGCCGTCTTTCAGGCCACCAAAGATTTTCTTCATGTCCGGAATGCCCAGCTCGTCAAACTGCTGGGACAGTCCGATATCACGATTGTCGAACCGGATGACGCGAAAGCCTTCATCGACAAGACCGTCGACGAATTCCTGGCTCCAGTTGATCATCTGACCGCCATAGCCGGAAATGAGAAGGAAAGGCGTGCCGAATTTGGAACCGAATTCTTCGTATTCGATCCCGGTCCCGTTAGCCGTGATGTGAGGCATTTACTGCTCCCTGATTCTTTTTGTTATTCAGGAAGTCTGTACACCTCTCCACGAGCCATGACAAAATCTACGTCCAGCAATTCCTCAATGTTCAACAGGGGATCTGCGGTAACAGCGATAATATCGGCCGACTTGCCCGTCTCGATTGTGCCAATCTCATCTTCCAGCTGAATATGCTCGGCCGCGATGACTGTCGCCGCGCGGATTGCCTCCTCGGGCTCGAAGCCAGCCTCAATCATGTAGACGAACTCAAGAGCATTTTCGCCATGGCGAGAGACGCCCGTGTCTGTGCCAAATGCAATGCGCACACCGCCCTCATGGGCGCGGCGCAGCATGTCGATCATTAGCGGGCCAACAATGGCTGCCTTCTCGCGCGATGGCGCAGGCAACCATTCTTCATTCGTCCAGCCGGTCACCGTTACGCCTGCAATCACGGTCGGCACCAGAATAGCGTCATGCTCGAGGAAAAGCTCGATCGTCTCGTCATTGAGGTATGTGCCATGTTCGATGGAATGCACGCCCGCACGAAGCGCTGCGTTAATACCATCCACGCCATGGGCATGCGCTGTAACGCGGCGCCCCATGCTTTCGGCGGCTTCCACAATCGCTACGAGCTCGTCATCAAACAGCTGCTGGCCGAGACCCGCACGCGTGTTGGAAAGCACCCCGCCGGTCGCCGTAATCTTGATGACGTCAGCCCCGCCACGAACGGCAAGACGCGTTGCGCGACGACAATCATCGGCGCCATCACATGCAAAATCGCTCTGGAAGATCTGCATCAGAGCGGGCGAGAAACCGTTCACATCGCCATGTCCACCGGTCGGCGTGATCGAGGCACCTGATGCGCGAATACGTGGGCCAGGAACGCGTCCATTCAGGATCGCATCGCGCAGAGAGAAGATCGCTTCAGGCGTACCGCCCACATCCTGCACTGTCGTGAAACCGGCCTGCAGAGTGCGGCGCGCATGCATGGCACCGTCAAAGGCCTCATCCACTTCTGAGTAGGTCAGCGCATTCAGACGCGCTGTCGGGCTGAATTCGGAGAGAAGGTGCACGTGAGAATCGATCAGGCCGGGCATGACATAGCTGTCGGTTAGATTGATCAGACGCTCGCCCGGATTGGGCGTCACATAGCCGTCTTCAATGGCGACAATCCGGTCATCGACGATGACCACTGTCTGCTCTTCCAGATACCCTTCACCCGGAACCGCCAGCAAATGTCCGGCGTGAATATAGATTGTGTCGGCGTGAGCTGCGCCGGCAATCGCGCTGCCAAACAGGAGCGCTGCGGCGATGGATTTCATGGTCACTGGTTTCTTCCCCTGATCTTCCACGAATTGGAACATGGCCACCCATACTGGTCAATCAGAAGACCGGAGCAAGTTAAATACGAAGCCGCCCTGCCAGCTCCGCATGACCTTCGACCATACGTGTGATTTCAGCAGGGTTCGGTGTGCGGTCCCGCTCGCGGTAATCCGACGTTCCGCCAAGCACAATGCCCGTTTTACGCGGGAACATGTACAACACGCCATTATCCATCGGCGCGACATAGGAATATTTGATCTCTTCCTGCGGCAGCAGATGGGTCAGCTGGCCACGCACCGGAAAGATGTCTTCATCGCCAAACAGCGCCCCTGCCCCAAGGCCGGTACAGTTCACAATGGTCTGTTCCGGCAGCGCCATAACCTCGGAGAGGTCGGCAAACTCCCTTTGGACGATGCGCGCACCGGCCAGCTGCGCGTCCTGCAGAATGGCATCAAGATAATAGTCCGGATCGATAATCATTGCCTTGAAGCGCTGCTGGTAAGCGTATCCGAACAGATTGCCTTCGGTGGTTCGCGTAAGTTCTGGATAAATGTCATCCCCGCCGGGAAGTCCTTCGGTCCAGTCACGTCTTTGCTGCATGCCGAGCGAGTGGTGGTCTGCCCAGTACACGCCATAGCCGGGCCGGTTCACATATGGAATGAAACCCAGCCATGCCTTACGCATGAGCTCCCTGTCCCACGCAAGAAATTCTGGCGTCGCCACCCTTCGGTCGAAATAGGTGGTCGGCATCCAGAGGACGCCTGCTATATTGGACGTCGTGTAAGGCGGAAGGTCGGCCGCATAGATCGTGACATTGTGCCCGCGCCGCGCGAGCGTCAGCGCCGCCGTCAGCCCCTGCACCCCGCAGCCGAGCACAGCCACATCCTCATGGCCTGCCTCGCTCGCATAGTCCGCAGCAACAACAGCCGTCCCCCAGGACATAGTCACACCGCAGCCACCATGGCCGTAAGAGTGTATTACCGTCTTTTCGCCCAACGTCTCCCAATCGAGGCGATAGCCTTGAGGTCGATATGGGCGCAGACCGACAACCGTGCGCGTGACACGGTCCATGCGGGACAGAACAGGGGGAAAATCTGCCCAATACGGGCGGGAGCCGGTTTGAAGCGATACGCTGGCAGAACAGCCTGCCAGCGAAGCCGCACCCAATCCGGTCAGAAACTGACGTTTGCGCATGTTTCACTCTCCCCGAAAGCATCCCGGTTAGAATGGAGCGCGCAGATCGCTGTGCAGTCAAGCAGCCATAGAGGCCAGCCTTAAAAGCCGGCCTCTATGCAGGAAATTCGATCAGCCCTGCTTGATCGCGAGCTTGCCGAGATAGTCCCGCTTGCCGAGCGTGACGCCCTTCATTCGCAGGATGTCGTAGGTCGTCGTCGCGTGGAAATGGAAGTTCGGAACGGAGAAAGACATGAGGAAGTCTTCAGCCACGAACGGGATGGTCACATCCTTCATGGAGAAGACGACATCTTTACCTGCCATCGCGTTCACTTCGTCTGCTTCCACCGCTTTCAGGTCTGAAATCGTGTTTGCGACAATCTCTTCGAGACCGACATAGTCTGGGTCCGACATTGGCGGGATCGGGCTGAAAGTACCAGCGCGAATGCCTTCGATCGCACCGATGGAGTGCGTGCGCACAGATTTCACCTGAAAGGACAGCGGCAGCATGTCGCCGCAAAGGCGCTCATTCACCGCGCCATCAAGATCGAGCGCGTGTTGGTGATAGTGCTCACGGCCCTTTTTCAGAACGTTGGCAATGGATTCTGCGGTACGGATAAAGCCAGGAATTGTGGCATCATAAAGCGTGAATGACATGAGTGTGTCTCCCTGAAGTCTCACTCATACTTGGGCATGAACTGCGAGAGCGCAAACGGAACATACACAAAGCATGTTTAGCGAAGATGAGTTCCCGTTATTACATCGCGTCGAGACTTAGCGATCAGCTTGAACAAAGGCATCAAACTTTATTTTCGGTTGAAATTTTTGCAGATTCAAGAATGTTCTGTTGTTAGGTCAGGAGAAAAACAATATGGCGGCTAAAGTAAACCTCGACGCGATGATCCCTCGGGCTGACTTTACAGTTCAGACCGACCAATCGAGCTCAGGTGAAAAAATAAATAGTTTGGGCGTGGAACAACTTTCAGCCACGTCACTGGTTCTTAAAAACTTGAGAAAGCCAGATTTTCAACGCGAAACAAATCATTGGACCCCAGCACAACTAGTCACGTTTCTAAAAAGCTATGTAGACCGGGAGCTAATTCCGTCTGTAATTTTGTGGCAATCTCCAAGCTACATTTACGTCATTGATGGTGCCCATCGCTTAAGCGCACTAAGAGCTTGGATCGAAGATGACTATGGCGATGGCACTATCTCGCATCAGTTTTACAGCCACTCAATTCCGGAGGCACAAAAACGAGTTGCGAAGCGAGTTAGACGGATGATTGAAAAAGAGATCGGCTCATATCGCATGCTAACTGCGGCCGTCGGCGAAACTGAAGGCTTTGACAAATTGGTGACAGCCAGAGCGAGTATAATGGCGTCTCGATCATTCTCTCTCCAATGGGTCGAGGGCGATGCTGAAAAGGCCGAAACTTCGTTTTTTAAAATCAACACTCAAGGCACTCCTCTACACAAAACAGAAGAGCGCCTTTTACGCCAAAGACGAAAGCCTATAGCAATTGCTGCACGTTCGATAGTGCGCGCTGGTACCGGCAACAAGTACTGGTCTAAATTCGAACATGATCAAAAAGATGAAATTGAAGACCTCGCAAAACAGCTACATGTGTTTCTTTTTCAGCCTGAATTCGATCAACCTATAAAAACACTAGATCTGCCATTGGGTGGCTCCTCGTCCCCAATAGAAGCGCTCAATCTTCTGATGGATATGATCGAGATCATCGTGGGAAAGAACAAAGACGGATCAGACAATCCTGCCATTTATTCAGACGACATTGATGGCTCAAACTCAATCAGCACCCTCAAACAATGCATGAAAGTCTTCGAACGCATAACAGGAAACAAGTCAGGAAGCCTTGGACTGCATCCCGCAGTATACTTCTACAATCATAGAGGCAAACACAGCCAACATATGTTTTTAGCTGTGCTAAGCGTTTTCTCAAAAAAAATCCGCTCTAATGACAAAAATTTCTTCAAAACATTTACTTCAGTGCGACACGGGCTTGAGCAATTTTTGATAGAGAAAAAACCACTGATTGGACAAGCTATTGTAGCGCTTGGAAGCAACAGTCGAGTGCCAAGATTAATCGGAATGTTCGAAGAAATCATTCCGAAGCTAGCAGCCAAGGAAGAAATCTCGTCAGAGCAGTTGTTGAAAATTTTGAAGTTGCAAGGAAAGCTTCTCGCAAGTGATATCGAGGGGGCCGCCACGCAATTTAACGATGAGACTAAATCGGAAATTTTTTTACGAAAGTCCTTAGAATCGGCCATGGTTTGTCCGATTTGCAAAGGATACATAGATACAACGAAATCCGCTTCCTATGACCACGTCACCAAGGTTCAAGATGGAGGCGTTGGCGTACCAGAAAACGGCCAGATCACACATCCTTTTTGTAATTCCGGCATCAAAGGCTAGCTGCCGCCAACGCCCAATAAAAAGGCTCCGGCCGCAACCGGAGCCTTTTTATTTTTAAGTCCGGCTAATGCTTAGCCGACTTTCGCCGCCAGCTCTTTTTCATAATCCGGATAAGAGTTCTTCATGACCGCATGGTTCAGCAGTGTTTCAGCAATCTGGGTCGTGCCCGTCTTGTCGAAGATCTGCGAGCGCGTCCAATAGCTCTCAGTCCGCTTGCTGCCAGACATAGCCACAATCTCGCGGCGGATCAGGTATTCCTCACCCACAAAGAGTGGTCCGTTGATGTAGCGCACCTCAAGGTCAGCGAAGAGACCGATTGCCGGACGTTTGATCGGAAATTTCGCGTCATGAACTGTGTACTCCGCCAGAACGGACATCATTTCTGTCGGGATGATCGCGCGGCCCCACGGCGAAGCTGAATCATCAGAATAAGCCGGTGAGCTCTCGGTGATAGCCGCCAGTTTTTGCTTGAGAGAGAACGGGTAGAGCTTACCCATATGCTGGTCAGGGCCCATCGTCGCCATCTCATCAACAGCGCCTTTCATGCCGACATGCATGTCTTCCAGAATGATGAAGTGATCGAGCGGACGGAGGTTTTCCATACGCTCTTCCAGCAGGGTCTTACCGCTGCCCAGTGTCGCGCTTGCTTCCAGAACCTGCGTGCCGTCGGCTTTCTCAGCCCAGCAACGAAGACGTGTCTGGTTTTCGTCAGATGGCAGCTCAACAAAGGCTTTCGTCTCTTCGCCCTCAACAACCATGTTTTTGAAGTGAGAGGAGAAGCAGCCCTTCTCAAACCAGTCCTTGCCCCAGATTTTTACCAGCAGCGGATCAAACAGGGAAAAGTGCGTCGGACCTTCAATCGGACCGGCTTTGAAGCCGAGCTTCTCAGCCATGGAATCATCGTGAATTGAGCCCGCGCCAGAGCCGTCATAGCTCTGTTCTTCCAGCATTTGTTTCGGCGCGCGCAGCGGGCCCGAAATGACGTTTACGTCCTGAGTGATTGGCGTGTCAAACATCCCCGTGATCCTTTTATCCATGATTTCGTTGCGTCAGCGATACTTGGCTCACTCCACCAGATCAAGCAGGTTCACGAAACTACGTCTCGCACGTGCAACAAACCGCGGGCTTCAGGCGTTGATCATTTTAATGAACGCTCGTCTCAATCTCTCATTTGAAATCATGGCGCGTGCAGGCCTGTTTGCCCGCGCGATCGTCTATGCGTTGATCGCGTCCCTGCTCGTGGCGGCCATCATAGCACCCGGCACACGCGATGAAGGCTATTCGCCCGGTGATACCTTCCGCCAGATTGAGAAGCATGTTCCCGGCCTTCTGCTGCTGGCGATGATTGCCACGGGTCTGTTCCTATACGCCCTTTGGCGCGGCATTCAGGCCGTGTTCGATACCTCCGACAAGGGCGACGAATTTATAGGTTGGTTTGCCAGACTTGGGATGATGTCATCAGGACTCAGCTACCTGACCGTCGGCTTTGCCGCCTTGCTCGTCGTGCTCGACCGAGACGACCAGAGCGGCGGCGGCACGACCGAGACGCTCGCCAGCTACACGCTCTCTCAGATGTTCGGAAAATACCTTCTCATGCTGGGTGGACTGATCGTGCTGGCAATTGGCGTAGCGCAGGTCTGGCGGGCTGTGACCCATGCCTGGAAGCATGACCTGAAGCTGCCGTCCGATAGCAATATTGCCTGCGGTCTGATCTCTTCGGCGATTGCAGGGCGTGGCCTGCTGATCATGCTGGTTGGCGTATTTCTCGTCTGGGCAGGATGGGTCGGCGATGCAGATGAAGCGCGAGGCATTGCAGGCCTGCTCGGCTGGCTACGTGACCAGCCATTCGGGCTGATCCTCTACGCGCTTAGCGCCGCGTCTATCGCGAGCTATGGCTTCTACTCGCTGGTCGAGGCACGCTATATGAAGATCAGCCGTTAATCCAAAACGCAGCTCGCCAGTCCGTCGCGCTGGATGATGCCCATGCGCTGCTGCAAGGTTGAGGCGCGGCGTGAGACGTAAGTGCCCGGCGGGTCGACGCGCCACTCGTTCGGGTTGGGCAGAACCGCTGCCAGAAGCGCCGCCTGATACGATGACAGCTCAGCTGCAGAGACACCGAAGCGGGCCTGCGCCGCAGCCTCGGCGCCATAAATCCCGTCGCCCCATTCTGCGATGTTGAGATAGGTTTCCATAATGCGCTCTTTGCCCCAGATCGTCTCGATCACGAGCGTCATCCATGCCTCACCGGCTTTGCGGACATAGCCGCCGCCATTCCAGAAGAAGACGTTCTTCGCCGTCTGCTGGGATATAGTCGACGCACCGCGCAGACGTCCACCCGCGCTGCGTTCGCGAAGCGCCTGATTGATGGCGTCCATATCAATGCCGCCATGGCTGCAAAAGCGGGAATCCTCGGCAGCGATCACTGCGCGGACCAGATTCGGAGATATCTCCTCAAGCGGCACGGAGCGATGCTGCACATCGCGGCCGACCAGCGCCGATCCGGTCATATTGAGCGTGGTAGGCGGCAATACGAGCGCCAGCAACAGCGCATAAAGATGGATAAGCAGACCAAACGCGAGCACGCCAAGGCCGATACGCTTCGCCCAGCGCCAGGCGATAGCCCGCATGCGTGCAAAGTCTTTGTCCTGCCAGTATTCTATCTGCGAGGTTCGCGCAGGCGATGGCGCCGCGCTCTCTTCAATCCCGTTCAAATCGTGCCTCATCCACATTAAACGATGCGCGCATATGCGCTGCCATCTGGGCGGAAATAAGACGCCTGCGTGACCGGTAAAGTTCCCCGAAACACGAAACCCCTCCGCGCTGGCAGAGGGGTTTCAGAGGTTCTGTTTGTGGACGCAGGCTTAGTCGGCGAGGCCAGCTTTCTGCGCTTCGCCATAAGCGAATTTCGCGAGCAACGGCACGCGCTCGGCCATTTGCGCAGCGTTTGCGTTAGACGCGGTTCCGTCACGCACACGACCGACAATACCCTGAACAATGCCAGCCAGACGGAAGCCGTTATACGCGAAGTAATAGTGCACGTCCGGCATGCCGTTCAGGCCGCGATGCGCACAATACATATCGATATACTCTTCCATTGTCGGAATGCCGTACGCATTCAGATCTTCGATATTTGCCAGCGCGCCACGGCTGTCAGAGCTCGGCATCACCCAGTTCATCAGGTGATAGGTGAAGTCTGCCAGCGGATCGCCCAGCGTAGACAGCTCCCAATCCAGAACCGCAATAACTTTAGGTTCTGTCGGGTGCAGGATCATATTGTCGAGGCGATAATCGCCGTGAACAATCGTCGTCGTCTCGCCAGCCGGAATGTTTTTCGGAAGCCAGTCGATCAGCTTGTTCATTTCCGGAATGGTTGCCGTTTCAGACGCGACATACTGCTTGGTCCAGCGATGGATCTGGCGGGCGACATAATCGCCTTCCTTGCCAAAGCCTTCCAGGCCAGCCGCTTTCCAGTCCACATTGTGGAGGTCAGCAAAGGTTTTCACTTTCGCTTCATAGATCGCGCGACGCTCAGCAGGCTCGTAATCCGGCAGCGTGCCATCCCACAGAATGCGACCGTCCACATTGTCCATTACGTAGAACATGGTGCCGACAACGTTCTCGTCCTCACAGAGGCCGTATGGCCGCGCGACAGGGAAACCGAGCGGATAAAGCGCATTGATCACACGGAACTCACGGTCAACCGCGTGCGCGGACGGCAACAGCTTGCCGGGCGGCTTACGGCGCATAACGTAAGCTTTTTTCGGAGTAATCAGCTTGAAGGTCGGGTTGGACTGGCCGCCTTTGAACTGGCGCACATCCATCGGGCCTTCAAAACCTTCAACATTCTCCGTCATCCACTGATAGAGATTGTCTTCGTTGAATTTGTGCGAGTCTGCGACTTCTTTCGTGCCGCTGAACATCTCTTGTGCTGATGCGCCATGAACTGACATGTGCGCGTCTCCCCTGCTGACTGTATCTATATTACTTTGGCGCCGAACTTACTCATTGCGCTCGTGAACGCAATGCATCCGTTCGCGCACTGGTTTATTTTCTAACGCGCCAGCCAATATCAGAGCGGTAAAACCCTTCCGGCCAGTCAATGGCATTCACGCCTGAATAAGCTCGCTGAAACGCTTCATCGATTGTCGGCGCCGTCGCAGTCACATTCAACACACGCCCGCCAACCGCGATCAGAGCTCCATCTGGCGCAACATCCGTACCGGCATGAAAAACCTTCACGCCTTCCAACTGTTCAGCCGTTTCGACACCCTGAATTTCCGAGCCCTTCTTATAGGCTTCCGGATACCCCGTCGTCGCCATCACGACGGTCACAGCCGGATCAAACCCGTCTGCCGGAGCAAGCGCAGCATAATCACGCGCTGAATATCCACCTGTAGAGCTTGCCAGAAGCAGCGGCACGATATCGCCCTGAAGGCCCATCATCAGCACCTGACACTCAGGGTCACCGAAGCGGCAGTTATACTCAACGACCTTCGGGCCTTCTTCAGTGATCATGAGGCCGATATAGAGCACACCCTGAAACTTTGCGTCTTCAGCGGCGAGGCCTTTGAGCGATGGCACGACCACACGCTCTTTTACATCTGCCATGAGCGCATCAGTCATGATTGGCGCAGGAGCATACGCCCCCATGCCACCGGTATTCGGGCCCTTGTCGCCGTCAAAGGCACGCTTATGGTCCTGCGCTGCCGGGAGACAGATGAAGTTCTCACCGTCGGTGATCGCAAACACGCTCGCCTCTTCGCCCTGCATGAACTCTTCAATGACGAGTTCAGCAGACGCGTCACCAAACTGGCCACCCAGCATGGTTTTCACGGCCTCGTCAGCGTCCGCACGGCTCTCGGCAATAACCACACCTTTACCGGCCGCCAGACCATCAGCCTTCAGCACGTATGGCGCTTCCAGCGTATCGAGGAAGGCAGAAGCTGCCTCGACCGTCTTCACGCGCTGATACCGCGCAGTCGGAATGTCGTATTTCGCCATCAGGTCTTTAGAGAACCCTTTGGAAGCTTCAATCTGCGCTGCTGCTGCGCTCGGGCCAAACACGTCATAGCCAGCACCACGAAGGCGATCTGCAAGACCGTCCGCCAGAGGTTGTTCCGGACCAACAATAATCAGATCAGGGTCAAGCTGTTTTGCGAGCTTCTCTAGACCATCCAGATCGGTCGCCTTTACGTCGAAGCATGGCCCGACATTGTGCATGCCCGGATTACCGGGCGCAGACCATACTTCATCAACCAGCGGAGACTGATTGATTTTCCAGGCAAGGGCGTGTTCGCGGCCGCCCGATCCGATCACCAGAATATTCATATGCCCCACATGTAAAACTGCTCACGTCCCGTCAAGCGCTTTACAGGCCTGATGCGCATTCTGCTGACTTGCATGAACCGATTGCCTCTGTGATAGACTGAAGTGAGATTCACCTTAAAAGGCATGGTCATATGAAATCTGCAGCGCTTCTCTTTCCTGTCGCCGTCATCGCTCTGGCGGCCTGTTCGCAATCGGAAGAGACATCAACGGCGCCAGTTGACGCAATGATCGCTGAAGAACGTGCCGATCTGATTTCCGAGGGCCGTGCAATCGTCGAAGAAAATTGCACAGCCTGCCACGCAATCGGCGCTGAAGGAGACAGCCCGCGTCAGGACGCCCCGCCGCTGCGCACTGTGTTTGCCGAATTCGACGCTGAAGCCATTGGCGACGATTTCCGCGAAGGCATCCATGTAGGCGCGCTGGACATGCCGGATTTTGATTTCGGCCCGCTCGGAACAGAAGCGCTGATCGCCTACTTGCAGTCTATCCAGACAGAAGTACCGGCCGAGTAACCAGCCCTACTCCCAGGCTACAGCCGCGCACGCCAGCACATCTGCCGGTCGCCCCGCTTCATCGGCAGGTTCATCGCTGATTGAAACGTCACCATGCAGGCCAAACTCATTGCTGAGACGTTCAGCGATAAAGCGCGCGACGCCACATGCGCCTGTCTCGGTGAAATGGGTGTTGTCTTCAATGCCATCTGGATAGCGCTCGACATAGGTTGGCAGACGCTCTGCGACCTCTTCCGCAGTGAGCCAGAGAAAATCGTCTTTCGTGGCGGCACGGCCCAGCGTTTCAAAATAGTCCAGAGAAAGCTGCGCCAGATCGATGTAATCCACACCAGCCTCAATCGCAGCATTGAACGCATTTTGCCGGTATAGCCCATGCGTTTCTACCATCGCAGGACCTTCCCAGAGCCTGCGCGCCGCCGATGAAAGAATAACAGGTTCGCCGCCAGCGCGCTGCACATCGGCTGCAAACCGGATCAGATTCTCACGGTACGCTCCCTCAGGCGCGGCGTAGCGTTCCGGCGCATCATCACGCGAGTCATTATGACCGAAACTGATGAGAACGATATCTCCTGCCCCGACCTCATCCATCAGCGCGTCCCAGCGGCCTTCATCAATATAGCTTTTCGTGCTGCGACCATTCACGGCCAGATTCAGCACCTCAACATCGTCCGACAGATAGTAATCAAGCACCTGCCCCCAACCGATCTGAGGCGCTCGTTCAAGAGGATAGTCAGCTGCTGTTGAATCGCCGGCAATGATAATCCGCCCGGAAAGCTCCGGAACTTGCGGCATAGGCGACGCCGGCCCCTGGCCATCAGCCTGCGCACAAGCTGCATTCATGCTCATTAGAGCGCCCAGAATAAATCGCGACATCATCAGCTTCATGAAATCCTCCCGTTTATCTCCATAATTGCGAGAATGACACCGGTGTCAACATCAGTGTTCAGGAGAAAAATGAAACCGGAGAGGTGCTTCGTGCGTATACACTATGAACCGACAAAAGGAGTTATTATGAACCGCACAAATCTTGAAACAAACGAAGCCCGCCAAGGTGAACGAGTGTCAGGGATGTTTCTTGTTCTGACGGTTTCTACAGCGATCGCTCTTGTCACGCTTGGTATTGGCGTGGCCGTTGTTGCCGCCGCATAGACTTATTGTAAGTCGATATATCGCTCCTACATAGGACCATACTTTATGAGTTCTGAGGGGCGATATTTATGGTTTTGACAAGCTGGATCATTTTGTTGGTCAGCATCGCGTTTCTTGCCCATCAGGTATGGGACGACTTCAAAACATTTCCTGCTTTTGTTGAGGAAACCGACAGCGCTAAACGGCGGAAATACTTCCGTAAAATGCTGGTCGAATCCTCTCTAAAATACGGTGTGGCAGCCATTATTGGCCTTGCCGCCCTATCCAGCCTGAATGGGCTGATAAACTATCCGGAAATTTTGAATGCTGCCCGCATGGAAACACTGTCTTTCTTGGGCAGTACCAAAGGCGAACTGGCACGTATAGGCTGGATCGTCGCGGCGGTTTTCTTCATCCCTCTCGCGGCCACAACCATTATCCCCTTTATCCAGAAAATCGAAAATCTGCCGAAAGGCGGCGCAGTCGCCCTTATGGCGCGCAACCAGAAGGAAGCTGGCTGGGGCTATCTGCTGTCTTTGAACGCAGGCATTGTTGAAGAAATCGCTTTTCGTCTGCTGCTGCCGCTTGCGCTCTACTACATCACCGGCAACTTCATTCTATCCTATGTGATCGCAGCGTTGATGTTCGGGATTGGCCACGCCTATCAGGGCGTTGGTGGCATTATAGCGACAACCATTATCGGGCTGGTTCTGACAGCAATTTACGTGCTGACGGCCCAGCTGTGGCTCGTTGTCCTGATCCACGTTCTCGTAGATATTCGCGGGCTTATTATTCTGCCGATCGGGCTTGGTCTGATGAAATCAGAAGAGGCTACACAAACACACCCGGACGCTGAATAAGGCTGCCGCCTGCGCCAAGCTTGAAGCGGGCTATACCTGCACCGGAAGCTGTGTTCACGCCGCCAAGGTCGAGCACCGAATAGCCCTCCTCTTTCAGGCGCATCATCGCGTTCCAGAGGATCAGATTGTGCGCGCCGGCTTTGCGCCCCTCATCAGAACTCCAGCCAATATGATAGGTCGCCATAGCACCGTGCGCGAGGAACATCATTGCTGCAGCTGGCTCTTTGCCGAGATCAGCGCGATAAATCCGCAGTCCGCCGCGTTTGTCCCCGCCTTTGGTCCGTTGCTTGTCTTCCTGCCAGCGCTCAACGAGTGATGGAGGCAGGCCGTGATATTTCTTCTTAGCCCGCTGTTTCAGCTCTTCGTCCAGCAGCCATTGATACTGGCCCGGCTTGTGGCCCGATGAAGTAAACTTCAGCTCTGATTTTTCAGCCGCGACGAGGCGGTTACGCCACTTGCCATCAAGGCCGGCACGCAGCTCGTCTTCGGATTTGGTCAGCTCGATCCGGACTGTGGCATCGCCGGTCATGACGCGCTTAAAGCCTGGCATCTCCATTGGCTCGTCAACGGTGATCGCCACAAGGCGCGGCCAGCGAAGTTTCAGCTCACGGCGCAGTGTGCGCAGCGCGACCTGCTTTTCCGGCTCGGTCATCGGACGCACCCAGACCGGGCCGTACGTGCAGAGCGCAAAGCGGGCGATCATGGCGAACGGGCGCAGGATGAACTGGGCAAGGCCGCAAATGTTGCCGCTCGGATCATTCAGAGCAATGCGGATGACCTGAGCGCCGGTGCGCACCAGCGCTTCGCCGTAGGACCAGTCCTGCTGATAAGGCGCGGGCACAGCATTCAGGGCCGCATCCCATCGGGCGCGGGGTGTCTGATCAACGGAGATGGACCAGTGCTTGCTCATGAAAGAAAGAATTAAGCAGCTAGTATTAGTTTTTCGTTTATGAGCGCATCAGCACGCGAAAGCTTCACTAGGTGTGCTCGCGTGCTGATCTCTCTTCGTTCGGGCACGCTGCGCCTTCGCGTTACTCGTGGCTGGAAACAACTCACAAGGCGAGCATATAGACACATGCCCAAGTCAAAGCTTCAGACCATTTCAGGTGAAACCATACCAGAGCCGCGCATTACTCTGATGGCGGTCTGGCTGGTCTTTCTGTGGGTCGGCCTGCCTATTCTGGTGATTGGCGGCCTGTTAGACCTCGCCGTGCAGCTCATCTTCGGCGTCTGCACGGGATTATGGTGCGTGGCGGGCTAGCCTCTAGCCTCTGCGGTCTCGGATCTTGCCCGAAAACGTCCATGAGAACGCCAGCGAGATAATCAGCGGCACCCAGATTGGCAGCTCGCCCAGACCCGGCGCATTCAGAGCCTCTGCGAGATGGTCATCCACCAGCCACCAGAGCAAAAAGAGAAGCATTTCATCATCCTTGAATTTATCGCTAAACAATAATTGATTATCGATAAATAGTCAAGTTCACTAATGCAAACTGATCCCCCCAGCGAGCGAACCGATCACGCCGGTGGCGACCATCGCGCCAACGCCCAGCGCCACCAGACGCACGATAGATTTCACAGGGTTCGCATTCCCCGCCTTCGCAGAGAGATAGCCGATAATCACCAGTCCGAGCAGCGTAGATGCGCCCACCACCTGGCTCGCGAGCCCCGCCGGAGAGAACAGCGCCGCCAGCATTGGCAGCACGCCGCCCGCGACAAAGCTCGCCGCGGAGGCCAGCGCCGCCTGCACCGGGCGCGCTTTATGCACGTCCACAATGCCCAGCTCGTCGCGCGTATGCGCCTCCAGCGCGTCATGCTCGGTCAGCGCCTCAGCGACCTCCATAGCCAGCTCCGGCTTCAGCCCGCGATCCTGATAGATCGCCGCCAGCTCGTGCAGCTCGCCCTCCGGATCAGTCCGCAGCGCTTCCTTCTCCATTTCGAGGTCGGCCTCTTCAATATCGGCCTGCGAGGCGACAGACACATACTCGCCCGCCGCCATAGAGAGCGCACCGGCGGCCAGTGCAGAAAATCCGGTCAGCAGGATCACGCTCGAAGGCTGGGCAGCAGAAGCGACACCCACAATCAGGCTCGCGACGGAGATCAGCCCGTCATTCGCGCCAAGTACGGCAGCTCGAAGCCAGCCCATACGGCTGATGGCGTGGTGCTCGGCGTGGTCGTGAAGTTCGCTCATGGGGCGGGTCCGGTATCTGTTAACCGGACCAGATTAGCCGATTGGGCGGGTAAGGCTACGTGGTGTTTTGTCCATTTTAGTTTGCGCTCACGCCGCGCGGCGGCTCCGCGGGGGCGGGCTATCGCCCGTCGGCCAGTCGGCCTCTGTTTGAGCCAGAATCAAACATCAGCTGAAAGCACCAACACAAGCAACGCGCAGGCGCAGGGCGAGAGAGCTTGCGAACGACAAGCCCGAGCAAAACAAAAAACCGCGCCTTTACTCAAAACCACTACCCCTCCACCATCTCATCAGGCCTGATCGTCGCCGCGATCCGGTCCAGCCGGCGCAGCAGTTCGGCGCGCGCATCTGCGATCTGCTCGAAGGAATAGAACACACCGTCCGGCTGCTCCTCTTCTTCGGGAACGCGCACCCGCTCCAGCGAGCGGGAGAGCGTGTCCGCCATCTGCGTGGCCTTGGCAGCAGCTGCAAAATTGCCACGCATGATGGCGTCCTCGGCAGCTCTGGCAGCGTTTGTGAGGGCCTCTTCCAGTCGCGCCTGGCGGGCTTTTTGAGGGGAGCCCTTCTCCCCTTGATGGGGCTCACTCGAACAATCGATCCAGTGGATCGATTGTTCGAGTGAGGGTTTGGGATGAGGGGTGTTGTAGACACCTTCTCCGAAAGCTCGGATTGAGGGCGCATAGTGTCCCTCACCCCCACCCCCTCTCCCTCAGAGGGAGAGGGGAGCTTTCCCCAAGAGTCTCCACCCAGTCCGGGCAGCAGGCCGAGAGGCGGCGTCTCCATCTCGACCGGAGGGTTCATCCGACACCCTTCTGATCGGGGCGCCATACAAGTGACCACGCAGGCGCAGGGTGATTTCGCCTCCGGCGAAAGACTCACCTGAGCATTTACTAAATCAGAGACCCGCCAGCCACCCTCGGCAGCCCATCGGGCGATGGTGGAGGCCGGCACGCCGGTCGCCTCTGTGATCTGAACATTGGAATAGCCCTCTTCCCGCAGCTTGCGGACTTTAGCTTTGGTCTGCGCCGTGTATGGCGCGCGTTTTGGATTGTGTGTCATGGGTGAGAGTATGATCTCACTCTCTCACGGTGGGATTATTTTCGCACCCCACAAGCGACCGCGCAGGCGCAGGACGCATTGAGCCAAAGGCGAAAGAAACGCGCCCGAGCAAAAAAATTATGTGCCCGAAACAAGCGCGCCCTCAGTTCCCGCAAACCGTAGGGTGTCATTAGGCCGGAGGCCGTAATGCACCTGAAAGAACCACGCGCAGCGACCGCTTGAGTAGCAAAAATTTATAAAAAGGCTAAAAGTTGAGATGCGTGACGTGCCGTACATCAGCGGTTCAGGCGTGATAATGGGGATGCAAAATTGAGCGAACGAAAAAAGCCTTCAGATCGAGGTGTAATTGGCAAGACTGCCGTTTGGTTTGATCAGGCGATTACGCAGTCCGGAAACGGCGACATTCTATGGATTAGAGAGCTAATCTCATTGGTTGAATTCTTAGATGAACTTCAAAGCAAACACCCCAACATGGCTCTTTCAATTTGGGCTCGCGACTGCATATGGATCCACGTCGATGGCATAAGGTGGATTGGGCTACGCCCGAACTCGTCAAAGCTGCGCATACTTACTGGCGATTTCTCTTCAGGCCGTGACGACGTTTTCATGCAGATTAGCAAACAGAAATCCCTGTTTCAGTTGGATACACAGAATGGTTATCGACAATGGTTTGTCGAAGCGGAGGGCATTCAGGCCTTCAAGGGGTTGCTATCTGATTTGTCCATTATGAAGACAGCAGGCGTCGCCATCGACGACCATCCTAGGTACTTCCCGGGGAGCGTGAGGGAAGCGGCATATCAGCAATTTGAATTTGGTGGACGCTGGTGCCCCGGAGTGGATGGAAAAGTTTCAAGACACAAAGTGAAGAAAGGCGAACGCATAGAATACGACCATATTCTGCCATTCTCGCGGGGCGGCACTTCAACGGCTGCAAACCTACAAATACTGTGCAGATCATGCAATTCAACGAAGAGAGCGACAGCTCTTTAGTTATTCTGGTGCATTCGATTGTGCTTAATCACCCTGCGCGACACAAAGTGACGCCAACTAGACGACAGCCTGTATTCGGCGTGCGCAAAAATACCAAGCGATAGTTTTAAAGTTTTCAGCATGTTTGTGCTTCCACTCGGGACTGCCCAAATGCCGATGAAATTTACCAACCAATGTCTGATTTTTTAGAAACGAAGAAATAATATTAGACCCGACGCTTGGAAGCGTGGTTTTGCTAAGTGCATCATCGCTAATTTCCAACATACTACATAGCCAGTTTTTAGTGGAAACCTTCTTAGGCCCAGGGTGTTGAGCGTAGTATTTCGCTCCATCAAAGCCGTGTTTCAGATCAAGGTAGTCCCACAATTGACTCATGTTCGTGCGGCCAATTCTATCACTTAACGCGTTGAATTTGGCTCGAGTCGAAGCATCATCACAAATCATGGGCGAACTGACAATTTCAAAGGGCAGTAAGTTTTCAATCTCATGCACGGGCAGAGAGAGCAAGCACCCCAAGTACGTATTCGAATTAGCTATAGCACGGAGCTTCGATTCAGTGACGGACACATTGTCAAAGGGCGATCGTTTATCGCAATCAATAACGCAGACGGTAGGTACGCCAGATCCCACCCGATTTTCGAATTCTTTTGAAATAGATGCCCCGCCGCCGTGCAGGATCGCGAAAGACATTTTCGGGATAGCAGCGTCTCGATTCGCAGAGTGCTCTAAAACGTGAGAAAAAAATTGGCCATCTGCATGAGCATCCTCAACAAGCAAAAGGGCAGGTGTTTCCAACAAGGCGCTGTTGAGCAGAGATAAGTGACCGACCACGAATCGATTCTCTGATTGAACCGCAATTCCTCCTGAACCAACATTAATTGTTAGGAAGGTTTCTGCCTTAGCCAACAACCCCGCCTCGGTCGGGTAGTTTTGGTGCAAACGCTCAAAATGAGCCAAATGACGACGAGCTAACGGCAGCTTTGATTGTGACAGCCACTGACTGGTTGGACGCGAAAGTATTACCAAGTGGCGCCCCTGCAGGCTGGCCTCGGCGATGCGCGCAAACAATTCCTCGAACTTAGCTATCTGCTGATCAGACAGCCGCCCAATTTGAGGGAGCATGAGGTCTACGAACAATATCATTTAGCTGTAGTTGAAAAAACCGTAAGGCCAATTCTGAAGCACTCCATCTGAGTCGTACTCAGCGATTTGCACACGAGTAGGAGAATGAATATCGTCCTCAGCTGAGAAAACTACAATCTGAACATCTGAATTATCAAATCTACTTTCACCGGCAGCAATCAGCTCTCCGATTTTATTGATCAACGCTTCACTATGCGTTTCAATCAAAAATGAAACTGATCTATCATCTGTCGTGTAGTTCTGAGAAATGGCATTGACGAACACATCCGCAAGTAACGACTGGTGCGCCGGATGCAAATGCAACTCGGGCTGCTCAATGGCGACTATTGCACTACCGGTAGATTTTACCGAGCTGAGCGCACCACTAATCGTACGTCGAAGCCTAGGAGCCTCAAGGGCACTCCACACTTGAGCTAAAACAGGCAGCAGCTGAGACACACCGTAACCGGTATCTGCCACATTTACTTTTCCGGCAGGCGAACGGATGTTAACGCTGATATGCCCCTCGAGATTGCTAACCTCGACACCATATCCAAAACTTTGTTCGACAAAGGACGAAAAACCCTCACGAGCACTAGTCGGCAACGAAGCCAAGAACATGGGCACATTATGGCCATCAGGGGAAATTTCTGAAATTTCCAGTTCCTGCTTCCGATAATAGCGTTCACTCCGCGCGCGTGCGGGGCCTAGATACGTTACGTTCTCAAAAATCTCTGCTAGTTCCGCTTCCAAGAAATCCAGCGCAACGAATGCATTGAAGATTGAGTGAGCCGTCAAGACATCACGCTTCTTCTCGTTCACACGATCCTCAAGAAGCGACGTGTATAACTTCTTAAATCCAATAGTGGACGAGGTCTTGGCTAAATTAGAAAGAGATCTTCGGTCCTGTCGCGGAGCAAGTAGAAAGCGGCGTGCCTCATAAGCGACTGTGTCATCACCGATATTTCCGGGAGCCAGAAGACGAAAACGCTTTTTCACAAACTCAAAAATCAAATCTTCAACTGGGACTACGCGCCAAGTACTTCCACGATCGGCTTTATTTTTCGCGACCACCTTAGGCACAGAAAATAGTGATTTATCGAGATTTAGGACTTCAAACTCACCCAAAAACTCTAAGCAATCTCGTCCATTATAAGACATTTGCCCTCTGAGATTGCGCCCAAATTCAAACACGAACTCATCGTCACCCTCAATTCCACGCAATATCAACGTGGATCGATGTGTCTTCTCATTCGATGAGCAAACCTGATACTCCACGGCTATGTCGTGGTAGGATCTAGCTACTGACCTGCTTAAATATGAGAGCTTCAGTGCTGCGCGCGGCCTTAGCCTTCCCTCAAGCACGTCGAAATGAAACTTGAAAGCAATTTTTCCGTCTTCGTCTTCATTTGAGACCACGCTTTTGAAGCCACCAAAATCAACATAATCGCCATACCAGAGTACAGGAGCGTTGGTTCTAGTTATCAGAGACTGCTTTATTAACGGGAACGTCCGGAGAAAAGAACTTTTCCCCGCACTATTTCTTCCGATTAGGATTGTGAGTGGCCTCATTTCAATATTCGGCATATCAACGATACGCCTCATATTGGTTACGCCATAGCTAAACTTCATCTATACAAAAATCCCACCACTGACACGAACCCTCACCCAATCAAATCCAAATTCTCTTCACGCAACTTTTTGAGCTCATCCCTCAACCGGGCAGCCTCTTCAAACTCGAGGTCCGCCGCTGCATCGCGCATACGCTTTTCCAGATCCGCGATGACAGCCTGGAGATTGTGGCCAGAGCCGCCTGAGATTGCAACAGTTTCTTCCTGCACGCCGCGCTTGCGCGACTTGCCGCCCTTGAGCTGAGTGCCGGAGCCGCGCTGGTCTGACGGGACAAAGCCTTCCAGAACATCTTTAATGCCGGAGAGCACTGTGACCGGCGTGATGCCGTGTTCCTCGTTATGCGCCATTTGTTTGGTGCGGCGTCGCTCTGTCTCTTCCATGGCGCGGGCCATGGAGCCGGTGACCTTATCGGCATAGAGGACGACCTTGGCTTCGGAGTTGCGGGCGGCACGGCCAATCGTCTGCACCATGCTGGTCTCCGAACGCAGGAAGCCTTCCTTATCCGCATCCAGAATGCCGACAAAAGCGCATTCGGGGATATCCAGCCCCTCTCGCAGCAGGTTGATGCCGATGAGCACATCGAACACGCCCATGCGCAGATCGCGAATAATCTCGATCCGCTCCACCGTGTCGATATCGGAGTGCATATAGCGGACCTTCACATCCTGCTCGGTCATGTATTCGGTGAGGTCTTCGGCCATTTTCTTCGTCAGCGTGGTGACGAGGGAGCGGAAGCCGCGCTCTGCGGTCGCCTTGCACTCGGCGATGACATCATCGACCTGATTGGTGGTGCCTGTGGAGACGGGGCGGACCTCGACCGGCGGGTCGACAAGGCCTGTCGGGCGGATGACCTGTTCGGAGAACACGCCGCCTGTGCGCTCCAGCTCCCACGGGCCGGGCGTGGCCGAGACGTGGACAGTTTGCGGGCGCATGGCGTCCCATTCCTCGAATTTGAGGGGGCGGTTATCCATACAGCTTGGCAGGCGGAAGCCGTATTCGGCCAGCGTGCGTTTACGGCTGAAGTCGCCCTTATACATGGCGCCGAGCTGGGGAATGGTCTGGTGGGACTCGTCGGTGAAGACGATGGCGTTTTCGGGCAGGTATTCGAACAGGGTTGGCGGCGGCTCGCCCGGCTTGCGGCCGGTGAGATAGCGGGAATAGTTCTCAATGCCGTTACAGCTGCCGGTGGCCTGCAGCATTTCCAGATCGAAGGTGACGCGCTGTTCAATGCGCTGGGCTTCGAGCAGCTTGCCCTGCTCGTTAAAGGTGGCGATGGTTTTCTGCAGCTCGTCCTGGATCTTGTCGACGGCCTGATTGAGGGTCGGGCGCGGGGTGACATAGTGGGAGTTGGCGTAGACCTTGATCTTGGTCAGGGGCTGGATTTTCTTGCCGGTGAGCGGGTCGAACTCAGAGATGTCCTCGATTTCGTCGCCGAAGAAGGAGATTTTCCAGGCGCGGTCCTCATAGTGGGTGGGGAAGATGTCGATGACATCGCCCTTCACGCGGAAGGTGCCACGGCCGAAGGCGGCGTCGTTGCGCTTGTACTGGAGAGCGACGAGGTCCTGCGTCACCTGTCGCGGGTCGATGCGCTGGCCGGCTTCGAGCTTGAAGGTCATGGCGGTGTAGGTCTCGACGGAGCCGATACCGTAAATGCAGGACACAGAGGCTACGATGATGACGTCGTCGCGCTCCAGCAGGCTACGGGTCGCGGAGTGGCGCATCCGGTCGATGGCCTCGTTGATGCTGGACTCTTTCTCGATATACGTGTCCGAGCGCGGGACATACGCTTCCGGCTGGTAGTAGTCGTAATAGGAGACGAAAAATTCTACCGCATTGTCCGGAAAAAAATCTTTGAATTCGCCGTATAACTGCGCTGCGAGCGTCTTATTGGGTGCAAGGATCAACGCCGGGCGCTGGGTGCGCTCAATGATGTTCGCCATGGTGAAGGTCTTGCCCGAGCCGGTAACGCCAAGAAGAACCTGATCAAATTCGTCTTCGTCTTTGAGACCCGTCACGAGCTCGTCAATGGCCGTAGGCTGGTCACCCGCAGGCTGATATTTGGACTGCAGTTTAAATACCTTGCCGCCTTCAGACTTCTCCCACTCGCGTTCGGGGCGGTGAGGCGTCCATTCAGACGGGGTCAGCACCTCGACGGCGCCGTCCATGATAAATTGCGAAGCTGGGGCTTCAGACATACCCCGATTACGTGATGATCCTGCCATGTCAGCAATATGGCGGCAGGGACCGGATAGTTCCAGTCAGATGTTCACCTTATGCTGACAGGAGGTGTCAGCAATCAGCGCGCCATGTCTGCTTCCATCGCATCCGCAAGGATCTGGAAGTGAGGGCGCAGGAAGGCATGTGCTTCATCAATGGTCATGTGTGTCTGAAGCAAACGACGCAGAGCCTGCCCATAAATTAAGAAGAATGTCAGTGGAATATAGGTGCGATAATGCTCCGACAGCCGAGGGAATTTCGCTTCCATAATCTCCCGCTGCGCGTCACGGAAACTCTTGAGGCGGCGGTCCACGCGGTCGGCAGAGTCTACGTCCCAAGAGAATGAATTGGCGAGCACGGTGAGCGTCAGCTCCGGATGCTTCATATCGCGATCCATTTGAACAGAAGCGAAGGCGAGCAGCATTTCCAGTGGCGTTGCAAAGTCGCGCTCCTTAAGGACGCGAATGGAATTGACCAGCTCCTCATTGCGTTGCTCAAAAGCCTTCTGCAGTAGCACCGCCTTGCTACCAAAGTATTGGATGATCAGCGCAGGCGAGACATTCGCGGATTCCGCAATTTTTCGGATTGTAAGCTTTTCGGTGCCGGCATCGTTGATCATTTTCAAAGTCACGGCGAATATTCGAGCGCGTGTTTCTTCGGACTTTTTATCGTGTACGGCGTCCTGTTCATTCATCGTTCTTTAGACCTTCCGCAGAGTCGTATATATTTTTAGTTATTCTGTTACTTATTCGTTGCTCAGATAGAAACGCAGGGAAAATTCTGTCACTGTAGTTTCCACTGAGAACTGCCCAGGTAGAGCATTTCCCCTAAGAGCCCACACAATCTGAAGTTATATTCCCATAAACATGTTTACTTGTCTATCCGTCGACACGCGGCGGCCAGATCATCCACGTCCTTTTGAGACGTATTCCAATGGCAAACAAACCGCACAGACCCATCAATCCATTTATACGCACGCAGCCCTTGTGACAGCAGGCCCTCGAACAATTCGTCCGGCATATGAGCGAATACCTCATTGCCATCGACCGGATGCGCCATGCGCGCGCCTGCTTCGACCGTCAGAATCTCCGCGACCGCTTGCGCTTTTGCATTGGCGATACGCGCAGAACCAAGCCAGAGATCACCCTCCAGCATGGCAAGCGCCTGAGCAGAAAGGAACCGTATTTTCGGCGGCAAATGCCCCGACCGCTTTGCACGCGCCTGAAGCTGCGGAAAGCGCTCAATCATATCGTTGAAGAGAATAATCAGCTCACAGCCCAGCGCACCGTTCTTAGTGAAGCCGAATGACATGAGATCGACCCCCGCCTGCCAGCTCAGTGCCGCAGGCGTTTCCAGACCAGATACGAGCGCATTTGCAAATCGCGCACCGTCCAGATGCACTTTGAGTTTCGCTTCGTGCGCGATACGCGCGAGCGCAGCAGTCTCATTCGAGCTATAGCGCGCGCCAGATTCAGACAGGTTCGTAAGCGACAGGGCGGCAGGCGGCGTTTCATGAACAAATCCACGCTGAATTCCAGCACAAACGGATTTCACTTCCTCCAGATCCAGCTTTGCATGATCGCCGCCGCACAAATGCAACTTACCACCGCCAGTGAAGAATTCAGGCGCGCCACGCTCGTCACGCTCAATATGCGCTTCGCGATGGCAGATCACGCTCTCCATAGAGCCGCAAACAATGGATAAAGCCAACGCGTTTGCAGCGGTCCCGGACGCAACGGGAAGCACCTCGACATCGGTCTCGAAGCGCTCCGCAAGCGCCGCCTTCAGCTTCAGCGTTTCGCTATCCGCCCCATAGCTTGGCTCAGTGCCGGAATTTACCCGGTCCAGCGCTTCAAGGATTTGTGGGTGCGCAGGTGCCGACGTATCAGACGAAAAATCCACTTTCTGTGCCTTTAATCAATTGTGTCGACGACGTCGGGTGTCTGCCAGATGAGATGCTGACCGCCATCAACGGCAATCATTTGTCCCGTTACAGCATCCGCATCGATAAGGAAGCGAACCGCCTTGACGATTTCGTCTGGATTGGCGCCGCGTTGCGTCAGCGTCGCCTCCACTTCTTTCTGAAATTCTTGTTCAGACTGGAACTCGTTTTTCAAGGTCGGCCCCGGACCAATACCGTTTACGCGAATATTGGGGGCGAGCCCCTGCGCGAGGGTTTTTGTTGCGCTCCAGAGCGCAGACTTGGAAAGCGTGTAGGTGAAAAAGCTTGGGTTCAGCTTCCAGACACGCTGATCAATCATATTAATGATCACACCACGCTGATCTTTACCCAGCATGCTTGCAAATTTCTGCGACAAAAGGATGGGCGCACGCAGATTAACGTCCATGTGGAAGTCCCAGTTGCCCCGTGTGTGCGTCAGAATATCGTCGTCTTCGAAGGTGGAGGCGTTATTGATCAGAAGCCCCAAATGCCCGCCAAGCGCATCGGCCGATGCTTCAACCAGACGCGCCGTGTCATCTTCGTCCGCCAGATCAGCCTGAACGAGCTCTGCTACACCTCCGGCGTCGCGCACGGCTTTCGCTGTCGCCTCGGCGCCCTCTTTCGAGCTGCGATAATGAATGGCGACGCGATAGCCGCGCTCACCCAGGGCCACGGCAATAGCCTGACCAAGGCGCTGACCTGCGCCGGTTACGAGCGCCCGATTTGCGTGAGAGAGTTCCAAAGCATGCTCCACAGTCTGTCCGCTTCAACAAGAACCGTATCCCAACCCTGTCCCAACAGATAGAAATGGTTCAGCCCAAACATATAGACCGCATAGCAGAGAACGAAGAAAATACCGGTTAGCCAGCCCATACGACGCCCTGAAAGCACGCAAAGCAGGAACATGCCCATCGACACGCCCATGAACCAGTGATCGAGTTCGAAGAAGATTGGCGGCAGATCAACAGGCCCGAGAAGCGCGATAATACCGCCCGCAGCCAGAATGTTGAACATGACCGACCCTGCGACATTGCCCAGCACGACATCCGCCTGCTTACGGAACGCCGCCGCCATTGATGCCGCGAACTCAGGCAGAGACGTGCCAACTGCGAGAAGCGTCAGCGCGATGAGCTCGTCACCTACGCCAAATGTTGTGGCCAGCCCAGTCGCGCCCTCAATGGCAAGATGAGCACCAGCAGGCAGACCAACGACGCCCAGTGCGATAAAGAGTGCTGTTCGCACCCAGCCCGGAAACGGCTCTTCAACCTCGTCTGCAATCAGCTCCTCCGGGTTACCGCCCGGAGGGAAAATGAGTGCAGCCAGAATATAAAGACCAAGCCCAACCAGAAAGCCGATACCAACCGCCGGAACCAGCCCTACGGTCGCCGTTGCGGTGAGCCAGGCCGCCGTCGCAAGTGCTGTAACTGTAACAGCGCGCTTCAGGCCCGTCCCCCTGGTCGTCATCGGCATGATGAGCGCAGGGATACCCAACACAAGAAAGATATTGGCGATGTTCGAGCCAATGATATTGCCTGTCGCAACACCTGGCGCGCCTTTTAACGTCGACTCAATCGCGACGAGCATTTCGGGCGCTGAGCTGCCAAAGCCGACAATGAACACACTCGCCAGAATGTGAGACACGCCAAGACGCAGTGCGACGGCAACGGCGCCGCGCACTAGAAAGTCCCCTGCGAAGACCAGAAAAACCAGCCCCGCTACGAGTAGCCCGAAATCAAAAAGCATTCAGTTAGAAGCTAACCTAGTCGAGGCGCTTCATGTCGATCAGGTTCAGAAGCGCGAAAACACCGAAAGCCAGACCGAGAGCAACAAATGCGTACATAACAAACTCCTGTTTTGCGTCGGTTTAGCGTGACTTATTCCGAAACGCGAGAGGCCAGAGCGACGCAATTGTATTTTTGCTTCAATTTTCGTCGGCGGCCTTCCCTTTCGTTACGCTTTGCCGATCGACAAAAAATACAAAAATTTCATAGAAAATTCCACAAAACCACCTTGGGTAGATAATTTGTTAGGAAAGGCCAAGTAGCGTTCAACCTACATTTTAGAGTGATAAATAAAACGACGGCAATTACTTCCACATCCAATGACCTACTAAAAATAGGGATTTAGTAACTAAGAGATCGTATATTTTTCACAACCTGAAGGACTCATCCGGTAAATTCAGGGGACACATATTTTAATAATTTTACCGCGGGGGTATTCTCGTGAGCACATCGACCGATTTGTCATCCCGTCTCAATTTTCTGAGACTTGACCTCGAAACAATAACGACGCTGCGAGAACTGCGAGCTCCGCTCGAAGATATCCTTCCGGACGTTCTTCGTGAGTTCTATGCTCACGTGGCAAAATATCCTGAGATTGAAAAATTCTTCGATTCTAAAGAACGCGTGGACTTCGCCGCCAACGCCCAATTCCGCCACTGGAAGGTGATCCTGACGGGAGACTTCTCTCCTGAGTACATCAAATCCGTCAAAACCATTGGCACGGTACATGCGCGCATCGGTCTTGAGCCACAATTCTACCTGGCAGGCTACACCTTCCTTGTAGACGAGACGCTGCATCGCCTGGGCGCAAAGTTCGCGAATAAGCGCAAGCTGACTGTCGACTATTCAAAAATCCACAAAATGCAGAGCGCGTTCCTTCGTGCAGCAATGCTCGACATGGATCTGGCTATCCACTTCTTCAATGAAGTTCGTCGTCAGGAAGCTCAACAGAAGACACTGGATTTGGCCGACCTCTTTGAAAACGAAGTCCAGGCTGTTTCAGGTATCGTGTCAGCTGCCGCCGTCGAACTGGAAGCGAATTCACGTCAGATGACCGAGATCGCAGAGAGCACATATTCTCGCTCCGCCGATCTGTCAGCGTCCATTCTGCAGGCTTCCAACGGCGTCGAAGCCGCATCACGCTCTACAGAAGAGCTTGGCAATGCGGTTGGCGAAATCGCAGAACGCTCTGCAGAAGCGACCAAGGTCACCGCAAGCAGCGCAACAACGGCTGACCAAGCAAACCAGACGATCCAGCGCCTTTCAGAATCTGCAGACAAGGTAAGCGAAGTTGTATCTCTGATTTCCGACATCGCAGCGCAGACAAACCTTCTGGCTCTCAACGCTACGATTGAAAGCGCACGCGCAGGTGAAGCGGGCAAAGGTTTCGCTGTCGTCGCATCCGAAGTGAAGACACTTGCGAATGAAACCGCCAAGGCAACAGAAGAGATCAGCCGCCACATTCAGGAAATGCTGGATACGACCAACAGCGCTGTAAGCGCGATTGCGTCCATTCAGGCCTCGATCACGGAAGTGAACTCGGTGTCTCTGTCTATCAATGCCGCCATCGAAGAACAGACGTCATCCACCCGCGAGATTGCACGCAATACACGTGAGGCTGCGGTGGGTGCACGGTCTGTCAGTGACTCAATTGAAGAAGTCTCCCGCAGCGCCGAAATTACGAAGAATGTTTCTGAACAGGTCGTTCAGGCATCGGCGGACCTTGGACGTCAGGCCACGACCCTGCAGGGTCAGGTGAACGACTTCCTCGCCCATATTCGCGCGTCTTAATTCGCCCCCTCCCAAAAGTAAGACGATGCGTTTTGCCTCCGGCCAGCATTTTTGGCCGGAGGCTTTTTATTTGACTAAGCGTTAAATCAAACCAAATGCAGTTGAGCGAGGCCGCAAGGCCAGACAAAACAACTATGAATATTTCTTATTAATAATTTCGACCTGCACTTTGACAGTTCTGCAAAATGCACTAATTTTAACTGTGAAATAATAAAGTACCGCCGCTTCCAACAAAACGCACACGAACTACCCATAAAGCCAATTTTTCGATAACAAAATTATCGAAAGACAAACTGTAAGTATAAACAAAAACGGAAGTTTTATTAACCTTCTTTCAATCTATCCATGTGAAACAGGTAGTGTCGAAAGACGAAGTGGTCCTGGACGTGCGTATCCCCCTCCCTCCCCCACACGTCCCGGTTCAGGCGACCGTCTCTGTTTCCTCCCCCCCCCGACCGAGAGACGGTCGCCCTTTCGACCCTCAGATCAGACGCTAGAAAAGAGACCCTTGCGCGCCTTTAGGCGGCACGGCTTTTTTGGGTTTTGGTGGCGACGGAGGCGCGCCATCTGTCTGCGTCGTGACATCAACATCACCGTCAGCAAACTGAACCGTCATACGTTGGGCTGCGCGCGCAGAAGCCGCGTCCCTGACCAGCTGCCCGTCTGCGCTCTTCACGACGGCATAACCACGCTTCAAAGTCGCCTGATAGGACAGCGCTTCGAGCATATTACCCGCTCGGGACAAGCGGTCCTCAAGTCGTGTCGCCTGCCGGTCGAACGCACGCGCCATACGATCCGCGGCCTGCTGGACTTCGCTCGTATCTTTCGTTTCACGCAGCAGCGCGTCTCCGCGCAATGACAGGCGCTTGGACACAGTCGCCAGCCGGCTTTCACCAAGCGCGGCCTGACGTGTCAGGCCCGCCGTCAGACGCCTCGACGCCTGACCTACACGATCATCAAGCACCCGAAGGCTGGTCTCCAGCGTTTTCGGACGCAGACGCGGACCAGTCTGATCGAACATGGAGCGCTTTTTCAGAAGAGCTGCCTGCAAAGACTGGGTGAGACGCCCCTCGGCATAGTCGAACCGTTGCTGACGGGATTCCAGCAGCGCCGTCGGGCGCGGAAGTCGTGCGGCCACCGCCGCCAGCTCTCTTTCGCTACGCTGCGAGGTCTGTGTAAGACCGCGCATGAGGCGCTCGCCATAAGCCGTAACCGTCTGCACAAGCTCGGACCGCACCGGAACGGCAATCTCGGCCGCACCTGTTGGTGTCGGCGCTCGTCGATCTGACGCATAGTCGATCAGCGTGGTATCTGTTTCGTGCCCGACCGCTGAGATGAGCGGAATCTGCGAGGCCGCCGCCGCGCGAACAACGATCTCTTCATTGAAAGGCCAGAGGTCCTCAATCGAGCCACCACCGCGGGCTACGATAATCACATCAGGGCGCGGCACGGGGCCATCCGGCGTGAGTGCGTTGAAGCCTTCAATACCTGCCGTGATCTGCTGGGCTGCTCTGTCGCCCTGCACAAGCGCGGGCCAGACAAGAACGTGAACCGGAAACCGGTCGGATATCCGGTGGAGAATATCACGAATGACCGCACCAGTCGGGCTGGTCACAACGCCGATTACCTTCGGGAAGTACGGCAGAGGCTGTTTGCGCGATGTTTCAAACAGGCCCTCGGCAGCGAGCTTCTTCTTGCGCTCCTCCAGCAGCGCCATGAGCGCCCCGGCGCCGGCAGGGTTCATCGTATCTGCGATCAGCTGGTAGTTGGAACGCCCCGGATAGGTCGACAGCTTCCCCTCGGCAACGACTTCCAACCCCTCCTCAGGCCGGAATGGCAGGCGCGACACGCTGCCCTTCCACATGATCGTATTGATGACGGCCTTATCGTCCTTGAGATCGGCATACATGTGACCGGATTTTGCAATCGTTACACGGCCAAGCTCACCACGCACGCGGACACGGTCATATGTCGTCTCAATGGTTCGCTTGATGGAACCGGCAAGCTCCGAAACGGACAGTTCGGGAAGATTGGCGGACGCAGGACGGTCGGAAGGAAAAAAGTCGCTCATATACGTTCATTAGCATGACTGACTGAGTCGCAAAGAGGGGATGGCGTGGCTCCACTGCTCCCCCGGAAAGACGAAGCGGAAGAGTAAAACAAGGCTAGCCATCTGACGACGTGCCCGCAGGTTCCAGTTAAGACGGGAACACATGCTTAAATCGGGCTGCGTTTTGAATTCGTCGATCTAAGCCTGGATACCCGCATTTGCAGGTATCTACGGTGCTTCTAAATCTGCGCTCATCCCTGCGCAGGCAGGGATCTGGTGCAACATGGCTGGTCCAGTTTCCCGCCTTCGCGGGAATGAGCGAAACACTACGAGCAAAGCGAAGGCGCAGCCGGGTGAGCCAATGGCGAACCACGAAGGCGAGCAAACAAAAAACAAACACCAGTATCGCCGCAAGGGCTTCCCTGCCGCGCATGAGTTTTGATTTGAAAGAGTGAAGTCAGATAGCGAGTGAATGAATAAACGCCGCGCGATCTGGCGGCGGCCATGGCTCTTGCGGTGTCGCGACGTGACGACAAGGCGCGAATGCTGGTTCTACTGTCTCACCGAACACGAGAGACGTGCGAACTTCAGGCTCAAGATAAGCCAGCGCGCAGATGATCACACGGGCTAGATGGCTCGCCAGTGTTTCTGCGCGTTCAAAGTTTTCGATTGTCGTTTGCAGCCGGTCAGACAGCTCGGCCAATGAAATGAGATCACTGCCTTGAGCCGGTTCTATGTGAGCATTTGATTCACGAGAGCCAACACGACAGCCCTGAGCAAGCTCTATGCGCACCGAAGGTGTGCGAGAGCTACAGCAAACCATGCCGTCG
>QGCY01000028.1_pt1 | contig 50174 bp, 55 predicted proteins | sample 4708041 | NCBI WGS metagenome assembly QGCY01 (sample SAMN08941164, study PRJNA450518) | Sediment metagenome, whole genome shotgun sequencing project. | biome: grassland soil; feature: grassland; material: soil; isolation source: soil 14 days enrichment with methanethiol and mixed carbon source ... | reverse complement strand
GAAAAGGGTACGTTCATTGTGAACGGAACAGAGCGCGTAATCGTGTCTCAGATGCACCGTTCTCCGGGCGTATTCTTCGACCACGACAAAGGTAAGACGCACTCATCAGGCAAGCTCCTGTTTGCTGCGCGTATCATTCCATACCGTGGTTCATGGCTCGACTTCGAGTTTGACGCTAAAGACATCCTGAACGTTCGCATCGACCGTAAGCGTAAGCTTCCGGCGACAACGCTTCTCTACGCACTCGGCCTTGACTCCGAGGAAGTGCTCGAGACGTTCTACACCAACTCCATCTACCGCATTAACAAGAATGGCTGGACGACTGCGTTCAAGCCTGAAGCGTGGCGCGGTACGAAGCCTGATCATGATCTCGTCAATGCTGAGACGGGTGAGGTTGAAGCGCCGACTGGCAAGAAGCTTTCTGCTGTCAAAGCACGCAAGCTCTCTGAAGGCGGCCTCAATGACATTCTGATCCCGAGCGTCGCGCTTGAGGGCAAGTTCGTGGCTTATGACGTAGTGAACGCCGAAACAGGTGAGATCTACATTGAAGCGGGCGATGAGCTGACAGAAGAAAACATCGCCGAGCTGCGTGACGCTGGCGTTGAAGAGCTGTCTATTCTCGACATCGACAACGGTTCTCGTGGTTCATGGCTGCGCAACACGCTTGCAGCAGACAAGAACGAGACACGCTTCGAAGCTCTGTCTGACATTTACCGCGTAATGCGTCCTGGTGAGCCGCCGACGCAGGAAGCGGCTGAAGGTCTCTTCCAGCAGCTCTTCTTCGACGCTGAGCGTTATGACCTGTCTGCAGTCGGCCGTGTGAAGATGAACATGCGTCTGGACCTCGATTGTTCAGACGAAATCCGCATCCTCCGCAAGGAAGACATCGTTGCTGTTATGACAACGATCCTCGACCTGAAAGACGGTAAGGGCGAAGTCGACGATATCGATAACCTCGGTAACCGTCGTGTCCGTTCCGTCGGCGAGCTGATGGAAAACCAGTACCGCGTTGGTCTCGTTCGTATGGAACGTGCGATCAAAGAGCGTATGTCTTCTGTTGATGTCGATACGGTTATGCCGCACGACCTCATCAACGCGAAGCCAGTCGTTGCTGCGATCCGTGAGTTCTTTGGCTCTTCCCAGCTGTCTCAGTTCATGGACCAGACAAACCCGCTGTCCGAGATTACGCACAAGCGTCGTCTCTCTGCGCTCGGCCCTGGTGGTCTGACGCGTGAGCGTGCGGGCTTTGAGGTTCGCGACGTTCACCCGACACACTATGGTCGTATGTGCCCGATTGAGACGCCAGAGGGGCCGAACATCGGTCTTATCAACTCTCTCGCGACGCACGCCCGCATCAACAAGTACGGCTTCATTGAGAGCCCGTACCGCAAAGTTGAAAACGGCAAGCTGACTGACGAAGTGCGTTACCTCTCTGCGATGGAAGAGCAGCGCTACTCGATCGCTCAGGCGAATGCGACGGTCGACGAAGACGGCATGCTCGTGAACGAGTTCGTGAACGCGCGTGTGGGCTCTGCACGTGACGCGATGCTTGTTCCACGTGAAGAAGTCGACTTCATCGACGTATCTCCGAAGCAAGTTGTGTCTGTTGCTGCATCTCTGATCCCGTTCCTTGAGAACGACGACGCGAACCGCGCGCTCATGGGATCAAACATGCAACGTCAGGCCGTTCCGCTTGTTAAAACAGAAGCTCCGCTCGTTGGTACGGGTATGGAATCTGTTGTTGCGCGTGACTCACGTGCAGCGCTTGTAGCGAAACGTTCAGGTGTGATCGAGCAGGTTGATGCGGAACGTATCGTTGTTCGCGCTACGGACGATCTCGACAAATACCGCTCAGGTGTCGACATCTACCGTCTCGTGAAGTTCCGCCGTTCTAACCAGAACTCGTGCATCAACCAGCGCCCGATCGTTAAGGTGGGTGACGTTGTTGTTAAAGGCGACATCATTGCTGATGGTCCGTCTACAGACCTTGGTGAGCTGGCTCTCGGTCGTAACGTCCGCGTGGCGTTCATGCCTTGGAACGGCTACAACTATGAGGACTCCATCCTCATTTCCGAGCGTATTGTTCGTGACGACGTCTTCACTTCGATCCACATCGAGGAATTTGAAATCGCGGCGCGCGATACGAAGCTGGGTCCGGAAGAAATCACACGTGACATCCCGAACGTCGGTGAGGAAGCGCTCCGCAACCTCGACGAGTCCGGTATCGTTGCAGTTGGTGCCGAAGTTAAAGCCGGCGACATCCTCGTTGGTAAGGTGACACCAAAGGGCGAGAGCCCGATGACACCAGAAGAAAAGCTTCTGCGTGCTATCTTTGGTGAGAAAGCTTCCGACGTTCGTGACACGTCTCTGCGTGTGCCTCCGGGCGATGCTGGTACTGTTGTTGAAGTTCGTATCTTCAACCGTCACGGTGTCGACAAAGACCAGCGTGCGATCCAGATCGAACGTGAGCAGATCGAGAAACTCGAAGAAGACCGTCAGGACGAACAGAACATTCTGGAACGCAACGCGTTCGGTCGTCTGGCTGACCTTCTGCTTGGTAAGTCTGCGATTGCTGGCCCGAAAGGCTTCAAGAAGGGTGATGTTTCACTCGAAAATCTTGAGAGCGTTCCGAAGTCCCAGTGGTGGCAGATTCAGCTCGAAGACGAAGCTATACAATCTGAAGTCGACGCGCTTAAAGCATCATTCGAGGACTCAACTCGCGAACTTGAAGCTCGCTTCAATGACAAGGTTGAGAAAATCCAGCGCGGCGATGATCTGCCTCCTGGCGTGATGAAGGTCGTTAAAGTCTTTCTGGCTGTTAAGCGTAAGCTTCAGCCGGGTGACAAAATGGCTGGTCGCCACGGCAACAAGGGTGTGATCTCGAAGATTAACCCGCTGGAAGACATGCCGTTCACTGAAGATGGCGTTCCTGTGGACATCGTCCTGAACCCTCTGGGCGTTCCGTCCCGTATGAACGTTGGTCAGATTCTCGAGACCCACCTTGGTTGGGCGTGTGCAGGCCTTGGTCGCATGATTGAGAACAGCCTTGAAGTTTATCGACGCAATCATGACGTAGCGAAGCTGCGTGGTTCCATCGAGAAAGCTTATGGCGGCGGTGTTGAAGTGCCGGAAAACGACGTTGAGGTTATCGAGCTTGCTCAGAACCTCTGTAACGGTGTTCCAATCGCGACACCTGTCTTCGACGGTGCTCACCAGGACGATATCTCTGAGATGCTGGTTCGTGCCGGCCTGGACAGCTCTGGTCAGGTGACGCTGTATGACGGTCGCACTGGCGAGCCGTTTGCCCGCAAGGTTACGGTTGGCTACAAGCACCTTCTCAAACTCCACCACCTTGTGGATGAGAAGATCCACGCTCGTTCGACTGGTCCATACTCGCTCGTCACGCAGCAGCCACTGGGCGGTAAAGCTCAGTTTGGTGGTCAGCGCTTCGGTGAGATGGAGGTCTGGGCCCTTGAAGCATACGGCGCTGCCTACACGCTGCAAGAGATGCTTACCGTCAAATCGGATGATACGGCTGGTCGTGCTAAGGTCTACGAATCAATCGTCCGCGGCGAGGACAACTTTGAAGCCGGTATTCCGGAAAGCTTCAACGTACTCGTCAAGGAGATGCGTTCACTTGGCCTTAACATCGAGATGATCGATGGTGCAGTCGACGACGAAGAGTAGTGGGTATCCGCGTTTTTCAGCCTGTTTGATTTTTTAGAGAGACTGTTTCCCCAGATCCAGTCTCTCAACTACCGCTAGGGAGCGGCCTATATGAGCCAGGAAGTTACTAACCTGTACAACCCGAACGCACCGGCCCCGTCTTTCGAGGCCCTGCGTATCTCTATCGCGAGCCCGGAGAAGATCCGTTCATGGTCACATGGCGAGATCAAGAAGCCGGAAACCATCAACTACCGTACGTTCAAGCCGGAAAAAGACGGTCTGTTCTGTGCACGTATCTTTGGTCCTCAGAAGGACTATGAGTGTACTTGCGGTAAGTATAAGCGCATCAAATATCGTGGCATCACCTGCGAGAAATGCGGCGTCGAAGTTACACTTGCGCGCGTTCGTCGCGAGCGCATGGGCCACATCGAACTTGCAGCTCCGGTTGCGCACATCTGGTTCCTGAAATCACTTCCGTCCCGTATCGCGCTCCTGCTCGACATGACGCTGAAAGACGTAGAGCGCGTGCTCTACTTCGAAAGCTATGTTGTTATCGAGCCGTCTCTGACGCCGTTTGAACCAAAGCAGCTCCTCTCTGAAGAAGAGTATATGGATGCTTGCGACGAGTTCGGTGAAGACGCGTTCACAGCGAACATTGGTGCTGAGGCGGTCTTTGAGCTGCTCAAAGACATCGATCTTGAAGCGACTGCGGACATGCTCCGTGATGACCTGAAAGAAGCGACTGGTGAGCTGAAGCCTAAGAAAATTGCGAAGCGCCTGAAAGTTATTGAAGCTTTCATGCACTCCGGTTGCCGTCCTGAATGGATGATCATGACTGTCGTTCCGGTTATCCCTCCGGATCTGCGTCCACTGGTTCCGCTTGATGGTGGTCGATTTGCGACATCCGATCTCAACGACCTCTACCGTCGTGTGATCAACCGTAACAACCGTCTCAAGCGCCTTATGGAGCTACGTGCACCGGACATCATCATCCGTAACGAGAAGCGTATGCTTCAGGAATCGGTTGACGCTCTGTTCGATAACGGTCGTCGCGGTCGCGTGATCACAGGTACGAACAAGCGTCCTCTGAAATCTCTTTCAGACATGCTGAAAGGTAAGCAGGGTCGTTTCCGTCAGAACCTTCTCGGTAAGCGCGTCGACTATTCCGGTCGTTCCGTAATCGTGACGGGTCCAACGCTGAAACTGCACCAGTGTGGTCTTCCTAAGAAGATGGCGCTCGAGCTGTTCAAGCCGTTCATCTATGCGCGTCTCGATGCGAAAGGTCTGGCGGGCACAGTCAAAGCTGCGAAGAAGCTGGTTGAGAAAGAAAAGCCGGAAGTCTGGGATATCCTCGAAGAGGTTATTCGCGAGCACCCGATCATGCTGAACCGGGCGCCAACGCTTCACCGCCTTGGTATCCAGGCGTTCGAACCACGCCTCATCGAAGGTAAAGCGATCCAGCTTCACCCGCTCGTCTGTACTGCGTTCAACGCTGACTTCGACGGTGACCAGATGGCTGTTCACGTTCCGCTGTCGCTCGAAGCCCAGCTTGAAGCCCGCGTTCTGATGATGTCTACGAACAACATTCTGTCGCCTGCGAACGGTCGACCGATTATTGTTCCATCTCAGGATATGGTTCTTGGTCTCTACTACCTGACACAGGAGAAAGAGGGCGAACCGGGCGAGGGCATGTGCTTCTCCGATATGGGTGAGCTTGAACATGCGCTGCACAGCAAGTCTGTGACGCTACACGCAAAAGTGAAATGTGCGTTCGACGTGGTAGACGAGAACGGCGACGTTTCTCGCAAAGTGTTCGACACAACTCCAGGCCGCTTCATGGTCGCAAGCTGTCTTCCAAAACAGCCGGATATGACGCCAGACGTCGTAAACGAGCTGATGGTGAAGAAGGCGATCGGTCGTATGATCGACCACGTCTACCGTAACTGTGGTCAGAAGGCGACGGTCATCTTCTGTGACCAGATCATGAGCCTCGGTTTCCGTGAAGCCGCTAAAGCCGGCATTTCCTTCGGTAAGGACGACATGGTCATCCCTGAAGCGAAGCATAAGCTGGTTGAAGCGACCCGTACGCAGGCTGCTGAATACGAGCGTCAGTATGCTGACGGTCTGATCACACGTGGCGAGAAGTACAACAAAGTCGTCGACGCATGGTCTACCTGTACGGACAAAGTGGCTGACGCCATGATGGAAGCTGCAGGCGAGCAGAAGATAGATCCGGAAACAGGTCGCGTACTCGAATCCAACTCAGTCTTCATGATGGCGCACTCCGGTGCCCGTGGTTCTAAGAACCAGATGAAGCAGCTGGCTGGTATGCGTGGTCTGATGGCGAAGCCGTCGGGTGAGATTATCGAGACGCCGATTGTCTCGAACTTCAAGGAAGGTCTGACCGTTCTTGAGTACTTTAACTCTACCCACGGCGCGCGTAAGGGTCTTGCGGACACCGCTCTGAAAACGGCTAACTCTGGTTACCTCACACGTCGTCTCGTTGACGTTGCTCAGGACAGCATCATCACTGAAGATGATTGCGGTACCGATAAAGGCATCACACTGCGCGCGGTAATGGATGGTGCGGAAGTTATCGTTCCACTCGAAGATCGTATTCTGGGTCGTACGACTGCAGAAGACGTGATGGAGCCGGGTACTGGCGAGCTGATCGTTCCTGCGAACACATATCTGGACGAGGCGCTCTCCAAGCGCATCGATTCAGCTGGCGTAGACAAAGTTTTCGTTCGCTCTGTTCTCACCTGTGAGACACGCAATGGCTGCTGTGCAAGCTGCTATGGCCGTGACCTTGCTCGTGGTGAGCGCGTGAACCAGGGCGAAGCAGTAGGTGTTATTGCTGCTCAGTCAATCGGTGAGCCGGGTACACAGCTGACAATGCGTACGTTCCACATTGGCGGTGCGGCTCAGGTCTCTGACCAGTCAGGTGTTGAAGCGGCTTACGACGGTAAGATTGTCTTCCGCGAAGCGGCGACAGTTGTACGCCATGATGGTCGCCTTATCGTTATCGGTCGTCACATGGAAGTCGACACAGTCGACGAAGATGGCCGCGTACGTCAGACGTTCAAAGCCGGTTACGGTACACAGCTATTCGTGAAAGAAGGCGACACGGTAACTCGCGGCGACAAGCTCGCTGACTGGGACCCGTTTGCTCAGCCGGTTATCACCGAAGTTGCAGGTGAAGTGAAACTCGAGGATGTCATCGACAACCTCACAGCACGTGAAGAAGTTGACGAAGCGACAGGCATTACGTCCCGCAGCATTGTCGATTTCCGTACGACTGCGAAAAACGCTGACCTGCGTCCGTCTGTCGTCATCGTAAACGAAGCTGGCGAGCCAGTTCAGCTTCCAAACGGCATGCCAGCTCGCTACCAGCTCTCTGCTGGCGCGATCCTGAATGTCGGCGAGGGTGACAAGGTTGGTCCGGGTGAAACACTTGCTCGTGTCATGACTGGTGGCGCGAAGACGAAAGACATCACCGGTGGTCTGCCGCGTGTTGCCGAGCTCTTCGAAGCACGTCGTCCGAAAGACCACGCGATCATCGCTGAAATCGATGGCCGTGTAGAATTTGGTCGTGACTATAAGAACAAGCGCCGTGTCCGTATTGTTCCTGAAGAGGAAGGTCTGGAGCCATCTGAATACCTGATCCCGAAAGGTAAGCACCTTTCAATTCAGGAAGGCGACATGATCCGCCGCGGTGATTACCTCATGGACGGCAACCCGGCGCCGCAAGATATTCTTACGGTTCTCGGTGTTGAAGCTCTGGCGGACTATCTGGTTGATGAGATTCAGAAGGTTTACCGACTGCAGGGCGTTCCGATCAACGACAAGCACATCGAAGTCATCGTACGTCAGATGCTGCAGAAAGTTGAGATCTCGGATGGTGGCGAGACGTCTCTCCTCAAAGGTGAGACCGTTGAATTGCTCGACTTCGAAGACGCGAACGCAGCAGCTCGCAAGGCTGGTCGCAAAGAAGCTACAGGTTCACCGGTTCTGCTGGGTATTACGAAAGCGTCTCTCCAGACACGTTCGTTCATCTCTGCTGCATCGTTCCAGGAGACAACACGCGTCCTCACAGAAGCGTCTATCCAGGGCAAAGTCGATACGCTCGAAGGCCTCAAGGAGAACGTTATCGTGGGTCGCCTGATCCCGGCTGGTACAGGTGGTCAGCTGCGTCGCTACCGTCGCCTCGCAGGCGATCGCGATGTGAAGCTGAAAGCACAGCGCGAAGAAGCTGCTGCAGCGCTTGCAACACCAGCGCTTCCATCTCCGGAAGCTGCAGAATAATACAGAATCAGGCGGCTCCTCGGGGCCGCCTGTATTCCGCCACAGGTTCGGCGCACAGCGCATTGAACTGAACTGGCCCGAAGAATAAGGAATTCGGTACTCCCGGGGAGGAATCCGAACTCCGAAACCGCACAGAAGGGTTGACCTTCTCGGGTACAAAGACTATTAGCGCCGCTCGATGTGTAGGTTCGCTCAGGTGACAAACCGAGTGACCTCCCGCAAGGGTTAGGGGCCCAAGCCTCCCCAAGTCGTAGTTTTCCGAGGTGATCCGTATGGTATCTCCTCGGTTTTAGTTATGGAATTTGGGTGTTTTTGGACCCAGACAAAGGATAGAAGAACAGGTCTATGCCGACGATTAACCAGTTGATCCGCAATCCACGGGCGCCTCGCCCGAAACGTAACAAAGTTCCGGCGCTGAAGGCGTGCCCGCAGCGCCGTGGCGTGTGTACCCGTGTGTACACAACAACGCCGAAGAAGCCGAACTCGGCGCTTCGTAAGGTTGCGAAGGTTCGTATGACGTCTGGCTACGAATCGATCTGTTACATTCCTGGTGAAGGCCACAACCTTCAGGAGCACTCTGTGGTCCTGATTCGTGGCGGTCGTGTGCGCGACCTTCCGGGTGTTCGCTACCACGTGCTGCGCGGCGTTCTCGATACACAGGGCGTTAAAGACCGTAAGCAGCGTCGTTCGCATTATGGCGTGAAACGCCCGAAATAGGATTATACAGATATGTCTCGTCGTCACCGCGCTGAAAAACGTGAAGTTCTACCGGATCCAAAATTCGGAGATCTCGTACTGTCAAAATTCATGAACCAGATCATGATCGACGGTAAAAAATCCACAGCTGAACGTATCGTATACGGTGCGCTCGATATCGTTGAAGAGCGCCTCAAGCGCGATCCGATCGAGCTCTTCCACGATGCACTCGACAACGTTTCTCCGTCAGTAGAAGTACGTTCCCGCCGAGTTGGTGGTGCGACGTATCAGGTTCCTGTTGAAGTACGTGTTGAGCGCCGTCAGGCTCTTGCTATCCGCTGGATGGTGGCTGCTGCGCGTGCTCGTAACGAAAACACTATGCGCGAGCGTCTCGCTGGTGAGTTTCTTGACGCGGCGAATGGTCGTGGCAATGCGGTGAAGAAGCGTGAAGACACGCACCGTATGGCTGAAGCTAACCGCGCATTCTCACACTACCGCTGGTAATTCTCTATCTAACTTCGTAATTCGAGGCTCATTTCCATGGCACGCGATTATCCGCTCGAACGTTATCGCAACTTCGGCATCATGGCGCACATCGACGCTGGTAAAACTACCACAACCGAGCGCATTCTTTATTACACCGGTAAATCTCACAAAATTGGTGAGGTTCACGACGGTGCTGCGACCATGGACTGGATGGAGCAGGAGCAGGAACGCGGTATTACTATCACGTCTGCTGCGACGACCACTTTCTGGGAACGCACAGAAGACGGTAAAACACCTGAAACGGAAAAATTCCGCTTCAACATCATCGACACCCCAGGACACGTTGACTTCACAATTGAAGTTGAGCGCTCTCTGGCTGTTCTCGACGGCGCGGTTTGCGTTCTCGACGCGAACGCTGGTGTAGAGCCACAGACAGAGACTGTCTGGCGTCAGGCTGACCGCTATAAAGTTCCACGTATTGTTTACGTGAACAAGATGGACAAGCTGGGTGCTGACTTCTTCAACTGCGTGAAGATGATCAAAGAGCGCACAGGTGCTCAGCCTATGCCAATCCAGATGCCAATCGGCGCTGAAAGCGAACTCGAAGGCATGATCGACCTGCTCACAATGCAGGAATGGGTCTGGCAGGGTGAAGACCTCGGTGCGAGCTGGGTCAAGAAAGACATCCGTGACGAACTGAAAGACAAAGCTGAAGAGCTGCGTAGCGAAATGATCGAGCTTGCTGTAGAGCAGGACGAAGAAGCTATGGAAGCTTACCTCGAAGGCGAAGAGCCATCTATCGAGACGCTCCGCAAGCTTATCCGTAAGGGTACGCTGGCTATGGACTTCGTTCCGGTTCTTTGCGGTTCTGCGTTTAAGAACAAAGGCGTTCAGCCTATGCTCAACGGCGTGATCGACTATCTTCCAAGCCCGCTTGACGTCCCTGCTTACAAAGGCTTCAAGCCAGGCGACGAAGAAGAAATTCGTAACATTGAGCGCTCTGCTGATGACGGCCAGCCGTTTGCCGGCCTCGCGTTCAAAATTATGAACGACCCGTTCGTTGGCTCTCTGACATTCGTCCGTATTTATTCCGGTACGCTCACTAAAGGTGGTTCAGTCATGAACTCCACCAAGGGCAAGCAGGAACGCGTCGGTCGTATGATGATGATGCACTCCAACAACCGTGAAGAGATCGAAGAAGCATTTGCTGGCGACATTATCGCTCTTGCAGGCCTCAAAGATACGACAACTGGCGACACACTCTGTGACAAATCTGGTCCGGTTGTTCTCGAGACGATGAACTTCCCTGATCCGGTTATCGAGATTGCGGTTGAGCCTAAGTCTAAAGCCGACCAGGAGAAAATGTCTGTTGGTCTGCAACGTCTTGCGGCTGAGGACCCATCTTTCCGCGTCGAAACAGACATCGAGTCTGGTCAGACAATCATGAAGGGCATGGGTGAGCTTCACCTTGACGTTCTTGTTGACCGTCTGAAGCGTGAGTTCAAAGTTGAAGCTAATATCGGTGCACCGAAAGTTGCTTACCGCGAAGCTATCAGCCAGGCTGCTGAAATTGACTACACCCACAAGAAACAGTCTGGTGGTACAGGTCAGTTTGGTCGCGTGAAGATCATGTTCGAGCCAGGTGAGCCAGGTTCAGGCTTCGTCTTCGAATCCAAGATCGTCGGTGGTAACGTTCCTAAGGAATACATCCCAGGCGTTCAAAAAGGTATCGAAAGCGCGATGTCCAGTGGTCTCCTCGCTGGTTACCCAATGAGCGATCTCAAGGCGACGCTTCTCGACGGTGCATACCACGATGTCGACTCCAGCGTTCTTGCGTTTGAGATTGCCAGCCGTGCAGCGTTCCGTGAGCTGAAGTCTAAAGGCGCGCCACGCATCATGGAACCAGTGATGAAGGTTGAAGTATCTACGCCTGAAGAATACATGGGCGACATCATCGGTGACCTGAACTCCCGTCGCGGTCAGATTCAGGGTTCCGAACCACGTGGTAACATCACAGCGATTAACGCATTTGTCCCACTGGCGAACATGTTTGGTTACGTCGGTAACCTGCGTGGCATGTCTCAGGGCCGTGCGCAGTTCGTAATGATCTTCGACCACTATGAAGAAGTTCCTCGCGCTGAGAGCGAGAAAATTATTTCTCAGCTTGCCGGTTAATCCAGGCAGCAGCCAGACACACAGTTCAGGAGTAGGAAAACATGTCTAAGGCAAAGTTTGAGCGCAATAAGCCTCACGTAAACATTGGCACGATTGGTCACGTTGACCACGGCAAGACGACGCTTACAGCGGCGATCACTATGGTACTTGCGGAAGTAACAGGTGGCGCGAAGCGTTCATACGCTGACATTGACTCCGCGCCGGAAGAAAAAGCGCGTGGTATCACGATCAACACAGCGCACGTTGAGTATGAGACAGAGAACCGTCACTACGCACACGTCGACTGCCCGGGCCACGCTGACTATGTGAAGAACATGATCACGGGTGCGGCTCAGATGGACGGCGCTATTCTGGTTGTGAACGCAGCTGACGGTCCAATGCCACAGACACGTGAGCACATTCTGCTCGCACGTCAGGTTGGTGTACCAGCGCTTGTTGTCTTCATGAACAAAGTTGACCAGGTTGACGACGAAGAGCTTCTCGAGCTCGTAGAAATGGAAGTTCGTGAGCTTCTGTCTTCTTACGACTTCCCGGGCGACGATATTCCGATCATCGCGGGTTCTGCTCTTGCGGCTGTTGAAGGCCGTGACGACAACATCGGTAAGGACAAAGTTCTTGAGCTGATGGCTGCTGTTGATGAGTACATCCCGACACCGGACCGTCCGGTCGACAAGCCATTCCTGATGCCGGTTGAGGACGTGTTCTCAATCTCTGGCCGCGGTACAGTTGTAACAGGCCGTATCGAGACAGGTATCCTGAAAGTTGGCGACGAGATCGAAATCGTTGGTATCCGTGAAGGTACAACGAAGACGACTTGTACGGGTGTTGAGATGTTCCGCAAGCTGCTCGATCAGGGCGAAGCTGGCGACAACATCGGCGCGCTTCTTCGCGGTGTAGACCGTGAAGGTGTTGAGCGTGGTCAGGTTCTTTGTAAGCCGGGCTCCATCACACCGCACAAGAAGTTTGAAGCTGAAGCTTACATTCTGACGAAAGAAGAGGGTGGTCGTCACACACCATTCTTCTCTAACTACCGTCCACAATTCTACTTCCGTACAACTGACGTGACAGGTGTTGTTACGCTTCAGGACGGCACGGAAATGGTTATGCCAGGCGACAACGTTAAGCTGAACGTTGAGCTGATCCAGCCGGTTGCTATGGAAGAGAAGCTCCGCTTCGCTATCCGTGAAGGTGGCCGTACTGTCGGTTCAGGCGTTGTGTCTAAAGTTATCGAATAGGTTTCTATTCGTTTCCGTGATTGCTGAGGCAATCACATGAAACAGGCTCAAGGCTGCCGCTCTGATCTAAATCTAGTGTGAGCAGCCCTGAGCGCGTTCTATGCGAAGCGTAGCTTAGCGAGAACAAACCAAGTTTAGAAAAGGCCCGCTCACCCGAGCGGGCTTTTTTTGTTTGCCTTTCCTGCCATTTCGCAAAAGGTTGGAAATGTGTCCAATCAAGGGGGGAAGACATGAAGACGTTTTTAGCTACAGGCGTTGCTGCTGTTTTAATGGCCTTCGCAGGAGGTAGCGCGGCTCACGCCGATGCTCGTGACGATGCGAGGGCCATAAGCGAGGTTTCGGCCAGCGAAGAAATACTCGACGTAACGTTCAGTACGATGTCGGGCATATTTGTGCAGTCCATCCGGGGCGCATTTGCGCAATCCGGAGTCTCACTCTCCAACGAGACGGCCGACACGTTTGCCGAAATAATGCTGGATGAACTTGCGGCCGTGCTGGGCGCAGAAATGGTCGACATGCAGACAGAGCTGATGCTCGTTCAGTTTTCGGCCACCGAGCTGGCGGACATTCGTGCCTTTCTCGAAACCGAGTCCGGACAAGCGTTCGTGCTTGGGCAGGTCGCTATGATGACTGAGAGCGCGGAGCGCGGGGAGCAGATTGCTACAGCGGCTATGCCAAGTGTGCTGCAGAACGTTGTAAGTCGCCTAAGGGGCGCTGAGGGAGAGCATCTCTCAGAGGTCGAGCTGAGCACGCTATTGTCTCTGATGCGGTGATTTAAAGCAGGTAGAAACTTGCCGAAAATTCCGGAACTGCCGCATGACTTAACCGTGTTATTTGGGCGCGATATCCTGTATGTCGCGCTCATCTGAATTTCTGGAGACGTCATGTCATCATCATTTACACTCGGTTGGGAAGAGTGGGTTTCCCTTCCATCCCTCGGGCTTCCGGCGATTAAGGCTAAAGTTGATACCGGCGCGCGCACATCCGCGCTGCATGCGAGTGTCATCGAGCCGTTCGGGCCGATCAGTAAGCCTCAGGTCCGTTTTCTCATTCAGCCAAACCCGGACGATCTGTCTATGGAGTTCACCTGTTCTGCGCCCGTAGTGGACCGCCGACAGGTCACGAGCTCGAATGGAGAGGCAGAGCTGCGATATGTGATCCAGACAGAGCTCACATGCGGCGACCGGACATGGCCGGTAGAGATGACGCTGACCAACCGCGAAAACATGCAGTATCGCATGTTGTTCGGTCGTACATCTATTGCAGACGACATGGTCGTTGATCCGAACGTTTCGTTTGCACAGACGCCGTTGAGCTTCGATCTCTATAAGGGTATTCCGCGCAAGAAGCCCGTTAAGCGTCCGCTACGCATTGCATTGCTAACACGTGAGCCGAACAATTACTCCTCCAGCCGCCTCATCGAGGCCGGTGAGGCGCGCGGACATGTCGTTGAAGCGATCGATACGACGCGTTGCTATATGAAGATCGACGCAACCTCCTCTGAGGTGCATTACGATGGCAAAGTGCTGCCGCGCTATGATGCGGTGATCCCGCGTATCGGCCCTGCCATCACCTCTTATGGTCTCGCGGTCCTTCGCCAGTTCGCAAACAGTGGCGCGTATTGCCTGAACCCGCCAAATGCGATTGCGGCATCGCGTGACAAGCTGCTGGCGCACCAGCTCCTGTCGCGTGAGCGTATCAATATGCCGGTTACAGCGTTTGCGAACTCACCAAAGGATACGAAAGACCTGATCGCATTGGTTGGCGGCGCGCCTGCGGTCGTGAAACTTCTACAGTCCAGTCAGGGCAAGGGTGTCGTGCTCGCGGAAACGAAGAAGGCTGCCGAAAGCCTGATTGATGCTTTCCGTGGTCTGGAGGCAGATTTCCTCGTGCAGCAGTTTGTAGAAGAGGCGGCCGGGAAAGATACGCGCTGTTTCGTTGTGGGGAATAAGGTGGTCGCGGCGATCCAGCGGAGCGCGGCGGACGGTGATTTCCGGTCAAACCTTCATCGCGGCGGTACAGCGGCACCTGTGCGCCTGACGAAGCAGGAGCGTGATGTCGCGCGCCGTGCAGCGCAGACGATCGGACTGTCCGTTGCCGGTGTGGATATCCTGCGCACAAGCGAAGGACCTAAAGTGCTCGAGGTGAACTCGTCGCCAGGCCTTGAGGGTATCGAGACTGCGACGGGTAAAGATGTCGCCTCTCTCATCATCCAGAACCTTGAAGCTAAGGTGCGCCCGTTGGCGCGTGATTTGAAACACTAGGGTGCTATGGACGATTCTTGAGCGCGCAGGCCTTTAAGAATCGAGTCGCAGGCCGGTCCAGTGCGTCTGAGAGAATGAAAGGGAATCTCGGATCTGGCGATTCCCTTTTGTCTTTTTAATCGGGCCTCATTTGTTCTGATGGGCGAGTCGAAACGCCAGATATGATGAAGTGTCTTTAAGTGCATCTGGTATGAGAGACGCGCGGCCGAGCTGAGGAGGGGGACGTGATGCAAGAGCAGGGACTGCCTCTGCGCGCGGATGGAGATGAGACGCTTCTGACGGTGCGGGTCACACCTAAATCTTCCAGAGATGCCGTAGAGACCGTGGAATCGGACGCTTCTGGCCAGTTATACCTGAAGGTTCGCGTGCGTGCTCTTCCGGACAAGGGGGCGGCGAACAAGGCCGTCTGTCAGCTCATTGCCAAATGGCTCGGAATTCCTAAATCGCGTGTTGCGCTACATGCGGGGGGTACAGGCCGGGTAAAGCAGATCAGGATTGCTCTGCCAGTCGGTGATGTGTCCCGCTTTCTATAGGTGAAGAATACGCGCCGTAATCACGACTCTGGTGTTGACAGGGGTGCCTGCAAACTATAGAGGTGCGCGCTCGTTAATGAGGTAGCCGTGCCTTAGACACTGTCTAAACGCAAACGTACTCTCAACGAAACGGAACATTTTAAACGGTTTTGGTCCGTCGGGTCAGCGAAGGCTGGCGCTGAGCGGACTTTAGCTTTTGTGCGGACGGACGCTACAATGGACAGACAAAACATCCGGATTCGCCTGAAGGCCTTCGATCATCGCGCCCTCGATCTGTCGGCGAAAGAGATCGTTTCTACGGCCAAGCGAACAGGCGCTCAGGTACGCGGACCAGTTCCGCTGCCAACGCGTATTGAGCGCTTTACGGTGAACCGCTCTCCTCACGTGAACAAGAAGTCTCGTGAGCAGTTTGAAATCCGCACGCATAAGCGTGTGCTCGATATCGTTGATCCAACACCACAGACTGTTGATGCTCTTATGAAGCTCGACCTCTCTGCTGGCGTTGCGGTTGAGATTAAACTTGAGGGAGCGCGCTAATGCCTGCAGAAGCGAAACGTTCCGGCGTTGTTGCCCGCAAGCTGGGCATGACCCGTGTCTTCTCTGAGGAAGGGCTGCACATTCCTGTGACGGTTCTGTCTCTGGAAGGCTGTCAGGTTGTTGGTGTACGTGAAGACAAAGATCGTACGGCTAAGATCAACCGCGGTTCTAAGAAGGACGCTGTCGAGAAAACTGTAAACGATGGCTACACAGCTGTTGTTCTCGGTGCCGGCTCTAAGAAAGCTAAGAACGCTACCAAAGCTGACCGTGGCCAGTTCGCGAAAGCGGGCGTTGCGCCTAAAGCTAAAGTGGTTGAGTTCCGCGTTGCTGAAGAAAACCTCCTCGAAGTGGGCGCTGCTATCTCTGCTGACCACTTTGTACCAGGTCAGAAAGTCGACGTAGCGGGCATCTCCATCGGTAAAGGCTTTGCAGGTGCGATGAAGCGCTGGAACTTCGGCGGTCTGCGTGCGTCTCACGGTGTTTCTATCTCTCACCGTTCGCATGGTTCTACAGGTCAGTGCCAGGATCCGGGTAAAGTCTTCAAAGGTAAGAAGATGGCCGGTCACTACGGCGTTGCTCGTATCACTACGCAAAACATTGAAGTTGTTCGTGTGGACACTGAGCGTGGCCTCGTTCTGGTTAAGGGTAACGTCCCTGGTCCAGAAGGTGGTTGGGTTGAAGTCCGTGACGCTGTGAAAAAAGCGCGTCCGGAAGGTGTTCCTATGCCGGGTTCTGTTTCTTCTTCTAAAGAAGCTGACGCTGCTCCGGCTGAGTCTGAGGGAGCTGACGCGTAATGGAACTCGCAGTCACAACGCTCGCTGCTAAGAAAGCCGGTAAGGTTGAGCTCGACGATGCTGTATTCGGCATTGAAGAGATCCGCGGCGACATCCTGCAGCGTATGGTTCGTTACCAGCTGGCGAAACGTCAGGCTGGTACGCACAAAACACAGTCCCGCTCTGAAGTGAGCGTGACGACAAAGAAGTACATTCGTCAGAAAGGCTCTGGCGGCGCACGTCACGGTTCTAAGAATGCTCCTATCTTCGTTGGTGGTGGTGTTGCTCACGGGCCACGCGTTCGCAGCCACACTCACGATCTGCCTAAGAAGGTTCGCGCGCTCGCTCTGAAGCACGCTCTCTCTTCCAAGGTTAAGTCTGAGAACGTTATCGTTCTGGAAGATGCGAACTTTGACGAAGGCAAGACGAAAACTCTGCGCGCTTCTTTTGAAGCACTGGGTATTTCTAACGCTCTCATCATTGGCGGCACTGAGCTGAACGAAGGTTTCGCTCGCGCAGCTCGCAACATCCCTAATGTTGACGTTCTGCCTTTCGCTGGCCTCAACGTGTACGACGTTCTCCGTCGCAACACTCTGGTTCTGACGAAAGACGCGATTGACAGCATTCACGCTCGTTACAACGGCGAGAGCGATGTTCCAGCTGGCGCTAAGCCTGGCGACGACGCGTTCATCGACGATGTTGTTCTGATTGACGGTGTTGGCGCGAAATCAGCGAAAGCTCTGGCGGGCGAAGGTTATGGTGAGCTCACAAAGCTTGCTGAAATCAGCGAAGCAGACGCTACGGCGCTGTTCGAGAAAATCGGCGTCGCACAGCGCGCTGTAAACGAAGACTGGGTTGGCCAGGCTAAAGCAATCGTAGCGGGCGAAGCTCCGCGTGCGAAGGTTGACCAGCGTCTTCTCGTGAAAATGCGCGCTGCTAAAGCCGCAAACGGAGAGGGCTAAGCGATGGTAAAAGACGCTCAACCGATCCACTACGACACAATCGTCGCTCCGGTAATTACCGAGAAGTCGACTTTCCTCTCTGAGGAAAACAAGGTTGTGTTCAAAGTTGCGATCAACGCTACGAAGCCGCAAATCAAGGAAGCTGTCGAAAAGCTCTTCAACGTTCAGGTTCTCGGTGTGAACACGATCGTTACCAAGGGTAAGACTAAGCGTTTCCGCGGTATCGTTGGTCGTCGTAACGACGTGAAAAAAGCGATTGTGACCCTGGCTGAAGGTCAGGCGATCGACGTGGCAACCGGACTCTAAGGAAACCTGTCATGGCTTTGAAGACATTCAATCCGACATCTCCGGGTCGCCGCCAGCTCGTTCTGGTAGACCGTTCCGGCCTGCACAAAGGTCGCCCGGAAAAGACCCTCACTGAAGGTCTCACTAAGAACGGTGGTCGCAACAACACTGGTCGCATCACAGCTCGCCGCATTGGTGGTGGTGCTAAGAAACTATACCGTAAAGTAGACTTCAAACGTAACAAGTTTGACGTTCCTGCGACTGTAGAGCGTCTTGAGTACGACCCGAACCGCACAGCGTTCATCGCTCTGATCAAGTACGAAGATGGTGAGCTTGCTTACATCATCGCACCTCAGCGCCTCGGCCCTGGCGATCAGGTTATTTCTTCTGCAACGGCTGACATCAAGCCAGGCAACACGCTGCCGCTGAAGAATATCCCGGTTGGTACGATCATTCACAACATCGAGATGAAGCCTGAAAAGGGCGCTCAGATCGCACGTTCTGCGGGCACTTACGCTCAGCTCGTCGGTCGCGCTGATGGCTACGCTCAGATCAAACTGTCTTCCGGTGAACTCCGCATGGTTATGGACCGCTGCCTTGCAACGGTTGGTGCGGTTTCTAACCCGGACAACATGAACCAAAACCTCGGTAAAGCAGGTCGTAAGCGCCACCTCGGTAAGCGCCCGTCTGTTCGTGGTGTTGTCATGAACCCGTTCGATCACCCACACGGTGGTGGTGAGGGTAAGTCCTCTGGTGGCCGTCACCCGGTTACGCCATGGGGTAAGAAAACCCGCGGTCCTAAAACCCGCAAAAACAAGGCAACGGATCGTCTCATCATCCGTAGCCGTCACAAATCGAAGTAGGACGCTTAGACATGTCACGTTCTGTCTGGAAAGGCCCATTCGTCGACGGCTATCTGCTGAAAAAAGCAGAGGCGGCTGGCGAATCCAAAAAGCGCGAAGTGATCAAAACCTGGTCCCGTCGCTCTACGATCCTGCCAAACTTTGTTGGCCTGACATTCCAGGTCCACAACGGCAACAAATTCATCCCGGTTACTGTTTCTGAGGAAATGGTTGGCCACAAGTTCGGCGAATTCGCTCCGACCCGTACATACTACGGTCACGGCGCGGACAAGAAAGCGAAGCGGAGGTAGTCATGGGTAAGCCTAAGGCAGCTCCTAAACAGGCTGAGAACGAAGCGCGTTGCGTACTTCGCATGCTCCGCATCAGCCCGCAGAAGCTTAATCTGATTGCTCAGTCCATTCGTGGTCTGACTGTTGAGAAAGCGCTCGCTGAGCTTGAGTTTTCTCCGAAGCGTCATGCTGAAGACGTTCGCAAGGCTCTGAAAAGCGCTGTTGCAAACGCTGAGAACAACCATGGTCTCGACATCGACTCTCTGGTCGTTTCTGAAGCATATGTCGGAAAAAACCTCGTCATGAAGCGTCTCCGCGCTCGTGCACGTGGTCGTGCGGCTCGCATCCTGAAGCCGTTCTCGCAACTTACCATCGTCGTGCGTGATACGAGCATGGCTGTTGAGGAGGCCGCATAATGGGTCAGAAGGTAAATCCGATTGGTCTGCGTCTTGGCATCAACCGTACGTGGGATTCCCGCTGGTATGCTGACAGCGCTGATTACGGCCGTCTGCTTCACGAAGATCTGAAGATCCGCGAGTTCATCAAGAACAAGCTTAAGCAAGCTGGTATCTCGAAGATCATCGTTGAGCGCCCGCACAAGAAATGCCGCATCACCATTCACACGGCTCGCCCTGGTATGGTTATCGGTAAAAAAGGCGCTGACATCGAGAAGCTTCGTAAAGAGCTCTCTAAGATCGTCGAAGACGAGGTTTTCGTGAACCTTGTTGAGATCCGCAAGCCGGAAATCGACGCAACACTCATCGCAGACGACATTGCGCGTCAGCTTGAGCGTCGTGCTTCTTTCCGTCGTGCGATGAAGCGTTCGATCCAGTCTGCTATGCGTCTCGGCGCTCTGGGTGTTCGCGTAATGGTTGCTGGCCGCCTTGGCGGTGCAGAAATCGCGCGTACAGAGCAGTATGCTGAAGGTTCTGTTCCACTGCACACTCTGCGTGCGGACATTGACTACGGCACAGCTGAAGCGCTGACCACCTATGGTATCATCGGTATCAAGGTCTGGGTCTACAAGGGCGAGATCATGGAACACGATCCCATGGCTCAGGACAAGAAACAGGAAGCTTCAGGCGAAGCCCGCGCGCGCTCTACGAGCCCACGCGGTGAGCGCCAGGGCAACCGCGAAGGTGCAGGAGCGTAATCAATGCTGCAACCAAAGCGCACAAAGTTTCGTAAGGCTTTCAAAGGCCGGATTCACGGAAACGCCAAAGGCGGCTTTTCTCTGAACTTCGGTTCTTACGGCCTGAAGGCTCTCGAGCCGGAACGTATCACCTCACGTCAGATCGAAGCGACACGTCGTGCGATCACTCGTCAGATGAAACGTCAGGGTAAAGTCTGGATCCGTGTGTTCCCAGACCTGCCGGTTTCGGCAAAGCCAATCGAAGTTCGTATGGGTAAAGGCAAAGGTTCAATCGACCGTTGGGTCGCTAAAGTAAAACCTGGCCGTATCCTTTTTGAAATTGACGGTGTGAACGATGAAGTTGCTCGCGAAGCACTTCGTCTTGGTGCGGCGAAACTGCCGATCAAGACAAAAGTCGTCACCCGAATTGCTGAATAAGCGCGAGAGGAGATCGTTATGAAAGCGGAAGACGTTCGCGCTAAAACAGAAAGCGAGCTGAAAGATCAGCTCGTCGCTCTTAAGAAAGAGCAATTCAATCTTCGCTTCCAGCAGGCTACTGGCCAGCTGGAGAACACCGCCCGCGTGCGCCAGGTGCGTCGTGATATCGCTCGGATCCAAACGATCCTTCGCGAGAAAACGCAAACCAGCGCTGCGTGAACCTGAGGGAGCAAAAGCAATATGCCTAGGCGGATTATGGAAGGTGTGGTGGTCTCCACCAAGCAGGACAAAACAGCGATCGTACGTGTTGAGCGTACTTTCCTGCATCCCCTGCTTCGTAAGACTGTACGTAAATCTAAGCGTTACCACGCCCATGATGAAAATAACGTGGCTGTAGAAGGCCAAAAGGTCTCAATCATTGAGTGTGCGCCAAAGTCTAAACTGAAGCGCTGGGAACTCATTGCTGATCAAGCTGGTGGAGACGCCGCATGATTCAGATGCAGACAAACCTGTCGGTCGCTGACAACTCCGGCGCGCGTCGCGTCCAGTGCATCAAAGTACTGGGTGGCGCTAAGCGTCGTTATGCCAGCGTAGGCGACATTATCGTTGTGTCTATCAAGGAAGCTATTCCTAAAGGCCGCGTGAAAAAAGGTGACGTGCGTAAAGCCGTTGTTGTTCGCGTTGCTAAAGACATCAAACGTCCAGACGGTTCTGCGATCCGTTTCGACACGAACGCCGCTGTTCTGATCAACAATAATGGTGATCCGATCGGTACACGTATCTTCGGCCCTGTTCCGCGTGAGCTTCGCGCTAAGGACCACATGAAGATTATCTCTCTGGCTCCGGAGGTGCTGTAATGGCTGCCAAAGTGAAAAAGGGTGATCGCGTCGTCGTTCTTGCTGGCCGTGATAAGGGCAAGCAAGGTGAAGTAACGCAAGTTATGCCAAAAGAAGGTCGTGTGATCGTCTCTGGCGTGAACGTTGTTACTCGTCACCAGAAACCGAACCAACTGGACCAAGGCGGCATCAAGCGCTTCGAAGCAGCTATCGATGTCTCTAACGTTGCACTTCTTGACCCGAAAGACGGCAAGCCGACACGCGTTGGTTTCCGTGTGAACGAAGAAGGTAACAAAGTCCGTTACGCTAAACGTTCAGGGGAGGCCATCGATGTCTGATGCCACCACTTACGAACCGCGCTTCCGTGAGCTGTATCGTGAACAGATCGTTCCGAAACTGCAGGAAGAGTTCAAGTACACCAACCCAATGCAGGTCCCTAAGCTCGACAAAGTCGTGCTGAACATGGGTGTCGGCGAAGCGGTTGCTGATTCCAAGAAGATCCAGTCCGCTCTGCGCGACATGGAAGCTATCGCGGGTCAGAAGCCTGTTGCGACTAAAGCGCGTAAATCTATCGCTGGTTTCAAGCTCCGTGAGGGCATGAGCATCGGCTGTAAAGTGACCCTGCGTCGCGACCGTATGTTTGAATTCCTGGACCGCTTGGTCACGATCGCGCTTCCGCGTGTGAAAGACTTCCGTGGTCTGAACGGTAAGAGCTTTGACGGCAATGGCAACTACGCCATGGGCATCAAAGAGCACATCGTATTCCCGGAGATCAACTACGATCAGGTAGACCAGATCTGGGGTATGGACATCATTGTTTGCACCACGGCGCAAACGAACGAAGAAGCTAAGGCGCTCCTGAAGCACCTCGGTTTCCCGTTTCGTAATTAAGCGCGGGGAGACAAGAAATGGCTAAAAAGTCTGCTATTGAACGCAACAACAAGCGTAAAGCGCTTGTTAAAAAGTACGCCGGTCGCCGTGAGCGTCTGAAAGCTGCGATCGCTAACGAAGATCTGCCGCTGGAAGAGCGTTTCGAAGCTCGCCTCAAACTGGCAGCGCTTCCGCGCAACTCCGCGCCGATCCGGGTTCGCAACCGTTGCGAAGTCACCGGTCGTCCGCGTGGTTATTATCGTAAGCTGAAGATGTCACGTGTGGCACTTCGCGAGCTGGGCAACCTTGGTAAGGTTCCTGGCATGGTCAAATCTAGCTGGTAAGGGAGGGCATCTAAATGAACATTTCTGATCCTCTCGGCGATATGCTGACACGTATCCGTAACGCTCAGATGCGCGGTAAGTCAGTAGTGACCACGCCGGCATCGAAGCTTCGCGTTCGCGTGCTCGAGGTTCTTCAGTCTGAAGGCTATATCCGTGGTTACACGGAAGTCGAAAAAGACGGCAAAAAGAACATCGACATCGAACTTAAATATTATGACGGTTCACCGGTTATCTCTGAAATCCGCCGGATTTCAAAACCAGGCCGTCGTGTTTATTCTTCTGTGAAGGATCTGCCGCTCGTACAGAACGGTCTGGGCATTTCCATTCTCTCTACGCCTAAAGGTGTCATGTCTGACAACACTGCGCGTAACGAGAATGTGGGTGGCGAAATCCTTTGCCGGGTCGTTTAAGGGAAGGAACAAGGTATGTCTCGTATCGGTAAACTTCCTGTCGAAGGTGGCAAAGCTACTCTGTCTCTTGGAGACCGGGTGCTCACCGCGAAGGGCCCTAAAGGCGAACTGACACTGACTGTTGTTGACGACGTAAACGTCGAAGTCAGCGACAACTCTGTTACGTTCACGCCTAGGGATGAATCCAAACGTGCTCGCGCAATGTGGGGCACAATGCGTGCTCGCGCTCAGAACATGGTCATCGGTGTTACCGAAGGTTATGAAAAAGAGCTCGAACTCGTAGGCGTTGGTTACCGTGCTCAAATGCAAGGTAGCGACGTTAAGCTCTCGCTCGGTTTCTCGCACGATGTCATTTACAAGGCTCCGGAAGGCATTTCACTGTCTTCTACCAAGCCAACGGAAGTGAAGATTGCTGGCGCTGACAAACAAACTGTTGGTCAGGTCGCTGCAGAGATCCGCAAGTATCGTCCACCTGAGCCATACAAAGGCAAAGGTATCCGTTATGCCGGCGAGCAGGTTCGTCGCAAAGAAGGTAAGAAGAAGTAACCATGAAGACGCCACGCGAAAAACTCATGCGTCGCGCTCAGCGGGTTCGTGCCAAACTGCGCAAGCAGGCAACTGGTCGTCCTCGTCTGTCCGTGGTGCGCTCCTCCAAGAACATCGCCGCTCAGGTGATCGACGACGAACGTGGTATCACGCTCGCTTTCGCTTCCACGCAGGAAAAAGACTTCCGCTCGTCTACGCCAAACGGCGGTACATCTGACGCAGCAGCCTCTATTGGCAAGCTGATCGCAGAACGTGCCTCTAAAGCTGGTGTGGAAGATGTTGTCTTTGACCGCGGTGGTTACATGTTCCACGGTCGTATCAAGGCGCTGGCTGATGCCGCGCGTGAAGGCGGCCTGAAATTCTAGGAGACGGTAATGGCTGAAGAAAGAAAAGGCAGCGGTGAAGGCCGTGGTCGCGGCCGTGGCCGGGGCAAGGACAAGCGCGAAGAAGAGCAGAGCGAATTCGTAGATCGCCTGGTCGGAATCAACCGCGTCGCGAAAGTTGTTAAAGGCGGTAAGAACTTCGGTTTTGCTGCACTCGTCGTAGTCGGCGACCAGAAGGGCCGTGTAGGCTTTGGTCACGGTAAGGCGCGTGAAGTTCCTGAAGCGATCCGCAAGGCAACTGACGAAGCCAAGAAGAAAATGATCCGCGTTCCACTGCGCGAAGGTCGTACACTTCACCATGATGGTCGTGGTCGCCACGGCGCTGGTAAAGTTGTCCTCCGTGCAGCGCCTCCGGGTACAGGCGTTATCGCTGGTGGTCCGATGCGTGCGGTTCTCGATGTTCTCGGTGTTCAGGACGTTGTTGCTAAGTCTCTTGGCACGTCTAACCCGTACAACATGGTCCGCGCGACATTCGACGCGCTCAAAAACCAAAGCAGCCCACGGTCTGTCGCTTCCAAGCGTGGCCTGAAGGTTCAGGACATTGTCGGCCGTCGTGCTGATGGTGCGTCTGAAGCGGGCATGGCTGACGCAGCGAACTAGGAGCTCTCGTTATGGCTAAAAAGACTATTACAGTTCGCCAGACCGGTAGCCCGATCCGTCGCAAGAATGACCAGCGTGCTACGCTGGTCGGCCTTGGTCTGAACAAGATCGGTCGCGAGCGTGAGCTGGAAGATACGCCGGCTGTCCGTGGCATGATTGCCAAGGTTCAGCACATGGTTGAAATCGTAGAAGACAAGGCCTGAGCCCGGCATTTAGCCGGTCTGCTCTGGTGAGGTTATCGACATGAAACTCAATGAACTCTCTGATAACACGGGCGCCGTACAAGCTCGTAAGCGTGTAGGCCGCGGTGTCGGCTCTGGCACGGGTAAAACCGGCGGACGCGGTGTCAAAGGTCAGAAATCCCGTTCAGGTGTTGCGCTTAACGGTTTCGAAGGTGGGCAAATGCCTATCTACATGCGTCTTCCGAAGCGTGGCTTCAAAGCGCCGAACACCAAGAAGTACACCTGGGTCAATCTCGGCCGTATCGCGAAAGCGATCGAAAGCGGTCAGATTGATGGCAAGGCTGAAGTAACTGAAGAAGTCCTGGTGACATCCGGCGTTCTGCGTCGTTCACGTGATGGCGTACGCCTTCTCGCGAAGGGTGATGTGCCTAAAGGTCTGAACATTACCGTTACTGGTGCGTCTAAAGCGGCGATCGAAGCTGTTAAGGCTGCTGGCGGAAATGTCACAGTAACAGCTCCGTCTTCCGACGAATCTGAATAAAGCCTAATTTCAGGCTTCACAAATCAGTGCCAAGTGCCGATTTAAAGGCCTGTTGCATTTGGCAGCAGGCCTTTTTGCATTATGACTTGGGCCGAACGGGTATAAGGAGGCGCGTGTGGCGTCAGCGACAGAACAGCTTGCGAAGAATATGAGCTTTGAAGCTTTTGGTAAGGCCAAAGAGCTTCAGCAGCGTATTCTCTTCACTCTCGGTATTCTGGTGGCGTATCGCCTCGGTACCTATCTCCCGATCCCCGGCATTGACCCGGCTCAGTTCGCGATCATGTTCCAGCAACAGCAGAGCGGTATTCTGGGTAACCTGAATATGTTCGCGGGTGGTGCGATCGAGCGCATGGGTATCTTTGCGCTGAACGTAATGCCGTACATTTCGGCGTCTATCATCATGCAGCTTATGACGACGGCGTCGCCATCGCTTGAGCGTCTGAAGAAAGAGGGCGAGACGGGCAGGCAGCAGATCAACCAGTATACGCGCTACCTGACGGTATTGTTCGCGCTGGTTCAGTCCTTTGGTATCTCGCAGGGCCTGCAGGATGCGCGCATGGAGGGCATGTCGCCGATCTTCTTTACGGTCTCGACGGTAGTGACCATGACTGGCGGTACACTGCTCCTGATGTGGATGGGTGAACAGGTCACCTCTCGAGGCGTTGGTAACGGGATCTCGCTGATTATTTTCGCCGGTATCGTTGCAGAGCTTCCTAAAGCAATCTTCAATCTGATCGGTTCCAGCTGGACGGGGACTATGAGCTTCCCGTTTGTGGCAGGTATTCTGTTGATGGCGATTGCGATGATTGTATTCATCGTCTTCGTTGAGCGCTCGCAGCGCCGAATTCTTATCCAGTATCCAAAGCGTCAGCAGGGCAATCAGATGCAGCAAGGGCAGACGAGCTTCCTGCCGCTTAAGCTGAACACGGCGGGTGTTATTCCGCCAATCTTTGCGTCCTCGCTTCTGCTTCTGCCAGCGACAGTCGCCAACTTTATGATGGGCGCAGATGGCGGGGCTCCGGAAGGTATTCTGGGGACAATTGTAGTCTTGCTTGGCCCGGGCCAGATCGGCTTCATTCTTCTTTATGCGCTGATGATTATTTTCTTTGCGTTCTTCTACACGTCCATCGTGTTCAATCCGGAAGAAACTGCGGACAATCTGCGCAAATACGGTGGCTTCGTGCCGGGTATCCGCCCCGGTAAGCGTACTGCCGAGTATCTCGATTTCGTTCTCACACGACTCACAGTGATTGGCGCAGCATACCTGACCTTTATCTGTCTCCTGCCGGAGATCCTCAGGTCACAGGTGCCGAGTATTCCATTCTACCTTGGTGGTACATCGCTTCTTATTGTTGTTTCTGTGACTATGGATACAGTAACACAGATTCAGTCTCATCTGGTGGCACACCAGTATGAAGGCATGATCAAGAAGTCTCGTTTGGGGGGTAAAAAACGATGAACCTAATCCTGTTCGGACCACCGGCCGCGGGTAAAGGCACACAGGCGAAGCGTCTTGTTACTGAGCATGGGTTCATCCAGCTCTCTACAGGTGACATGCTTCGCGCCGCGCGCAGTGCAGGCACAGAACTCGGTCAGCGGGTCGCTGCAATTATGGACTCAGGACAGCTCGTGTCTGATGAGATCGTGATTGAACTCATCGAAGACCAGCTGGATACGCACAAAGATGCACCTGGCTTTATCTTTGACGGCTTTCCTCGGACGGTTCCGCAGGCGGAGGCGCTCGATAAGACGCTCGCCAAGCGCGATCAGGAGATCGACTGCGTCATTCGTCTGCGCGTGGACGAGGAAGCGCTCCTTGACCGTGTGACGAAGCGTTTTGAAGAACAGGGACGTGAAGACGATAACCCTGAGACCTTCAAAAAACGAATCGATGCGTACAATGCGCAAACAGCTCCACTTCTGCCAATCTATGCCGAGCGTAAGAAACTCACAGAGGTTGATGGCATGGGGAGCATCGAAAAAGTCGCTGCAGAGATTGACGCCGCACTGGCAAAGCAGTCTGGCGACGAAAAAAAAGGGTTCCTCTCGAAGCTTCTTGGGGGAAATAACTAACCTGTAAGTAAATTGTGTCTGGGTGCCACTCAGCTATTGACGTGGCCCCTCAGACACGTATAAGACGCGGCTTCTGCGAGTCATGGGCGCGTTTTGTACAGGCGATTAGTCATCGCAAGATTACCTTATGTCTCGGATCAATAAGTTTTAAACGGAGAAGTAGCTTGGCCCGTATTGCTGGCGTCAACATACCGACCAATAAGCGCGTTGAAATCGCGCTCCGTTATATTCACGGGATTGGCCCGGCAATGGCCAAGGATATCTGTGAAAAAGTCGGTATCACATCGGATCGTCGCGTCGCTGACCTGACAGATGCCGAAGTCATTCAAGTTCGCGAAACAATCGATGCGGATTACCTTGTAGAAGGTGACCTGCGTCGCGAAACTGCGATGAACATCAAGCGTCTTATGGACCTTGGTTGCTATCGCGGTCTTCGTCACCGTCGCGGTCTTCCAGTTCGCGGTCAGCGTACGCACACTAATGCGCGCACCCGCAAAGGTCCGGCTAAGCCGATCGCTGGTAAGAAGAAATAAGGCTGGGAACCAAGTATTATGGCTAAAGACACTACTCGGGTTCGCCGTCGCGAACGGAAGAATATTACTTCCGGCGTTTGCCACGTGAACTCCAGCTTCAACAACACGATGATCACGATCTCTGACTCCCAGGGTAACACTATTTCCTGGTCGTCTGCTGGTCACATGGGTTTTAAGGGCTCTCGTAAGTCTACTCCGTACGCAGCTCAGATGGCTGCTGAGGATGCAGGCCGCAAAGCTCAAGAGCACGGCATGCGTACACTCGAAGTGAATGTACGTGGTCCGGGTTCTGGCCGCGAATCAGCTCTCCGTGCGCTTCAGAACGTCGGTTTCACAATCACATCTATCCGTGATACGACTCCGATCCCGCACAACGGGTGCCGCCCGCCAAAACGTCGCCGCGTATAACCCTACCTCCCCAGATCTGAAGGAATTCGCGATGTCAGGCTCAATTGCCGTCGTCAACGACAAAAATTGGAAAGAACTTATCCGTCCCGCTCGCCCTGTTGTTGAGCACGGATTTGACGCTCTCCGTAAAGCGACTCTCGTAGTAGAGCCGCTCGAGCGTGGCTTCGGCACAACGCTCGGTAACGCGCTTCGCCGCGTTCTTCTGTCTTCTTTGCAAGGTTCGGCTATCACCGGCATGCAGATTGACGGTGTTGTTCACGAGTTCTCTTCAATTCCTGGCGTTCGTGAAGACGTCACGACCATCGTTCTGAACCTCAAGCAGGTTGCAGTTCGCATGGTGTCTGACACAGCTAAACGTATGACGCTCCGTGCAAGCGGCGCTGGCGAAGTTAAAGCTGGTCAGATCGAAACAACTGGTGACGTTGAAATCCTGAACCCTGATCTCGTGATTTGCACGCTCGACGAGGGTGCGGACGTTCGTATGGAGTTCACGGTAGATACTGGCAAAGGCTATGTGCCTGCAGAGCGTAACCGCGCCGAAGATTCTCCGATCGGTTTTATTCCGATCGACGCAATTTTCTCTCCGGTTCGCCGCGTTGGCTACCGTGTGGAAGACACACGTGAAGGTCAGGTTCTCGACTATGACAAGCTGATGCTTGACGTTGAAACTGACGGTTCGATTTCTCCGGAAGATGCTGTTGCTTATGCGGCTCGTATTCTTCAGGACCAGCTGCGTCTCTTCATCAACTTCGAAGAGCCAGATGACAAATCTGAGCAGGACGACGAGCCGGATCTCGGCTTCAACCCAGTCCTTCTCAAGAAGGTTGATGAGCTTGAGCTTTCTGTACGCTCTGCGAACTGCCTGAAGAATGATAACATCGTTTATATCGGTGACCTCATTCAGAAGTCTGAAGCTGAAATGCTTCGTACGCCGAACTTCGGTCGTAAGTCTCTGAACGAGATCAAAGAAGTGCTCGCCGGAATGGGCCTGCACCTCGGTATGGACGTACCAAGCTGGCCGCCTGAAGACATTGAAGGCCTGGCCAAAAAATACGAAGATCAGATCTAACGGCGAAGAGCCGATAAGGAAGTTTAGTCATGCGTCACGGACTCGCACATCGTAAACTCAACCGCACGTCAGAGCACCGCAAAGCGATGTTCGCTAACATGGCGTCGTCTCTGATTGAACATGAGCAGATCGTGACGACTCTGCCTAAGGCGAAAGACCTGCGTCCAATCATTGAGAAGCTGGTTACTCTCGCCAAAAAAGGCGACCTTGCTTCCCGTCGTCGCGCGATTTCTAAACTGCGCAACGTTGAGATGGCGAAGAAACTCTTCGACGTTCTCGGCCCTCGCTATGAAGAGCGTAACGGTGGTTACGTTCGTGTGATGAAAGCTGGCTTCCGTCACGGCGATAATGCCCCTATGGCCGTTATCGAATTCGTCGAGCGTGACGAAGACGCTAAAGGCAAAGGTGACCGTGAGCGTGTCGCAGCTGAGCTCGAGCTCGCTGACGACTAAGCACTGCTGAATTTGGAGCGGGTCTTGCAGTTTGGCCAGAAACCGCCCAATTCCGGACATGGTCGGAGGGTTTACTCATGATCATGACACGACACATAAATAAAATTCTTCTTGCTTTGAGCGCGGCCTTGGTCGCGCTCGCTTGTCTTCTGCTTCTGCCGGTTATGACCCCGGCAAATGCGCAATTGCTTCCAGAAAGCCGCGAAGACATTCAGATGTCATTTGCGCCGCTTGTTCGCGAAGCGTCACCGGCTGTGGTGAACGTTTATTCCGAACGTCTGGTGCGACAGTCGGCCAATCCGTATTCCGGGCATCCTTTCTTTGATCGCTTCTTCGGGCCGAATTCTTTCGGCGTGCCGCAAGAGCGCGTGGAATCATCTCTCGGTTCAGGCGTGATTGTTGGCGAGGACGGCGTCATCGTGACGAATAATCATGTTGTGCAGGGCGCTGACGCGCTGCGTGTCGTCCTGTCTGACCGTCGCGAGTTCGAAGCGGAGCTGGTGCTCGCTGATGAGCGTACAGACCTTGCGGTTCTTCGTATTGATCCAGAAGGAGAAGTCCTCCCGACGCTTCAATATGCTGACACACGCCTCGTTGAAGTGGGTGACTTGGTTCTTGCGATCGGTAACCCGTTTGGCGTCGGCCAGACAGTCACCAGCGGCATCGTTTCTGCAACAGCGCGTACAGACGTTGGTATTTCTGACTATGCGTTCTTTATTCAGACCGATGCTGCAATCAATCCGGGTAACTCCGGCGGCGCTTTGATTGATAATGCTGGCCGGCTCGTAGGTGTAAATACCGCGATCTTCTCACGCTCTGGCGGGTCAAACGGCATTGGCTTTGCCATTCCGTCCGAAATGGTGCGCCGTATTGTTGATTCAGCAATCAATGAAGGCCGCGTCGTGCGCCCTTGGGTTGGTCTGCGTGGTCAGGCTGTTACGGCAGAGATTGCGCGCTCAATGGAACTGGAGCGCCCGGGTGGGCTACTTGTGACCGAAATCTATCCGGATGGTCCTGCCGATCTCGCAGGTCTTCGCCGCGGCGACTTGCTCTTGAAGTTTGACGGCCGCGATGTGTTTGATGAGAATGGTCTGCGCTTCCTGTCTGCGACGCTCGCAGCGGGAGACTCAGCACCGATCAGTATTCTTCGCAATGGAGAGCAGCGTACGCTCAATATGACCGTCACAGCGCCTCCTGGTGCAACGGATGCCGAACTTATTCTTCTGGAAGGTGAAAATCCGCTCTCGGGCGCAGAGGTCGCGAACCTGTCACCTGCGCTCGCAGAGGAGCTTCGCCGAGACCCATTTGACGAGGGTGTTCTGGTAAACCGTATCGTTCGTCGGTCTTATGCTTACCGCTCTGGTGTGCGTCCAGGCGATATTGTTATCGAAGTGAACGGTCAGGCGATCACGACTGTCGAAGAGCTTGAGGAGGCTCTTAATGCTGAGGCTGAAGACGGTAGCAAGCTGCGCGTCTGGCAGATCGCTGTCGACCGCAATGGAAGACGTTTGTCTCAGAGCTTCAGGCTCTAGGCGTGAGCGACCTCTTTCAGGCAGCCGGATTAGATAAAAGTGCGCCTCAGCCTCTCGCTGAGGCGATTCGGCCTCAGAAGCTCTCTGAGGTTGTTGGGCAGGATCATCTGATCGGTGCGGATGGGCCGCTCGGGCGTATGATTGCGTCCGGTCGCTTGTCATCCGTCATCCTCTGGGGGCCTCCGGGCGTCGGAAAGACGACGATCGCTCAATTGCTGGCAGACGGCACCGGACTGCATTTCGAGGCCCTTTCGGCTGTTTTCTCTGGCGTGAAAGACCTGCGTACAGTTTTTGAAAAGGCTGAGCATCGCCGCTCTATGGGGCAGGGAACGCTGCTCTTCGTAGATGAGATCCACCGTTTCAACAAAGCTCAGCAGGACAGCTTCCTTCCATATGTCGAGAAGGGTGTTGTCACGCTCGTAGGTGCGACAACAGAAAACCCGAGTTTCGAGCTCAATGGCGCGCTGCTTTCGCGATGCCAGGTGCTCGTGCTTGAGGCGCTGGAGCGTCCATCGCTAGACAAGCTGATAGCACGTGCCGAGGCGTATATGGGTGAAGCGCTGCCACTTACGCCTGAGGGCGTAGACTATCTCACCGGAATGGCGGGTGGTGATGGCCGGTATTTCCTTGGCATGGTCGAGGACGTCTATCGCTATGCAGGCAATCGCGGAACGCTAAACCAGGCGCAGCTTAAAAAGCTCGTGACCACACGTGCTGCCGCTTATGACAAAGCGGGCGAGGGGCATTACAACCTCATCTCGGCGCTCCACAAATCGATCCGTGGCTCTGATCCGGATGCGGCCATGTACTGGCTGATGCGGATGATACAGGGCGGTGAAGACCCGCGCTATATTGCGCGGCGTCTCGTTGTGATCGCGAGCGAAGATATCGGCCTTGCCGACCCAACCGCGCTTATGGTCGCGTCTGAGGCGGCGCGAGCGTTTGAGCGCCTTGGTATGCCGGAAGGCGAGTACCCCATCGCGCATGCCGTGATCCATCTGGCGACAGCGCCCAAGTCAAACGCAGTGAAGATGGCGATCCAGAATGCCAAGCTTGCCGCGCGTGAGACGGGGCATCTCAATCCGCCAAAGCATATCCTGAACGCGCCGACGGATATGATGAAAGATCAGGGGTATGGCGATGGCTATATCTATGACCATGACACCGAGCATACCTTCTCCGGGCAGCATTATTTTCCGGAAGGCGTTAGGCGTTTGAAGATATATGATCCAAAAGGTGAGGGACGCGAGAAAAGCATTCGAGAGAAGCTTAGTTATCTCGAGGACTTGCGCGACCGCCTGCAGAACCGGCGAGGGAGCCGCTGAAATGAGAAACCGTGAAACCGTCTGGTTGACGGACGAAGAAAAAGATTTCGTCCGTTCTTTCCTGATCGAAGAAGATGACGACATCCTCGCGTTCAACAAACCGGCTGGACTGCCGTGCCAGACGCGTAAGACTGACGACCAGACATTCGACAAGCTTCTCTGGGCATTTGCAAAATCAAACGGCAAGCGGCCTCGTATGGTGCACCGCCTGGATGCTGAGACATCCGGCATCATCATCGCGGCTAAAACGCAACCTGCCGCAGCCGCATTGTCACGTGCCTTTGAAAACCGCGAGATCAAGAAGACCTATCTGGCGCTGGTTCCGGGCAATGCCAAACGTATGACACGCGTTGATAGCCCGATCGGTACGATCCGGTTGGAACACGGCATGCAGATTTCCGGTATTGGCGGGCAGTCTAACGTGAAAGACGTCAAACCGGCGCTGACGCGCTTTCATACGCTTGCCGTGCAAGATGGTGTCAGCCTGATCGAATGCCGTCCGGAGACAGGCCGTATGCACCAGATTCGCATACATCTGGCTCATGCGGGTTTTCCGATCTTTGGCGACAGTATTTATGGCGATAGCGACAACGCCTCTCGTCTCATGCTCCATGCGCACCGAATTCAGGGACCTCACCCGATAGGTGGCCAGTTCGATTATACTGCGCCAGCGCCGCCCGAGTTTGAGGGCTTTGTGGGCGGCGGTCACGCATGATCGTCTCGGCCGGTGCATATTTCTCCGGTCCAATGACATCTGCAAAGCACGCAGAAGCGTTTCTGCGCCTCACTGAGACGCTTGCCCCGCTTTCTACGTTCAGTGTGACACTTACTGACTGCGACACCTCTCACGAGCCATATGACGATGATCAGGGGCCTTTCAGAGACGAGGGAACCTTCATCGCGGACCAATGGGCGCGGCCGATTATCTTAGGGAGTCAGAATACCGGAGCGCTGTATCATCCGAGCTTACAGCGCTCGAGCCCTTACCTTGATAGCTTTGTCATGCATTCAGAAGGTGCATCGTCTCTGTCAAACTGGGCGATAGAGGGCAACTATTCTGCATCGACTGATTATGAAGCGTATTATGAGCGGCTTCTGGGAACGGGGCCGGTCGTCGCGGCAGAGTTGAGTCTAAGTATTTCAGGTTTGTCCTGCTATCTGAATTCTCCGCCATTCAAACCCGACGAGTTTCCCGTGGCGTCGGGAGCGGGATGGGCGCTGACGCTGGGCGGCGATTTGAAGCGCTATATGCCAGCAACCAGTCTTCGTGCCGCAGGCTTTGATGTGCACAAGTCCGGCGATGCCGTCACAGCAACCGTGACGCCGCGTCTTGCGGATGTACTGCTGGACACGTCTGCCTATCTGACGAGGCGTCGGATTTTTATGTCGCTTTTCCCGAAAGGCTTCTTCCGAGAGGCGTGAAGTCGTGCTGATCTCATTGCTCAATCCTGCAGACTGGGGCAGATAGACAACATGTTTACACAGCATCTCATTTTTGCGGCAGTTGGTGGCGCAATCGGTTCTGCGTTGCGTTTCAGCGTAGGCGCCGCGATGCTGCGATTTATGGGGCCAGGCTGGCCCTGGGGCACTTACACCGTGAACATTGTCGGATCGCTGCTCATGGGGCTGGTGATCGGATGGTTTGCGCACAAGAGCGCAGCGGGCGCTGGCGGCGCACAGATATTTCTGGCGACTGGAATTCTGGGCGGTTTTACCACCTTTTCCGCGTTCTCGCTGGAAACGGCACGCATGGTGGAAAGTAAGGCTTATACTCAGGCTGCGCTTTATGCCGGAAGTTCTGTCATTCTTGGTGTCCTTATGGTATTCGCCGGCCTCTTCATCATACGAAAGGTTCTGATGTGAGCGGAGAGGTTCAGCTCATCGAGGTGAGCTACGAGGAATCGGGCGCCCGTCTCGATAAATGGTTCAAGCGTCGTTACGCGGGCGTGACACAGGGGCAGGTCGAGAAATTTCTGCGCACGGGACAGATCCGTGTTGATGGCGCACGCGCGAAAGCGAACACACGGCTTGAAGAAGGTCAGATGGTTCGCGTGCCGCCTCTGCCGACCAAAGAAGATCTCGACAAAGCGAAAGAGAAGCGCGCGAAGACCGTTTCTGCCAAGGATGCAGCCTTCATTCGTGACATGCTCATCTACGAAGATGACGACATCATCGCGCTGAACAAGCCGATGGGGCTGGCCGTACAAGGCGGTACGAACACGAACCGCCATATTGATGGCATGCTGGATGCACTGATGAAGGGTGAACATCGCCCGCGTCTGGTACATCGTCTGGACCGAGACACGTCAGGCGTTTTGCTGATCGCCAAACATCCACGTGCGGCATCTGAGCTCGGTGACATGTTCCGCGACCGTACGCTCAAGAAAGTCTATTGGGCGGTGTGTGCAGGCGTACCTCATCCGATCCGCGGGCAGATCCGTAGTTGGATGGTCAAGGGGACTGAAGGCGCTGATAAAGAGCGCATGGTTCCGGCTGTTCAGTCCGATAAAGGCTCCCAGCACGCCATTACAGAATACTCGGTGATTTCTACGGCAGGCCAAAAGGCTGCATGGATGGCGCTGTCTCCGCTGACGGGGCGTACCCACCAGCTCCGCTTCCACATGGAAGAGATCAAGAACGCGATTATCGGTGATCCGAAATATCCCGGCCGCCGCGAGCCGTTGAACGGTCTGGCTGACGGTCTGCACCTCCATGCGCGTGCACTGGTCATTCCGCGAAAGAACGGCAAGGGCCTGACCCTGACCGCGCCTTTGCCGCCGCATATGAAGCAAACTTTCAAGACGCTCGGCTTCCTTCTGGAAGAAGCAGGCAAGGACCCATGGGAACCGTTTGAATGAGCCTGAGACTGGTTGTCTGGGATATTGACGGGACCATTGTTGATAGCCGGAAGGTCATTCAGAATGCGATGACTGCGGCGTTCGAGAACTTTGGTCTGACTCCGCCCGAGTATGACCGTACCCGCCAGATTGTCGGGCTCGGGCTTGAGGATGGCTGCCGCATTCTTGCGCCAGAGGGTATGTCCGATCGTGATGTTGCTGCGCTGGCTGATGCATATAAGAACGCTTTTGTAGCACACCGCACGCAGAACCCTGATTTCCGCGAACCGCTGTATGATGGCGCGATGGAGCTTCTCGAAGCACTGGCCAATCAGAATTGCCTAATGGCGGTTGCGACCGGAAAATCCCGTCGAGGTGTAGAGGCCGTTTTCGGTTTGCATGATCTGGGACGGTATTTCGATACCGTCTGGTGCGCGGATGATGGCCCCGGAAAGCCGAACCCGTTTATGGTGACAGAATCCATGAAAGCGGTCGGCGTAGAGCCGGAACAGACCGTTATGGTCGGTGACGCCATCCACGATATTCATATGGGCCGGTCTGCGGGCGTGGTCACTCACGGCGTGAGCTGGGGCTTTGGCGAAGCGCATGAGTTGGAAGGTGCCGAGGCGCATCATATCCATCATGAGATGGACAGCCTGTCTGATGCTTTGCTCGCATTTGCGCGCGTCGAGGCGTGACCGGATGAGGGGGTGACCCTTTCTCAGAATTCTGTATAGAGGCGCGCATGACTAATGGATCTGCTCTCAAAAAGCCGAAGCGCTTTTATAAAACTGTTTCTGTCTCTGAAGGCGAAACCGGCTGGCACGTTGAACTTGACGGGCGCACGCCTGTAACGCCTGCCAAGCGCAAGCTAGCGCTACCAACGCAGGCACTCGCTGTTTCAGTTGCTGAAGAGTGGGAGGGACAGATTGAAGAGATTGATCTTCCAACCATGACGCTCACCCGCATGGCTAATGTCGCACTCGACCGCACACCTGACACGCGTGATGCCTTGATCGCTGAAGTGCAGAAATATGCTGGCACTGATCTGGTCTGCTATCTCGCAGAGGGGCCTACAGAGCTTCGCGACCGTCAGGAGGGGCATTTCCGTCCGCTGCGTGATTGGGCAAGCCGTGAGCATGGTGTGCTTCTGATGCCAACTGAGGGTGTTATGAACGCGCCTCAGCCGCCTGCCAGCATTGAGGCGATTGGCACTTTTGCTGCCGGCAAGAACGATTTCGTACTCACCGGTCTTGGTATGGCGCTTGGTCTTTACGGCTCCGCGATTCTTTCCATGGCTGTTGCCGAGCAAGAGCTGACAGCGCTTGATGCCTATGACATCTCCATTGTTGATGAGCTCTGGCAAATGGAGCAATGGGGCGAAGACGACGAAGCGCTTCAAAGGATTGGTGGTCACCGCCGTGACGCGTTGGCGCTCGGGGCCTGGTTTGAAGGCCTTGCTACAGGCGTTGTCGCGTAAATTGTGATTGCGGTGGGCCCTTTGCTACCCTAAATGCCGATTCAGCTTTAACCATGAAGCAGTGCTTTTGGGATTTGCATTGATTGCCTGAGTTTTCCGAAAAAGAACTGGACCGGCTCGACCGGGCGGCGACCCTGCTATTCGAAGCCGAGGACCGGCTTCCTGTTCTCAAGTCTACGAACTGGGATCGAAGTGTTGCAGACGCGTTCTTTGCAGCAGATGCGAAAGAACTTCCGGAGCCCAAATACACATGTATCGACCCGCATCCCTCCGTTGAACGGGTAAAAGCGGCGCGCGAGCTGATCGACGGCGACAGCGCCGTCCATGAGTGGCTGCTGCGCCTCTGCGCAACAGGCGAGCAGACAGCTGCGATGCTGGCGTCCATCGGGACGGCGGGCTTCTGCGTGTTCTCCAACGAGCTATACGGCTCGCCGCAGCAGCCGATTGCTGACGGCAACGTCACAACGCTCGACCTTGCGCGCCGCCTTGATGGGCTGCTGTCAGAATTTGATGAAGGCACGCTGAAGCTGGAAAAACCGGTTGTCCTGACTGCGCAGCAGTTAAAAGCGCAGCTGGATGCCGAGCTGCCCGAGCATTTTGGCGCTGATACACCTGAAGTGATGGTCACCAGCGAGGTCTCCGCCAAGGCTGCGGCAGGGCGTGATTATGTAAAATTGCGCGAGGATGCGAGCTTTTCCGATCTCGATTGCTCGCAGCTTCTTCAGCATGAGGCGCTGATCCACATTGCAACGGGCTTTAACGGCAGTCGCCATGACCGTTTCCAGATTCTGGGTGAAAGCCATCCGGGCAATGCACGTACGCAGGAGGGGCTGGCGGTTTTCGCGGAGTTTATTACCGGCTCGATCGATCCGCGTCGTTTTCGCCGACTGGCTGACCGCGTCATCGCGATTGATATGTCGGCTAATGGTGCAGACTTCATCGATCTCTATAATTTCTTCCGTGAGAAATCGACACGTGATGCTCCGTTCGAGGCCTTTGAAAGCGCGCGTCGTATTGTGCGCGGGGGGCTTGTCGATGGCGGGGCACCCTTCACGAAAGACGGAGTTTATCTCTCCGGTCTGGTAGAAGTGCACTCATATTTGAGAGCGGCAATCCGAGCCGGTGATACGCGCCTGATAGAGTTATTGTTCGTTGGCAAGATCGACCTGCAAGACCTTGAGGCTATGGATGTTTTAGCTCATCAGGAATTGATTAAGCGTCCGCAGTTTATGCCGCCATGGGCGAAAGATGCACGCTATCTTCTGGCCTATCTGTCTTACTCGACATTCCTCAACCAGATTGATCTGGGGCAGGTCGCGGCGCGCTATACAGACCTCATCACAGCGCAGACGCTCAGATAATAAAAAAGGCGACCTATGAGAGGTCGCCTTCTGAATTTCGGATCAATCGGGCTTAGCCGACTTTGATCAGCTCGACGTCGAAGATCAGCGTTGCATTTGGCGGGATCGCGCCAGGTGCACCACGTGCGCCATAACCGAGCTGGGACGGGATCACGAATTCGTACTTCGCGCCTTCCTGCATCAGCTGAACGCCTTCGGACCAGCCTGCGATTACAGCGTTAAGCGGGAACTCAATCGGCTGACCGCGCTTGTAAGAGCTGTCGAATTCTTTGCCGTTCACGAGGCGGCCGGCATAGTGAACTTTCACCTTATCGCGAGGGCCCGGCTTATAGCCTGTACCTTCTTCCAGTACGCGGTACTGAAGACCTGAAGCGGTGACGGTAACTCCGTCTTTTTTTGCATTCTCATCCAGATAGTCGAGATCAGGATTACTCATAAGTGCTTCCTCAAGTTATCTTTTGGCGCTTCCTGCACGGTTTGGCGCAAAAGGTAAAGTCGGCAGGGGGATTATGAACGTCTTCTAACGAAGCATACTTCGCGGATTTTACGCCAAAAGGTTTTTGTGGGCGATCTCGATCGTGCGGTTTACGAACCGACGACGGACTGACGTACTGATCTGCACGGCAGTTAACAAAAAAAGCCCGGAGCATCTGCTCCGGGCTTTTGAACTTCAAAAGAAGCGTAGGGCTTAGAAGATCTCGAAGAGACCAGCAGCACCCATGCCGCCACCGATACACATAGTGACAACGCCCCATTTCGCACCGCGGCGCTTACCTTCGAGAAGGAGAGAGCCTGTGCAACGTGCGCCAGTCATGCCGAACGGGTGACCGATAGAGATAGAACCGCCATTGACGTTGTACTTTTCCGGGTCGATGCCGAGACGGTCACGGGAGTAGAGACACTGAGACGCGAAGGCTTCGTTGAGCTCCCACAGGTCGATGTCGTCAACTGTCAGGCCGTGACGCTCGAGGAGACGTGGAACAGCGAACACCGGGCCGATACCCATTTCGTCAGGATCGCAACCAGCAACGTTGAAGCCAGCAAAACGACCGAGAGGCTCTTTGCCCTGACGTTCAGCTTCTTTAGCTTCCATCAGAACGAGCGCAGCAGCGCCGTCAGAAAGCTGGGATGCGTTACCGGCTGTTACGTACTTGCCTTCTTTAACGACCTGGCCGTTTTTGAGGACGGGCTTCAGTCCAGCCAGAGACTCGGCAGTTGTGCCCGGACGGTTACATTCGTCGCGGTCACAAGTAACTTCCTGGAAGGATTCTTCGCCAGTTTCTTTGTTGACCAGTTTCATCATTGTTGTGAGCGGAACGATCTCTTCAGCCATTTTACCAGAAGACTGGAATTCAGCTGTGCGCGCCTGAGACAGCGCAGAGTATTCGTCCTGATACTCACGGGAAACGCCGTAGCGGTCTGCAACGATTTCCGCTGTTTCAATCATGGTCATCCAGATGGCTGGCCATTCTTTCATCAGCTTCTCTTCTGTGTAGTTAGAGCGGTTCATGTTGCCAGAACCGGACACGAGAGAGATGGATTCAACGCCGCCGCCGATAGCAACCGGAGCGCCTTCGCTTTTGATGGTCCATGCAGCGTTAGCAACAGCTTGCAGGCCTGAAGAGCAGAAGCGGTTGATCGTCGCGCCAGACGCTGTGGACGGGCAACCAGCCCAGAGTGCAGCGTTACGTGCAACGTTGTGGCCTGTTGCGCCTTCTGGCTGCGCACAGCCGAGGTAAACGTCTTCTACAACACCCGGATCAATACCAGCACGCTCCATTGCGCCTTTGATCGCTGCGCCGGCCATTGTGATGCCGTGTGTGTTGTTGAAAGAGCCACGACCAGCCTTCGCAAGGCCAGTACGTGCGGTTGAAAGGATTACTGCGTCACGCATATAGTTTTCTCCCTCGAGTTATGGCGCGACCCTACAGCCTGAAATCAGGCATGACTAGTTGCCGCTCGCGTTAACTAGGGCTTTGGAAGAAAATCGCAGAAAACGCAAGAAAAATGCGCGTGAGGCATAACATACCGGAATAGAATGTCTGAAATTCCCTCCAGGAATAAATCTGAAGGAAATTTTTGCTTACCTGGCGTCAATCGAATGGACTGTGATCACTTGAGCATAACTACAACGTGTCGAGAGATGACAGATAGCGCTCGGCCCGTTTCAGATAAGCGCTTCGTTTGTCGGCGCTCATGCGATCCCATGTGGAATAGGCGCGGTTGATACGGCCATTATCTTTCAAAGTCTCACGGTTCTCGATCAGGAAGTGCCAATAGAGCGAGTTGAAAGGGCAGGCGCCTTCTTCGGTCTTCTTTGAGACTGCGTACTGACAGTCGCCGCAATAGTTCGACATTTTATTGATGTAGGAGCCGCTGGCCGCATACGGTTTCGATGCCAGAAACCCGCCATCAGCATACAGCGCCATGCCGACGACATTTGGGGCCTCTACCCATTCAAAAGCATCGGCATAAACCGCCAGATACCATTCATGGACTTCAAACGGATCGATACCGGCAAGAAGCGCGAATGTGCCGGTCACCATCAGGCGTTGGATATGGTGCGCATAGGCTTCATCACGTGTTTGGCCGACAACGGAAGCCACGCATTTCATCCTTGTATCCGCACTCCAGTAAAAGTGGGGCAGGGACCGCGTCACGTTGAAGCCGTTCTTGTTCACATAGTCATCGCCTACCATCCAATAGATGCCGCGCACATATTCGCGCCAGCCAATGATTTGTCTGATGAATCCCTCAACCGCATTGATTGGGGCTTTGCCGTCTTGGAAAGCCTTTTCAACCCGGCGGCAGGCTTCAAGCGGATCCAGAAGACCGACATTGATGTAGAAGGAGATCAGGCTGTGATAGAGGAATTTATGCTCGATCAGCATCGCGTCCTGATAATCGCCAAAGCAGGAGAGCGCGTCTGATATGAAGTGATCTAGAGCCTTCCCAGCGTCGTCGCGGGTGGTGGCAAACCAGAACCCATCCAGTTTGCCGAAGTTGTCTGGAAACTCGGCTTCGACAAGGTCCAGCACGTCTTGCGTTATGTCGTCGGGATCGAACTTTATGCGCTTTGGGATGAACAGGTCGTCTGCGGCGGGTTTCCGGTTTTCTGAATCAAAATTCCAGCGTCCGCAGGCAGGATCATCTCCATCCATAAGAATGCCGGTTTTCTTGCGCATTTCGCGATAGAAGTATTCCATGCGCAGAGACTTACGGCCCTTGGCCCAGTCCCGAAATTCCGTGGTCGAACAGACGAAACGGTCGTCATCCGGCATGTCAAAGTCGCAGTCCGCCTGCGCGCCCCAGCCGCGTATGGATTTAAGAACCCGCCACTCGCCAGGCTCAGTCATGATGACTTTCTCAGGAGACAGGCGTTCGGCGGCGCGGGTCAGTTCGCCGGAGAGGCTGCCAGCATTTTCGGCGTCTTTCAGTTCTGTGTATTCGACGGTCCAGCCTGCATCGCGCATCTCTTCTGCAAAGTGGCGCATCGCAGAAAAGATAAAAGCGATCTTCTTCTTATGATGTTTCACATAAGACGCTTCATCCATGACCTCGCACATGAGGATAGTGTCTTTTTCCGGATCGGCATTTCGTAGAGACGATATCTCAGGTGAGAGCTGGTCGCCAAGAATAAGGATCAGGTTGCGCGTGCTCACCAGACGATCTCCTCACCGGCATAATCGAAAAAGCCACCGTTCTGATCGGGCGTCAGGTTTGAGAGTACACCAAGAAGATTGGCCGCGCATTCGTCCGCGGTGTGCGTGAAGCGGTCGCGCGCAAACGAACGCGATAGGTCGCTTTCAATCGTGCCGGGGTGAAGAGATACGCAGATGGCCTCGTCGTTCTTGCGCCCAAGTTCGATCGCCGCAGTGTGCATAATCTGGTTGAGGGCAGCTTTCGAGGCGCGATAGCTGATCCAGCCGCCAAGCCCGTTATCGCCTATCGAGCCTACGCGTGCAGATAGAGATGCGACGATGCATGGCGCATTACGTGGGAGGAGGGGCATGAAAGCAGAGAGTGCCAGAGCTGGTCCCGAGGCGTTGACGGCAAACTCTTCTGACAGACTTTCCGGCGTGAGCTGGCTGAAAGCTTTTTCCGGTGAGGAGCCATCTGCTGAGGCAAGAATACCGGTGGCGATAAAGAGGAAATGGATTTCGCCCAATTCGGCTTTTAGCTGCGTCGCCGCATGCTGCAGAGAGTCTGGCGCGTTATAATCTACAGCGGGTTTTGTCCCGCGTGACAGGCCTATTGCGTTTGCGCAGCGCTTATCAGTTCGCAAGCGTTCAAGAATGGCGGCGCCAATCTCTCCCGTGCTTCCGACGACGACCGCATTGTACTCGTCAGGTAGTTTTTCCAGCATTCCAGTATCCTCTCCACTCTTACTACGCGTGAGGGTGGGGAGAGGATTTCAGAAACAGAAGAAAATCTAAGCTGCTTCGGTGGTTTCCGGAGTGCTGGCAGTCGCTTCGTCACGCTCGAGACGTTCGATCTCGGCATCAGTCCATTCTTTGATACGGTCTTCAGAAACCTCAAGCGTCCTCAACACTTCGCCAGCAAGTGCGATGGAGTCCATGGAGGTGCTGCCAAGATGCGGATGCATACCAAGAGCGAGGTGGCGTGCATGATCTTCAACAGATTCAACAACAACGAAGCGTTTAAGTCTCGGAAAGCGTTCATTGACTTCGGTCGTCAGGCTTTTGGAGACGGTGTAATTCGGCAGACCAAGCACCAGGGCTTTTGCCTCCATGGCATCCAGCGTGCTCAGCATACGAAAATCGGAGGCTATACCAAAGGTCACCTTATACCCGTCAGAGGCGGCAGCGATGAAGCGTTTCGGATCATTGTCCAGCGCGACATGAGGAATGTTCAAATGCAACAGTGCGTCCGCAATGATCCGGTTGCTCGGTGTCAAGCCAAACAGGATGGCCTCGGGCTTTTCCTGCAGCTCCTGCAGCTCCTGAGGCTCATTACGGGTCGTGCCTGTTATGATGCCCTCGGCTAGCTTTTTAGCGATACGTCGGGACAATTTGATGCCAAGTCCTGCCCATGCCGGTGCGAGTGCCAGTGACAGTGCTGTTGCGCCGACCAGAATGGAAATCCAGTTGCCTGGCGTGCCTACACGGACTGCGGCGAGCGACAGGACAACGAGCGTGAACTCCGATGCCTGAGGCAACAGGAATGCCAGGCGGGTCGCGCCCGGTAAATTCCACTTATTGATACGTGCCGCCATGAAGATCATTACGGTTTTGATCAGCATGATGCCCAGTGCGACTGCTATGACCAGAAGTATGTTCGAACCGACGGAAGGCAGATCGATCATCATGCCCACATTCACAAAGAAGAAGCTGATCAGCAGGCCGCGGAACGGAGACACCTCTGTCTGAATGGAGTGACGGAATGGGCTGTCAGCGATGGCCATCCCTGCGAGAAAAGCGCCCAGCGTCAAGGAAAGCCCGATCGCGCCTGTGGCAGTCGCGGCAGCCACCACAATCAACACCGTCGTCATGGTGAAGATTTCCGGCACCTGGGCTGATGCGAGAACGCGGAAGAGCGGGCGGACCATGTAGCGGCCAATCAATGCTGCCGCGATGAAGGCCAGAATAGATTGTCCTGCCGCGATGCCCATCGCAGTTGCAAGGCGGGCTGGGTCCGACTCCAGTGAGTTGGCAAAAATCAAAAGAAAGATCGCGACGACATCCTGAAAGACGAGCACGGCGACTGAAGACCGGCCTGCCGGACAGGTGTTCAAATCGCGCTCGCCCAGAATCTGTGTGACCACGGCGGTGGAGGAGAGAGCGAGAGATACGCCTATGGCGATGGCTACAGGTATGCTGATGTTCAGCATGATTGCGCCGCCGATAAATACGAGCGCACAAATGGCCATTTGAAGCGGAGCGAGGAAGAATATATCCCGACGGCTATTTTTAACTTCGTTTAATGAGAAATGCAGGCCGATATCAAACAGCAGGAAAACCACGCCCATTTCAGCGAGCAGGTGGGTCACATCGCCTTCTTCGATGGCATTCAGGCCGTATGGGCCAACAATCATGCCGGCGACGATATAGCCAACCATAGGGCTTAGTTTCAGAGCTCTCGAAGTTAAAGCGGCAACGGTGCCTGCTCCTAAAAGGGCAATAACAGGCTGTAGCGCTTCAACTGGTGTCATGGATAATCCTGATTTCTTAGAGTGTAAGTCTTTGTTTCATATAATAGCGCCAACAAAAAGGCCGGGTTCATAAGAACCCGGCCTTCTGTTTCAAACCTGTGTGTGCAGGAAGAACTACAGAGCTTTAGACACTGTGAAGACGAATGTGTCGTCCAGGCCATTGATGTCTGTGTCCCAGTAACGGAAGTCGAGGTCGAGACCAACTGAAGTTGCGAGAGTCGCGCCAACAGAGAATGTTGTGTAGTCACCACCGCCATCGAAGGAGTAGTTACCAACAGTTGCGTCAACACCGAGTGTTTCTGTCAGAGCGTAACCAGCTGCTGCTTCAACGTAGATGTTTTCGTTGTCTGGATCCCAGTAGATGTAACCAGAGAGACCGAGGCCGTAAGAAAGCTCGGTAGAAAGACCGCCATAAAGCTCTACAAAGTCATAATCCAGATCGCCGGAATCTGGGTATGCATAGTAGATCAGACCGATGTCGTAACCAATGTTCTCAGTCAGGTCGCCAGCGAAACCAGCGTAGAAGTCCCACTCGATGTTTGTGTCAGAAGAGTCTTCGAAATCAACGTTAGAAACCCATGTACCAGCGTAGAAACCGCCAGACTCAAGGTCAAAGCCACCAGAGATAGCCATGTCGCCGTTAGACTGAGTGACACCACGCCAAACGTACTCGGTAGAAAGAGCAACGTTGCCGCTTACGGATACTTCTTGTGCAACTGCAGGAGCTGCGATTGCGAGGCTGGCTGCGCCAGCAAGCAGAATTTTACGGATCATATTATTTGTTTCCCCATGTTTTTACAAACCGCACGCCGAAACGCACAAGCATGTGACGCAGATGATAAGCTTTAAACGCATCAAAGTCATCGCGCGGCGTCGCAGTGCCTGAAGGCAAATTGTTAATTGGGCGGCAGTTCAGCAACCCAGTTGGCTTTGCCGATGGCGAAAATCTTCAGCCTGCACAAGACATAAGCACCAAAAATTCGATTTGGTCACAGATCGTGCGCATTTACCTTTGCGTTTCGAGCTAAATCTTTTGTCCGCAATTGTTGCGAAAATGGCACGATATAGTGGTGTACTATGTAATTTTTGTAATAAAAATAGCACTGTGAGTGTTCGCTTCCGGGTGGCTTTGTGTTGCATTTTTGTAACTCATATGGATTCGTACTCCCGCCAGGTGCCGCATGCCTCCTCTATCGCGCGCTTAACGGTGCAAACCCCAAATGGGTTCCCGCGTCGGTCAAAAGTGTTTCGCCAGTGACGTGCCTGGAGCCGTCTGTCAGGAAGAACATTGCCGAGTCCGCGATATCGTCTGCGTTGCATGCATGTTGCAGCGGCGTAGCGGCGCGAACCGACGCTTCCATCCGGTTATATTTTTCTTCGCCCATATAATCTTTGAACCAACGTGTGCCGATGAAGCCCGGGCAGATTGCATTCACACGGATTGCTGGCGCGAGCGCGCGGGCGAGAGACAACGTCATGGTATTGAATGCCCCTTTGCTTGCAGCGTAGGCGACTGACGAACCAATCCCGGTCACGCCTGCGATGGAGGAGGTGTTCAGAACGGCGCTTGCGATACCGGTTTTTTCGTGCGCTGCGCGCAACAAGTCTTCCGCTGCGCGGACCATCATGAAAGGACCAACGACGTTTACGGAGTAGAGGCGCAGAAAATCATCCTTATCCAGACCACCAAGGTCGGCATGGTTCGGCACCTGTTTAGTGATGCCTGCATTATTCACGAGTACGTCCAGTCGCCCGTATTGCGATGCGACCTGAGCCAGTTTGCGACAGTCCGCGTCTTCAGACACATCGGCCTGCACGCAATGAACGTCTACGCCAAAGGTGCGGCATTCGTCCGCTGTAGCTTCAGCCTCTGTGCTGCTACGTGAGTAGTTGATCACGACATTGGCGCCGGCCTGCGCGAGACGCTTTGCGATACTCGCGCCAAGTCCCGTTGCCGAGCCTGTTACAATCGCGACACGACCGGATAAATCTGTTGAAATGGACATTTGCGTTTCTCCCCTGAACATACCATTTGTAATCGCTGCGGCTAACCTTGGAAGCGGCGACCGAGTCGTCCATAAGGAAGCCCAATTAGCGTGGGTTTGAAAGCATGATGTGGTTGATGATCATCGGAGGCCTTGTTGGCCTGATCCTGGGCGGCGAGTTTCTTGTCCGCGGATCGGTGGCTCTGGCTCGCCGCATCGGGGTCTCTGATCTGTTTATCGGTGCGGTGCTCGTTGGTTTTGGCACATCGGCTCCTGAGCTCGTTGCGTCGTTGAACGCGGTTTCGGCAGACAGCCCCGGCATTGCCGTTGGAAACGTGCTCGGATCCAATATTGCGAACATTCTTCTCGTGCTCGGTACGGCCGCTGTCATTTACCCGATCGCGACAAACCCGAAGGCACTGGCGCGCGATGGTGTTTTTGCAATCGCTGCGACACTGGTGCTCGCAGCTCTCATATACTTCAACGGGTTTGCCTCTCGTCTGACCGGTGTTGCGCTTTTCCTTACACTGGTCGGCATCATCATTTACAGCTTCTATAGTGACCGCAAACAGGGTGGTCATAGCGATACAGCCGAGCTGCACCGTGACGAAGCTGAGATCATGGATGTGCACGTTCCGCTATTGATGGCCATTCCGATGGCAATTGGTGGGCTTCTTGGCATCGTACTCGGTGCGAAGTTTCTGATCGACGGCAGCGTACAGCTCGCGCGCATGGTCGGGCTGTCTGAAACTGTGATCGGCATTACCATCATTGCGATCGGTACGAGCCTGCCAGAGCTCGTGACCTGCGTCATGGCGGCGCTCAAGAAAAAGCCGGATGTCGCACTTGGCAACGTGCTTGGCTCCAACACGTTCAACGTGTTCGGTATTCTCGGTATCACGTCAGGCATTATGCCATTCAACGTCCCGCTTGATCAGATCAGCGTGAGCCGCGATCTTGGCGGCCTTATCCTGTCTATGTTTTTCCTCGTCCTGTTTGCATTCACAGGACGTAAGCTTGCGCGATGGGAGGGCGGCGTGCTGCTGCTCGGCTATTGTGTCTATATTAATTTGCTTCTTATGGGACCGGCGTAATGAGCCAAAACGATATTTATACGGGGCTGGATCAGCTCGGTGAGAAGGTTGATGCAGCGGCTACGCCGGAACAAGCAGAGCTGGAGCGTGTGCAGAATCCGCATCCGGACATGCTGTACTGCGCGCGTTTCGTTGCGCCAGAATTCACATCGCTCTGTCCGGTAACCGGCCAGCCTGATTTTGCCCATATCGTAATCGACTATGCACCGGGTGAATTCCTCGTGGAATCAAAGAGCTTGAAGCTGTTCTTGCAGTCTTTCCGCAACCATGGCGCGTTCCATGAAGACTGCACGCTCTACATCGCGAAGCGTCTTACAGAATTGCTCGCGCCAAAATGGTTCCGTATCGCCGGATACTGGTATCCTCGCGGTGGTATTCCTATCGACGTATTCTGGCAGTCTGGCGAAATTCCATCAGGCCTTTGGGTGCCTGAAACGGGTGTTGCGCCATATCGCGGTCGCGGTTGAGCGGCAGCTAGCCCCAGGTTGAAACCTTGTTTGCGTAAGAGGGGCGGGGGCGTTCAGCAAGTTCGCGGACGCTCGCCTGCCCAATGAAGATGTGTCCGGCAATGCGTTCGCCTGTTTGCAGGCCCAGCGCTCGGTCGATTTTTTCGTCGAACGCCCACCATTCTGAAATCCAGCTCGCAGAAAAGCCTGCTACATGCGTCGCATAGAGCATGTTCATGCACAGGGCGCCTGCAGACAATTCCTGTTCCCAGACCGGTGTTTTGTGTGTGTGATCGGGGCTGGAAATAACCGTCACGCAAAGCGGGGCACGCATTGGCCGGTTTCGCTCTTCTGCAAGCGCTGCGTCGCCGGCTTCAGGATTGAGCTCTGCATATCTCTCGGCCAGCAATACGCCGAGTTTTTCACGTGCTTCGCCTTTGATGACCAGCAGTCGCCAAGGCTCAAGCTTGCGGTGGTCGGGCACACGCATCGCAGTTGAAATGATATTCTCCAGCGTCGCGTCGTCGGGGCCGTTCGCATCTGGCTTCATCAGCTTTACGGGCGTCGAGCGTCGCTGGCTGAGCAAGGTTTTTGCGCTGGTATCCGGTGTGCCAGCTGTGCTGAGGCACGCGTTTGCTTCGGGAAGATTGAAGACCGGATCGCTCATGGATTTTCCTTGCGGTGATGTGTTGTCGTACGCGTGAAGGCTGTTTTTACGCCCGAAACTGAGTTACACACTTGGGAATGAACTCAGATATCTCAACATTTGCACCTGATTCCCAAGAGAGAAAACTGGAAACGCCGGCAGAGCGCCGCCGCGAGAAAGTCCGTCAGACAATTCTCGAAGCGGCAGAGCGCGTCTTCGCGGAAGAGGGCTACGAAGGGCTATCGATTCGCCGTCTTGCGGACGAGATAGATTATTCGCCTTCTGCAATTTATAAGTATTTTGCCTCAAAGACTGAACTTGTTGGATGTCTAAAAGAGGCGTTCTTCATGCGTCTCGTGCGTAACATCGAATCTGCAATTGGCGATGAGCCGTCCAGTTGGGTTTTCGTGAAGGACTGCACGAAAGCATATGTGCGTACGGCGATGGAGAAGCCCCACCATTATGTGGCGGCATTCACGCCCACCTCCAGTCCGGTAGACGATTGTGCTGATGAGTCGGAGCTGATGCAGGATGAGAACACGCCAAGCGCAGTCGCATTCCGTTTTTTATGTGATGGCCTGCGTGATGGCGTTGAGCAGGGAGTCTTCCGTCCTGATCTGGACTGTCATATGGCGGCGATCTCAATCGCTATGTCTATGCATGGCATTGCAAAAGCGTTGATACATCAACCTGCTGTGTTCATGACGCGCGCAGACGGCTCTGAGATGACCGTTGAGGAAGTGCTGGAGTTTTCTGCAGACCAACTGGTTCGTGGCATTCAAAACCCCGCCACGCTGCAGGCTTAATTCCTTTCTTCTGAATAAAAAAGAACACTGTTCACTTTTCTAACGGCGTTCAATGATATATATGTTCTTCAGAAATTTCTGAGGAGCTGTGCGATGTCACAGGATGGGGCGAAGCAGCCTTCTTTTGCCCGTGGGCTAATCTTTCTTGCTGTCATCGGTGTGGCGGTTCTCGCCGTTGCGGGATTTATCTACGTTCAGCGTGGTGAGGAAAGCCCGGTCAATATTCCGACCGAGCGTGCTCGTGCGCTGAGTGTGAATGCCGCGCCTGTCGTGTATCGCGACACACTGGTGCTTGATGAGCAGTTTACTGGCATCGTGCTGGCCCGTCGGTCCAGCGCCCTTGGCTTTGAGACGGGTGGTCGGATCACGTCCATCAATGTCGATATTGGAGATACAGTTTCAGAAAATCAGGTACTTGCCCGTCTTGACACGCGTGCTCTGAATGCGCGTCTTCGCGCAGCTGAGGCACAGGTTTCTGAGGCGCAGGCGGCCGTTCAACTCGCAGAAACGACGAGAGAGCGTCAGGCTTTTCTGATTGAGCGTGATCTTCTTTCCAGTCAGAGTTTCGATGAAGTCCAGACGCAGGTTGATGCTGCAAATGCGCGTCTCGCTGCCGCCGAGGCC
>QGCY01000027.1_pt1 | contig 51796 bp, 53 predicted proteins | sample 4708041 | NCBI WGS metagenome assembly QGCY01 (sample SAMN08941164, study PRJNA450518) | Sediment metagenome, whole genome shotgun sequencing project. | biome: grassland soil; feature: grassland; material: soil; isolation source: soil 14 days enrichment with methanethiol and mixed carbon source ... | reverse complement strand
CCGCCGTTAGAGATGGTGAATGTACCGCCTTGCATGTCTTGCATGGTAAGCTGGCCATCACGGGCTTTGCGGCCATACTCCCCGATAGATGCTTCGATGCCAGCCAGAGACAGCGCGTCACAGTCACGGACAACCGGAACCACGAGGCCTTTTTCTGTGCCAACTGCCACACCGATGTCGTAGTAATTTTTGTAGATGACGTCTGTGCCGTCGATCTCAGCGTTAACAGCCGGAATTTCCTGCAGAGCGTTCACAACCGCTTTCACGAAGAAAGACATGAAGCCGAGTTTCACGCCGTGGCGTTTCTCGAAATTGTCTTTGTACGCTTTGCGCATTTCCATGATGTTGGTCATGTCCACGTCGTTGAACGTGGTGAGCATAGCTGCTGTGTCCTGCGCTTCTTTCAGGCGACGTGCAATCGTCTGACGAAGGCGGGTCATTTTTATGCGTTCTTCGCGCGGGCCCGTTGCGCGTTGAATGCCGGACGAAGATGACATGGCAGGAGCTTCCGTAGGTTTCTTTTCGAGATAGGCGAGCGCGTCGCCTTTTGTGGCGCGGCCACCTTTACCTGAGCCCGGAATATCTGCCGGGTTCACGCCGTTCTCCGCTGCGATGCGACGAACAGATGGAGAGACCGGCGCGCCGCCCGATGGGGCTGCCGCTGGTGCAGATACGGCTGGAGCCGGTGCAGACGCTGCAGGCGCTGCTGTAGGAGCCGCCGCACTGCCTTCGCCGCCGGATACGCGTGCGATTACAGTGCCGATGCTGACTGTTTCGCCTTCAGCGACGAGGACCTCGGAGAGGACGCCATCGACCGGAGACGGAACTTCTACAGCAACTTTGTCTGTTTCGATTTCGACAAGAATGTCGTCTTTGGCAATCGTGTCGCCAGGCTGTTTTAGCCATGAAGACAGCGTGCCTTCAGAGACGCTTTCACCCATCGCCGGGACTTCCACGTCAACCGTGTCACCAGAACCGGAGGAGGCGGCCGGAGCGGCCGCTTCTTCTTTTGGGGCTTCAGCCTTCTCTTCTGCAGGTGCAGGTGCGGCCGCAGCGCCGTCGCCTGCGCCAACTTTACCGAGAAGCGCGCCAATACCGACCGTTTCGCCTTCCGCCGCAACGATTTCAGACAAAACACCGTCTTCCGGGGCTGCGACTTCGACGGAAACCTTATCGGTTTCCAGTTCGACAATCACTTCATCCTTGCTGACGGCATCGCCGGCTTTTTTGAGCCATGTTCCGACAGTTGCTTCGGAGACAGATTCGCCGAGCGTCGGGACAATAATATCAGTCATTCGTACTGCTCTCTTTCCGGGGTTCTCGGCGCTCAGGCCGTTTCAAATGTTGTACAATTGCCGCTGTCGCCAAGGGCAGCGTCGATGAAGGAGTCGCGCTCGGCGACGTGTTTGGACATGAGGCCGGTTGCGGTAGACGCAGATGCCGGACGGCCAGCGTAAAGCGGACGTGTATGCTTCGCGCCAACCTGCTCGAGACACCATTCGATCTCGTCACGGATGAAGGTCCAGCCGCCCATATTGCGTGGCTCTTCCTGACACCAGACCATCTCGGCCTGCGGGAAGCGTTTCAGCTCCTGCATCAGAGATTTGCGAGGGACCGGATAGAACTGCTCGACGCGCATCAGATAGACATTGTCGGTGCCGCGTTTCTCACGCTCTTCGAACAGGTCGTAATAGACCTTACCGGAGCAGAGAACGACGCGTTTGATCTTGTCGTCGGATACAAGTTTCACTTCGCCGCCGCGACCCGGTGTTTCCGCATCATCCCACAGAACGCGGTGGAAAGATGACTCCGGACCGAGATCTGCGAGGGCAGAGGTCGCCAGCTTGTGACGCAGAAGCGATTTCGGCGTCATAATGATGAGCGGCTTACGGAAGTCGCGGTGAATCTGACGGCGCAGCGCGTGGAAATATTGGGCCGGTGTCGTCAGGTTGCAGACCTGCATATTATCTTCGGCCGACATTTGCAGGAAGCGCTCAAGGCGGGCTGAAGAGTGTTCTGGGCCCTGACCTTCATAGCCGTGTGGCAGAAGGCAGACGAGGCCGGACATACGAAGCCATTTACGTTCACCGGAAGAGATGAACTGGTCGAAGAGGACCTGCGCGCCGTTTGCGAAGTCACCGAACTGGGCTTCCCAGAGGGTGAGCGTATTTGGGTCTGCCAGAGAGTAGCCATACTCATAGCCAAGAACAGCTTCCTCGGAGAGGAGAGAGTCGATGACTTCGTATTTCGCCTGATTCTCGCTGATATTATTCAGCGGCGTGTACGGCTTCTCTGTTTTCTGGTCGACGACACGAGAGTGGCGCTGGGAGAATGTACCACGACCTGAGTCCTGACCGGACAGACGGATCGGGAAACCTTCATCCAGAAGTGAGCCGAATGCGAGGTGTTCCGCAGTTGCCCAATCAAAGCCTTCGCCGCTTTCAATCGCGTTCTTGCGGCCATCAATGACGCGCGCGAGCGTTTTGTGCGGTGTAATGCCTTCAGGGATCGTTGTGATCGCTGTGCCAATTCGCTTGAGCGTATCCATTTCGACAGCTGTGTTGCCGCGGCGCTCGTCGCCTTCAGGCAGACCGAGGCCGGACCATTTGCCATCCAGCCAGTCAGCGCGGTCAGCTGAATATGTTTTGCCAGCTTCAAATTCGTCGTCGAGGAATTTGTCGAAGTCAGCATTCCACTGATCAACTTCTTCGCGTGTAACGATGCCTTCGCCGATCAGGCGGTCCGCATAAAGCTTCTGAACCGGTGGGTGGCCTTTGATCTTCTTGTACATCAAAGGCTGCGTGAACATCGGTTCGTCGCCTTCATTGTGGCCGTAGCGACGGTAGCAGAACATGTCGATGACAACGTCCTTGCCGAACTTCTGACGATACTCGGTGGCAACCTTCGCCGCGTAGACTACCGCTTCAGGGTCATCACCGTTTACGTGGAAAATCGGTGCTTCCACCATTTTCGCAACATCAGACGGGTATGGCGAAGAACGTGAATATTTAGGGCTCGTTGTGAAGCCGATCTGGTTATTCACGATGAAGTGGATCGTGCCGCCAGTGCGATAGCCCGCAAGACCGGAGAGCGCGAAACACTCTGATACAACACCCTGACCGGCAAACGCCGCGTCACCGTGGAGAAGGAGTGGCATAACCTGCGCACGGCGGTTCTTTGCAGACTCGCGCTTCAGGAAGCTTTGTTTCGCACGGGATTTGCCCAGAACAACCGGGTTCACCGCTTCAAGGTGAGACGGGTTAGGTGTCAGGGACAGGTGAACATTATGTCCGTCGAACTTACGGTCGGAAGATGCACCGAGGTGATACTTCACGTCGCCGGAACCGAATTCGTCAGCGCCCTGAGACGAGCCGCCCTGGAATTCGTGGAAGATGATTTTGTACTGCTTGCCCATGACGGCAGCCAGAACGTTCAAGCGACCACGGTGTGGCATGCCGAGAACGATTTCCTCAACGCCGAGTGCGCCGCCGCGTTTGATGATCTGCTCAAGTGCAGGAACGGCAGCTTCACCGCCATCAAGACCGAAACGCTTTGTGCCCGGATAGCGCTTATGGAGGAATTGTTCGAACGCTTCGCCTTCGATCAATTTCTTCAGGATGGCAACTTTGCCCTCTTTCGTGAAGGCAACGCCTTTGTCCGGACCTTCAATGCGTTCCTGAAGCCAGGATTTTTCTTCCGGATCGGAAATGTGCATGAACTCGATACCGACGGTTGAGCAGTAAGTCCGCTTGAGCACGTCGAGCATCTGACGGATGGAGGCGTATTCCATGCCCAGATAGAAATCGATGAAGATCGGGCGATCCCACATATCCAGCGTGAAGCCGTAAGATTGCGGATCAAGTTCCGGCTGGTTGCCGAAATCATTGAGGCGCAGCGGGTCCAGATCCGCTCCGAGGTGACCGCGCATACGATAAGCGCGGATCATCATGATCGCTTTAATTGATTCCTGAATGGAGCGCGCAACGTCCTGCGGATTTGCACTCGGGCCGGCGCGCTCTGTGATCTTCGCCGCAATTTGTGGCTCGTTCGCGGACCAGGAATAGTCGATTGCGTCGGTGTTTTCGTCGCGCTGCGTCAGTGGCCAGCTTGCTGGTGTCCAGCTTGGGCCGTCAGCTGCTTTGGAAACCGGCTCGCCGCCATCGCCGAGGCTTTCGAAGAAACTACGCCATTGAGGAGGAACGGAATTCGGATCGCGATCGAACTTCGCCTGAAGCTGCTCAATGTATGAGGCGTTTCCACCGTAAAGAAACAGGGTTTCCAGCATCGCCGAATTTGCGTCGGAGCGATTGCCGTTTGGTGGGGAGCCGTCATCTGCCATTGCTATACGTCCTGATGATTGTTTTGCAGAAACAAAACACACAAATTTCTTGCTATCCTATTTAGGGAATTTTCTGCCGGATAGAAACCCAACCTAAGTCATAGATTTGTAATCGGGCTTCATCGGCAATTCCTGCAACAGGCCTGCCTGAAAAAATTGCCTTCCGCTAAATCAAAAAAGCCGACTCCGCAATGCAACATTGATCGAATTTGATTCGACGGGTCCATTTTTTATACCGAGGTCAGAACATCATATCTGCTATGCGAGTACGGGCGGTGAACGGCTTTTGCTTCAGACGTGAAATATAGGCACGAAATCTCCGGTGACGGAGCAGTCTGCGCATGATTGTCGCAAAGGAAAGTAAGCTCACGCGTTTGTGGTTTCGCCGGTGACTTTATTCAGGATATCCGCCCAGCGATTTTCAAATTCCGCTGTCCAATGACTTTCGAGCGCATCACGCGTAACATCGCGGATGATAAAGAAGAATTGATTGAATTCACTTTCTGAAACGTCATAGCCGTCATGCGCAAAGCGGTTAGCCGTTGCGATGGTTTTTGCGCTGGCGCGGTTCGCGTCTGTTCCCAGCAGAACGTCGAACGCCTGAGATAGCATTTCGCCGCGCACGCTGCCATCGGTATCCATAAAAAAGCGGTCTTCATGTTCGGGGTGGCGGCGGAAAAGCTCTGCATAGACGAGCGCGCCCGGGTCGCCGACTTTTTCGGAGAGGAGTTCGAGCGACTTTGTCAGCGCGCCGGCTTGTGTTTGGTCCTTCATCTTAAGAAGCACGCTCAATTTCAGCGAAAACATCTAATATGGATTGTGGAATGAAGCCTTTAAGATTGCGCAGGACCGTGTTGCAGATGTGAAACATTTCGTCGTTTCGGAACGACTTAAACTCATTTCCAAATGCGTGTCGAAGGCGGTCCGTGATGGCTTCTTTTCCTGATGCTAAGAAGTATTGCTCAGGCAGCAATAATGTCCTTTCGTTTGCGTACGTTCTTTTTTTTCGCTTGGAGCGATCATAGTCCGCCCCGAATACGTGATCACCAAACTGATCAATAATTTTTTCGATATCTCGGTCGGACAGTGTTTCTAGTTCGGTGATAGGTGGTAATGAGTATTCTTGGGCTAGTGAGCGGGAGGGGCTGAGGCCTTTTGCAGTTTCAAGGCCGTACAATACTGCGATGGGGTCGAGTATCGCATACTCCAAAGTGTACCATTCGTTGTGACCCATCACGAAGATGCCTTCTCCAGGTTCCTCGTGCCCGTCCCAGTCGACTAGGCCAAATGCTGTGGTGATTCCATTGTCTCTAAGCTGACGGACCAAGCTTTTAGTAACCGGCTTTCCGGTGCCAATGTCACCATTGTTGGTGTTTTGTTTTTTTCTAGTGATGCCCGGTCCAATGAATTTTAAAGTCACTTCACTGTCGGAGACAGCGCCGACATGCCGATATAGCGCTTCGTAAATGCGAGCATCGTTAGCACTTTCGCAAATGACTTGATGAGTATCGCGAAAGCCGAACTGTACTTTTCTCGAGATGCCTGAGTTGATTAGCTTCACTGAGTCGGCCAGTGAAACTCGCCGTAGAACTCTAGTTCGTTCACTTGAACCTGTCTCAACCATCTTTGATGGCCATCAGTTCTCCAGGTTCCGCGAGTGCCATCGTTGAGAGTTTGTGAGTCGTCATTAACACCCAAATTTGGTGTTTTCGACAAATCTCGTCACGTAAAAAACTAACAAAATCTTCGGTTAGGATGGGATCCAAAAATGCGTCCGCTTCATCAAGCAAGAGAACCATTGTGTCTGGCTGTCTAGGTGTGAGAATTTTGGATTCAAAGCCTGCGAGATGAAATCTCAGGGTTAATTGAAGTTGCTCACCAGGGGATAGCGTTCCAAATGACCTAGTATGTCCTGTTTCAACGTCTTTCCAGTGCACGGTTAAGCTATGTTTGCTCTGATTACTTAGTTGCTTTTTGTGCTCCACCGGCTTCAGTAGTTGAAGCGTTTCCGTGCCGCTTAATTCGGGCATAAGCGGTGAGTTTAGATCGCTCAAGATTTTCTTGATCTTGCTGAAAACTTCGTCTTGTTGGAAGAGATCCATGACTTCGTCCCAAGAAGGGCTTACGTGGCCGCTCTCTTCGAATTTGCGCATGATTTGATTGCGCTTGTTATCAAATCGGGAGACGTGCCCTGTGAGAATCCCTTCGACCGTACCAGAAAGCGGTCGGCGCTGGATGATGGCTTGAAGCTCGACGACTTTCGGAGTTCTCCTAGGTTGAGTTAAGAAGGTTTGTAACAGCGTGGAGTAATCTAGAATTTCGAATTCGTCGTAGTCGACTGAGAACGATGCGCGATCTAACGCGACCCGAATAGCTATTGCAGCGCTTTGTTCAGAGTGGCTTGTCTCTGACATTTGCATTTCTTCGAATTCGTTATTGGTTGCACGAAATACATATTCCAAACTTTGTTCCAACGCGTGCGGCTCGGTATCGGATGATTGTTGCTTTTCCATTTCTGAAAGGAAACTTTCCTTTAGTTTGGAGTGGGCAAAGAGATAGATTTCGTCTTTGCATTCTAAATGCAGCTTAAAACGTGGACCATCGTCAGATGGGCGAAAGTTATCGGACTTTAAAACTCGCGCGGTTTTTACGTTTGACATGATGCTGGATGCAGCATCCGTGCAATGAAACTGTCGTTTTTGAACTAGGTGCTGAACAATCTGCACCAGCGTGGATTTTCCGGCACCGTTGCGGCCCACGACAATCGAAAACGGTCGTAGTTCAAACGGAGCAAGCGTGATCGACTCGTGGTGTGATTGTTGTTCTAGCTGGGCAAATTTACCCGTGTAGACTTCAGACGACATTGAACGAGCTTCTCCGATAGAAAAAAGGCTCTCCGAAGAGAGCCTTTCAAAGTCTGTCTGTAAAGGCAGTCGATTAGCCTTTGAGGACGTCCTGCAGCGTAACGCCGAGACGCGCTGGTGACGGAGACACAACGATGCCTGCTTCTTCCATCGCAGCGATTTTGTCTTCCGCACCGCCTTTACCGCCGGAAACGATCGCACCAGCGTGGCCCATTGTGCGGCCTGGAGGCGCTGTACGACCAGCGATGAAGCCAACCATTGGCTTTTTGCGGCCTTTCTTAGCTTCCTGAATCAGGAATTCAGCAGCTTCTTCTTCTGCAGAGCCGCCGATCTCACCAATCATGATGATGGATTGTGTGTCGTCGTCAGAGAGGAACATGTCGAGCACGTCGATGAAGTTTGTGCCGTTGACCGGGTCACCGCCAATACCGACAGCGGTTGTCTGGCCGAGGCCAACCTGAGATGTCTGGAAAACAGCTTCGTATGTCAGTGTACCTGAGCGGGAAACAACGCCGACAGAACCCTTAGAGAAGATAGAGCCCGGCATGATGCCGATTTTGCATTCTTCAGGTGTCAGAAGGCCCGGGCAGTTTGGACCGATCAGGCGGGAAGAGGACTTCACCAGTTTGTCCTTCACGCGGACCATGTCCATGACAGGAACGCCCTCAGTGATACAAACGATCAGCTCGATACCTGCGTCGATCGCTTCTTCGATCGCTGCCGCTGCGCCTGCCGGTGGAACGTAAACCACAGAAGCTGTCGCGCCAGTTGCTTTCTTGCCGTCTTCGACAGATGCGAAGATTGGAAGCTCTGCGCCGTTTTCAGCCTGCCACTTCTCGCCACCTTTTTTCGGGTGTATGCCGCCAACCATTTGTGTGCCGAAATAGTTCAGCGCCTGGTTTGTGTGGAATGAGCCGGTTTTTCCGGTCATGCCCTGAGTGAGGACTTTGGTGTTTTTGTCGATCAGAATGGACATTTACGTTTCCCCTGTTTGGATCGGAGTCTCATTAGTTGAATGGATTGACGACGCAAACCCCTTCAAAGGTCTGGTCGGGTGAAAAATGTTCAGAATAGAGCGTTTTGCAGCCAAGCCGGCGCGCCGACGCGAGTGTGACGCCAGAGCGAGTTGAGATTGCGTTCTCGCTGGCCAGCGCAATACCCTCACGGACCAGCTTGTCATCAATGGCCTGACACGGTTTGAATGCCAGCGTGCGCACCCATTCAGAAGCAAGCTCTGACGGCATAGGTGTGTCGCCGCGTGTGGTGACTGTTTCGTGGAATTCAGCGAGTACGCTTGCAGATGTCGCGTAGTTTTCTTCCAGCACAATGCGGCGGGCGATCTGATAGCGTTCTGGTGCATCCTCGCGGCCAAGCGCGGCATAAACGAGAATGGATGTGTCGAGGAATACATCGGCTTCATCAATCATGATGATGCCTCGCTGTCAGGGCGCCATTTGCCGAGGCGCGCAGGCGAGGTTTCCATCAGATTGAGCAGGCCGGTACGCGCTTCATCATGCGCGCGTTCCTGTTCGACAAGCTTTGTCAGAAAGCCGCGCACAAGCTCATTGACGCTGGTCCGCTTCATAGCGGCCAGAACGCGGACCTTGTCCAGAAGGTCTTCATCAATGGCGAGTGTGATGTTCTTCGTCACGCGGGCCTCGTTTCCACATAAGCCGTGTAACACAGGATATGCGGGATGCAAGACGTAGGCGTGTTATTCGACTGTCTCGGTAATCCGAGTCAAAGGGTAGGAGTAGATGAGCGTGACCCATAAACCCGGTTCGGGTGAGCCGGACTGGATGCCGGTATACCGGTCGTTGCGATGAAGCTCCCAGGCATCGGTAATGCCAATCGCTTGGTCTTCGGTTGGTGGAATATAATCTTCAAAATCCTCAAGCTGAAAAAACGATTCCGGTTTGAACCGGTCTTCTACCTCAACGGATTCATGTACAATCAGTCTACAGGCATAGGCGATAGGTGCTGCCTGTTCATTGGGGTCTTCGAAATCGGATTCAAAATGAATCTGCGCGTCCTCAAGTTCAGCAGAGGCGGGCTCCCAAGTGCTCCTATAAACGGCGGAATGATCTCTGGGGCGCGGGGCTTCACGCAGGCGAACAGGGCCGGAATAGAGAAAACCCTGATCGGTCAGAAATTCGGCTTCTTCATGGGTGCCCAGAGAATAGATTGCGCAGGCTTCGACGAATAATGCTGCAAGCGGATCCATTCCTGTGGGCGCATTTGACGGTAAGCTCTGTGCGTATGCGCCCAGCGTCAGCCATAACGAGATAGACATGCTGATGATCTGGCGTTTCACTAGAGAATCTCCGGTTGGTTGTGTATTCGCTTCTATCAACTTTAGCATAATAAAAAAGCCCCGACGTTTCCGCCGGGGCTTTTAGATTTTTGTGTCTGAAGAGACTTACTGAACGCCTGCTCGTGTAGTCGGCGTTGTTTCCAGCGATGTCATGTCAGCTTCGCCAGTATCTTCCTCAGAGTTGATGACGTTCTCATCGACATCACCGAATTCATTCACACCCTGAACATTGCCGCGACGGCGAACCGGGCGGTCCGGTAGTGCTGCCTGATACTCTTCGCGGTCCAGAAGACCGTCACTGTTTGTATCATATCCATCAAAGCCGCTTGCGAGCCAGACGTTGCGTTCACCGATAATTTCGGCGCGCTGTAGCATGTCGTCACGAGAGTCATCCAGCGATGCGAACAGACGATCCTGTTGCATGATGTCTGTATAGTTCGTGATGTTCTCACGGGTCTCATCGAGCCAGCGATAGTTCACGCGGAAATACATCATTTCTTCGTGCGTCTGGTCGCCCGGATAGACATCTGCTGCCGGATCTGGATTTGCAAAATTGCGATCAGAGTTGTCATACCACCAGTCAGCTACCAGACGTGAGCCGGCTGGAACCTGAATTGGGTCGATCGGATCATAGTCACGTTGCCAGTTGAAGTCATAGCGTGGCAGAGACAGAAGCAACTCGCTCGTGCCATCCGGATACTCAATGGTCAATTCTACGCGTTTGCCGCGATAGTGCGCATGTGGGTAGAGCGTGTAGAGTTCGGCGTCCGCAGGGAACAGCGTGTAAGACGTGATATGGAAGTTTTCTTCGCCTGCAGGAATGACGAAGTTTGAATCGCCGATCACAGTTGAGCGCATGATGAGCTCTGGCGGCTCATCATGGAAGTAGAGACCGACTTGTGTGCGGTCTGTCTCTTCCAGGCCAAACGTCGTGTAGTGCATTGAGAAGCGGAATGCGCCGCCTGGTGACAGGTAGGTGCCCACGCCTTCATGGAACTCTTGCGGGTTCTGGCCTGGTGTGTAGCTGCCGACGGAGCCGCTTGGCAGATTGCCTTCGATCTCGTCAACGGCAGCATCACGGTTCTGGATGTAGCCCGACGTTACGTGGTGTACACCCTGCGTGGAACCTGGGAGAACGTGGGTTGCGCGCAGCCAGCGGCCTTCTTCCATTTCGTTCGGGATGGTCGGGTATTCGTATTCGAGGATACCCGTTGCTGGGATATCGAATGGTGTCACCTCAACGATATAATCCGGCTCGCCGAGTGGCCATTCCGGCAGAGGCTGGAGCGCGTTGATCAACGGGTCTTCGCCTTCACCGCGTGGTGCGCCAGCTTCAATCCAGTGCACGATTGTGCGTGCTTCTTCAGGTGAGAGTTCGTTCTCGCTGAAGAATGTGCCTGCGTGATCAAAGTCAGGGAAGTACGGTGGCATCCGGTCCGTGCGAATAACTTCGCGGATCATCGGCGCCCAGCCCTGAATAGTCTCGTAGTCAGCCAATTCCCACGGAGCGATGCCACCAGCAACGTGACAGCCACCGCAGCGCTCAACCAGAATTGGCGCAACGTCTTCGGAGTAAGAGATAGATTGGTGCAGGCTTGTGTTTGCGTGCGGAAGTTCGACTGAATCGCCGCGGCGCATTTCGACGGATGTCACTTCGACGGCTTCGCCGGAGATCAGTGCGTCCAAAGCGTTCGCGACGTAAGGCGTGCGACCGCGACCATCGATGCGGCCGTTGACTGGTCCGCGATACGCAAGCTGGAAACCAGTGCGCGGGTTAATTACCAGAACTTCGCCGGTTGTTTGCAGCGAGAGGCTTTCAGATACCAGCTGACGGGTATCCATCAGAACAGGCATGTCGACGCCTGCCGCCGCCATCGCGTCGCTCATTTGTGTTCGGGTTGCAGTTGCGTCAGGGTTGATGAGGTAGAAGCGTACACCTTCTGCTGCGTATTCATCGCGCAGTTCAGCAAACGCTTCGATAGCGTTCATTGCAAAATCGGAATCCGCCGTAACTGTCATAAGGACGATCGCTGGGGCGTCCTGATAATAATACAGTTCATGTGAAACGCGCTCGTGGTCTACGAGGCGAAAGTTATCCACATATGTCGGGGAAGCTTCTGCACTTAAGGTCAGTGCTGATAGGGCAAATGCAGATGCAGTAAAGGCGAAAATCTTTCGCATGGGCGTTGTCCTCCTGTCGCGGTTTTATTTTTTCTTATTTATATTTGATTGCTGCGCGATTTGCGAGGAAATTATGATAGTGGACTCTCATTTTATCGCGTTAATCGGCAACAACCCCATCAATCTAACGAGATTGTGAAGATGTTCCGTCGCGATAATTCAAATTTTTCTGAAAATACCGGGCGGCCCTGGGTGCGCTCTTTGGCGCGTCCTCAGAATATGTATCAGAACGAAATCGTTCGATGATTTACAGGCCGACCATTCACGATGATCTGGGAGATCACATTTGAGCCCGGGTGCGCAACGCATTCAGCGCTCAGTTCATAGCCCCAAATGCCGTCATTGCTTTCTCCATTAAGAATGCTGCCTTGGGGGAAATTGATCACCACTTCCCCATCGCCAACCTGTATTGATCCTTGTTGATGTGGATAGACGACCAGACCGTCTCCTGATGGAAAAATATGGTGCTCCAGATGTTCTATACAGGTTTCATAAGCACGCCGGTGGAATGCGTCATCACTGTGCGCGGGCATAAACATCAGCGATAGGACACCCAGAAGACCAGAAACACGTTTCATCGAAAACTCCATACAGGAAACGTTTGCAGCGGTGTATTTGTACTCAAGGAGCACAGATCGCCAAGTCCTGATCGCAGCAAAGGCGTTGAGAAACAACTAACTGGGGATTTTTGTGGCGGCGCGCTGGACTGTCAGAGGTTCGGGAATTCGTGCCCGTTCGGGCCGAGCTTCAATGTTTTCTTCCAGACAACATCGCTGGCGAGAAGATCGCGATAAAGGTGCGGGAATTCAGCCCCGCCGCGAGAGACTTCCCATTTCACATCATCGCCAAGACGGTCGGTTTCAATTGCCAGAAGGTAGAGATTGTCTTCAGCCGCGAAGTGCTTCGCTGCTGTTTCTTTCACGTGTTCGGCAGTGGACATGTGAACATAGCCATCCTGCAGGTCGATCGGTGCGCCCGATGTGCGGCCCGCGGCTTCGAAGGCAGCTTGCTCATCGGCGCGGAAAATTTTGTAGACGATCATAAGTCTTTCTCGCATCGGAGCTTAAAGTGGACGCAACTCAAGAATAAAGTCGTTAGTTTCAGGAAATGTTTCAGCGCAATGCCACATGTGCTTGCGAATTTTGATGTCCCATGGAAACGCTGACCCATCATTTTCCACGGGATTTCCATTTCTGACAACTACATCAAGTCGGCCTGAGAATTGCTGTATAGCCTTTTCCAAAGCTTCGATTCTTTGAAAAGACTTTGGGTCGCTACGCCAATCGCTGGTATTCGCGAGCGTTCTTGTATCGAGCCGTGCCGGCTGGGGCTGCCATACGATTTCGTCTCTCCACAAAATTAAACACACTCCATCGCTATCTTGCGCAAACCAATCGTAGTTGGAATTTGGTGAATAGCCCAATTTTTTGAGTGCTTCTATCGGACCCATTTTGCAACTCTTCCTTTCACAAAAAAGGCGGACCAACGGCCCGCCTTTTCGAATTCAACGTAGCGCCGGAAAGCTTACTTCTTCACAGCGTCAGTGATTTTCTTCGCTGCGTCGTCAAGATCGTCAGCCGGGATCACGTTTAGGCCAGAGTTCGCAATGATCTCTTTACCGCGCTCTACGTTTGTACCTTCAAGGCGAACAACCAGTGGAACTGACAGGTTTGTTTCTTTGACAGCCTGCAGAACACCTTCCGCGATGACGTCACACTTCATGATACCGCCGAAGATGTTGACGAGGATGCCCTCAACATTCGGGTCTTTCATGATGATTTTGAACGCCGCAGCAACTTTCTCCGCAGATGCGCCGCCGCCAACGTCACAGAAGTTAGCTGGCTCGGCACCGTAGAGCTTGATGATGTCCATGGTCGCCATAGCGAGACCAGCACCGTTCACCATACAGCCGATTGTCCCGTCGAGAGAGATGTAAGCGAGGTCCCACTCGTGAGCTTCGATTTCTTTCTCGTCTTCTTCTGTTTTGTCGCGCAGTTCCTGAATGTCAGGATGCCGGAACAGAGCGTTCCCATCGAAAGACACTTTCGCGTCAAGAACGCGCAGGTGCTCGTCTTCCATAACGATCAGCGGGTTCACTTCCAGCATCGCCATGTCTTTTTCAGTGAAGGCTTTGTAGAGGATCGGGAACAGTTTGTAGCCGTCTTCTTTTGCTGTGCCTTCAAGCTCCAGCGCTTTGCAGAGAGCTTCGCAGTCTGCATCTGTCACGCCTGTAGATGGCTCGATGTTGATTGTGAGGATTTTCTCAGGTGTTTCTGCGGCAACTTCCTCAATGTCCATACCGCCTTCGGTAGACACGACGAATGCCGGCTTGCCTGTTTCGCGGTTTACGAGGAGTGAGCAGTAAAGCTCTGATTTAATGTCAGCGCCATCTTCGATATAGATGCGGTTGACCTGCTTGCCTTCCGGGCCAGTCTGGTGCGTGACCAGAGTGTTTCCGAGCATAGCTTTGACGTGTTCGTAAACTTCGTCCGGAGAGAATGCGAGGCGAACGCCACCTTTTTCGCCAGCTTCAGCTTCTTTGAACTTACCTTTGCCGCGACCACCTGCGTGGATCTGGCTTTTCACGACCCAGAGAGGACCCGGGAGTTTAGCCGCAGCTTCAGCTGCTTCTTCTACAGAGAATACGGCATAGCCGTCTGCAACCGGTGCGCCGAAAGACTTCAGGACTGCCTTGGCCTGGTGCTCGTGAATGTTCATGGATGCTGCCTCTTTTTTGATTGTGAAGGCGGTTCGCCCCCTAAGACAGGATCGGGTTATAACAATGCACTAGGGGTGTGCAACTCCATCTTTAGTGTGATTGCCCCTCTAAAGGCCAAATATATGGGTTTTTACCGGTTTGATGGTCACTTTATTTCCACCAGACGAGAAAACTCGGATTTATACGGGAGATTATTCCTGCCAGAGATTGGCGTTATGCTGCCTGTTCGTCGTCTGTACGAGGGTCGATTTCGGCGCCGACCACAGATGTCGGCTGGACCATTTCGTAAGATTCGCGTTCTTCCTCGACCACGGGAGCCTTCGCCTGACGGCGCCAGACCATCAGCACAAACAGGATAAAGCCGATAACAGCTTCCAGAATGAAAAGGCCACGCGTACCGAGCGGAGACGACATGACGAGGCCGAAAACCATTGGACCAATGACAGAGCCCGCCGCCCATACGAACAAGAGGCCTGACAGCATGCGCGCAAATTTCGATGGCTCACAACGGTCGGCCGCGTGGGCAATGCAGAGGCCGTAGAATGAAAGCGCACCTGCGCCCCAAAGGCCGATCAGTGCCTGGGTGATAAGGCTACCCGGCGAGTTCAGGAAAATGAGGGCAATCGCAGCGAACGCAGAGATGAGCCCCATGCCGCCGATAACGATGCGTCGGTCGACGCGATCAGAAAGATATCCCGCAGGCCACTGGCTGAGTACACCGCCGAAATAGGCGGCAGCCATCAGGGTCGCAGCGGCGGTAGCGACCGAGGTCGTTCCACCTGCCTGCTGCGCGTAAAGCGGCAAAAGAGAGAGAAAGCCGGTGTTGGAGAAACCCGCAATGAACACGCCGATAACGGCGGCAGGCGCGACTTCATACATGCGGCGGAACGGGAAGGGCGCAGGATCTGGCGGCGCAGGTTGCAGGCTTTTCGTGATGCACACTGGCATGAGAGAGAATGCGAGGAAGATGCCGCACCAGATGTAAGGCTCCAGATCGGCCGGGGCATTCCCGACGGCCAGAAACGGGCCAAGGATCAGCGCCATTTTGGCTACCACGTGGTAAATGCCAATCACCGAACCGCGCTGGCTTTGCGGCGTCGCTTCGGTCATCCAGCTTTCAACGCTAGCAAACATGAGTGCGATGCCGATGCCTTGAGCAAACCGTGCAATGGACCAGGTAAGCGGGTCGCGGAAAAGCGCCATGAGCAACGCCATGCTAGCACCCAACGCGGCAGCGAATGCGAACACCCGAATATTAGCAATCTCGCGGATCATCTTTGGCGCGAGAGCTGCTCCCGCCATAAAGCCGGCTGAGTAAATGCCCGCAATAAGACCTACAATCGCATCAGACACACCAACATCGCCGAGCGCCAGAGGCACGACGACGCCCAGCAGGCCGCCTGCGACCTGCAGCAAAGCTGCTGCGAGAATAAGAGAGGCTACATTGCGAAAGGCAGTCACGGCTTAACCAGCGTTGACTTCATCCATGGAAAACGACGTGGCCCGTACTTCGTTGCCAGCATCGTCATTGATGACGAAGTTGATCTGGCGTGCGTCCCAATCGATTTCGATTTCGCCGTAATTACCAAATGTGTAGCCGAGGCCAAGTTGGCGCGGATCGACTTCTGTGGAGTCGGGCTCACGTGCGAAGGCAACATTGAGGGACGAAGCCGTGATTTCATAGAACGGGTACGCGCCGCGATCTTCGTCTTTATAGAGGAAAGATGTGTGGCGGTCGCCGGATACGAAGACGACACCATTTGCCTCTGTCTCTTCAATCATGTCGTAGAGACGCTGGCGTTCGGTTGGCATTTTATCCCAGCTTTCCCAGCCGTGCACATCGGGAATGACCTGAATAGATGACACGAGCAGGCGAAGGTCTGCAGGTTTAGACAATTCCTGTTCCAGCCACGCCCATTGCGCTTCACCGAGCATGTCCTGCGCCGGGTCAGTGCTCGGAATATAGCGTTCGCGGCCCGCCGCACCATAATCATCGGTTGGCATCAGGTCTGAGCGGAAGAAGCGCGTGTCCAGCATGATGATTTGTGTCCGCTGGCCTTCCGGGCCGACCATGCGAGAGTAATAAACACCCGGATAGTCAGCGATCTCGGTGTCATCCATGTGGAAGAAGTTTTCGAACATGCGCTCGGCCAGAATGCGGCCAGCGAAGTTGCGTCCAAAGTCGTTCATTCCGAAGTCGTGGTCATCCCATGTCGCGAGGATTGGCATGGCCGCAGCCACGGCGTTGTAAGCCGCGCTTACGCCAAGATCGGAATAGCTTTCGTGAAGCTCGGCCAGTTCGAAATCTGCATTGGCGTAATTGCGACCATCGCGGTCGCCATAGACATTATCACCTATGAAAAGGAACAGATCAGCGTCCTCTTCTGCAATCCGCGCCAGCGCTGGATTTGGCAGTTCTTCGTCATTGCACGAGGCGACGATAACACGTGTCAACGCCACTGATGTGCTGAGCGGCAGAATTTCGGGACCTGACGGGAGCTCGCTCGTTGGGATGGCGCGGTAATAAACGCTCAGTGCTTGTTCAGCGGATTGCGGCGAGACAGCTGCTGGTGACGTTGCTGTTTGAGTTGCACATGCGCCAAGGGCAGCAAGGGCAATAAGGCTTACACCAATATGTTTCATGAGGCTCTCCCGTTTCGTCAGACCGCTAGACCGGATGGATGACATTGTCATGACGCCCCGTGAAAGAAAATTCAATTCCAAACGAAATCAGGCCGAAGTTTTGCTTCGGCCTGTATCTCTGACGGGTAGATTGTGTCGTTGCCTATCAGAATGAGAAGAACAGGCTGAACATCAGGCGACCCGGCAGGAAGGAAAACAGGCCAGCGATCATCATGCCGCCCACAAACATGCCGGTCATTTTCTTGCGGTGGTCCTGAACCTTGCGGCGGCGAATGGCAGCAATACCCATTGGCAGACCAATCAGCGTCCATGCGGAAAGTGCATGGATCGGGCTGAAATGGACCGGGCTGAACGACGTGATGAAGAAGGAGGAGATTGCTGTGATTGCCATGGTGACAACCCAGGTCCAACCAAGCGTCCGGTGAAGTCGGAAACCTTTTGGCGCAAACAGCAGCACCAGACCGATGGTGAAGGTCGCAATTGCGCCATAGGCGTGGATCTGAATCTCAATTGGCGCTGTCAGAAGGGGGGTAAGGTCCACCCTAAACTGAGGAACGACGCTTGCACCTTTGATGATGTAGTATGCCAGAAAGCTGTAAGCAGCCAACGCAAAGCCAACAGCGATGCGGTATCTGGTAAGGCCCGGAATGTTGATGGTCGGTAAGCGTGGTGAAGGTTTGGAAACGAGTGTATCAGACATGATGACGGGCTCCGAAAGTCGCGTGTGAATGTGTCTGGCGTTTTGCCGATGACCCCATTCTGGCCAGGGGAGCGATTGCTGCGAGCTGATCTGCATGAAGGGGATGACGTGGTTCGCGAAACGCAGCTAATGTTGTTCACGAAGCGTGAGTTGCATGGTGTTAGAGGGGAGTTTGCATTTTGCGTATCGCGATTGACTGGGCAGAACGCGGCCGCCAGCTGGCAATTCTCGTCGGCATTGGTACGTTCCTGTCGATTCTCAATCCGTTCAATGCTGGAAGCAGCCTGCCTTTCTGGGCGGTCTGGTGCTATTGGACCGGACTGGTCATCTACGGCTCGGTGATCGGCTGGGGCACGGCGACACTTGCACTGAAATGGCTGGATGGATTGCCCATCTGGCTCATCCTCGCAGTGATCGCGGCTGTGTGCGCTCTGTTCGTGACGCCGGTGCTCATCATTCTTCAGCATGCCTTTGGCGGGCGCGTGCCACTCGATGAGTACCCGCGTGTCTATGGTCTCGCGCTCGTGATTTCGATCGGCATAACCATTTTCGGTTACCTTCTGGATCGCGCAAAAAATGGCGACGCAGCCGCTGAGGGAGTGACCGATGAAACCAGCAATCCGGTTGCGACTTTTATGTCCCGTCTGCCGCTTCCCTATCGAAACGCCGATCTCTATGCGATCTCGTCCGAAGACCATTATCTACGTGTGCATACCAGCGCAGGAGAGCATCTCTTTCTTGAGCGCCTGAGCACAGCTATGCACCAGCTGGAACGTGCGTCCGGCCTTCAGGCGCACCGTTCATGGTGGGTGAATGAAACGGGTGTGAAGTCGGTGACGACGTCCAGTGGGAAAATGATCATTACCCTCAAATCGGATGTTGAGGTTCCGGTCAGCCGCACATTCGCGCCAAAGGTTCGCGAAGCCGGTTGGCTGGGGTGATCTAGTCCGGGCGCTTTACAATCGAAATCAGAACGACGCAGAAGCTGGAAACTGATGAGAGAAGCGGTGCCAGAACGCCCCATTCCGTATCGCGCAGAAACAGAAAAACCAGCGCAGCCAGGAAAAGGGAGCACACAGCGAACCCGATCAGGAATTCGCGTAAAGAAAAGGGTAGGCGGCCCACGTTCTAGTTATCGTTCAGGCGCTGCATGAGCTGGCTGACAAACAGAATGTGGCTCCGCAGGCGATAAAGTTCGTCCGTGTAGGATTCCGGAACTTCCACATTACCAACTTCTGCCTGCAAGGCTTGCAGCTCGTGGATCACATTATCACGTTCCTGGATTGTGTGGGCTGCGCGACCACGGTCTTCCAGAGTGCGCAGGTCTTTATACCAGATGTAGATTTTACGGCGTGTGCGCCAGCGATAAAGCGGCGGCGCAGCTTTGACGAGCGGGAAGACAAGCGTCAGAAGCGGAATGGCAAGCACCCAGGCCCGTTCAAGGAAATTTGCAACGCCGAACGGGAACATGCTGCGCAGGAAGCTCGGGCCTTTTTCGTAATAGCGGGCAGCTTCCTCGGACAGAGGAAGGTTTGTGCGGTTCGGGCTTGGGAAAACACCGGGCTCGGATAGCAGCGTGCCGCCGCGGTGCTGGTCCACCATCGCTTCGATCAAAAGGGCCTGAATGGCCGGATGTAGGTCTGCACGCACGATGATTTCGGCGACTGGCGCAATCAGTTCAATCGGATCCGATGGCAGGTTATCAGCCAGATCGAGGCCGCCTTCAGGGAAGATGACGCGCTTCAGGTAAGGTGTCCGGCGTTCATAGGCGAGGGCGCGGGGAAAGCTCAGAACCGCGATATCCGGATTGGCCAGAAGTTGAGAGACAAATGGCGCGCTCGGACCGGACACGGCCATCAATACGTCCACTTCTCCGGCTAGAAGCGCTTGCGCACCCGCATCGCCAGAAAGTGGCAATAACGTCGCGTCGACATCGTTTTCAGCCAGCATCCGGTCTGCCAGAAGGCGTGTGCCTGAAGTTTCCGAACCGGCTGCGATACGCATATTGCTGAAATTGCGCAGGTCCAGGTCGTCGATGTTCATGACATCTGCATTGTCGCGGAAGAACACCCAGAGCGGTTCATAGAATACCGTGCCCAGAGATTGCAGCTCGTCTTCGTCTTCAGGAAGTGTCGCGCCGCCCTGCACAATAGCCGCCTGCACCTCACCTGCACGCAGAAGATCGAGGTTATCGCCTGAACCCGTCGTGTTCACGACATTCAGCGTGACATCTTCTTCTGCAAAGAAGGCCTGATAGTCGAGAGCTGCCTGCGCATAGGCGCCGCCAGCGCTACCCGATGCAAAGCTAACCTCTTTGGGTGGCGGCGGGGCAATGAAGCGGAACAGAAGGAATGAGACGATAATCGCGACAAGCGTTATCCCGAAATATGTGAGCGCTGATTTTGATATCGACATTCTGCGTCCCCTTCGGAAAAATCCTTAGCGCTTCCGGTGGCGGTTGCAAGATGCAGAACTTCAGAAGGCGGTCTCTGCCGTAAAGATCACCTTTAAACCGGGGCAGCCCTTGCACGTTCTGAATTTCAGGAGCCGCAAAAGGGGTCACTCAAAATGGGACAGGTAAACTGGCTGAAACGCTCCGTCTCAATGACTCTGCTGACAACCATGCTGGGCACAAGCCTGTGGCTGGTGCTGCAGCAGAACCATTCACTCTTTTGATGTTGAGGGCGGGGCTCAGGCCTCGCTGACGAGCTCGCCCGCGCATTCCGGTGCGCCTTCGCAGCAATTCTCGGTAAAGCGACGCATCAATGTCGCAATCTCGTCATGGTTGACTGAATAAATCATGCGCCGTCCCTGACGTTCAACGTTCAGAAGATCAGCGTCCGTCAGCACATTAAGATGTGCAGTCAGCTTGTTCGGGGTGACGTCCAGAGTGTTCGCGATTTTGCCAGCCGGCAGACCGTCCGGACCTGCTTTCATGAGCAGGCAGAAAGTTCGAAGGCGCGTGTCTTGCGCCAGCGCGCTGAATCCTTTGAGAGTCTTCTCAAGCTCAATGGTATATTTATCTATCGCGGTCATTTCTCTTCGCCCAACTACACACACAAAATAGGGTTGCTGCGTGTTAGACGAAATGCGGTATATTAATCCATACACCCAGCTGTAAAAAATTGATCTTTTTGCAGCTGGGGGCTGAGGTGGGTAAATTATTTCAGATTAAACTGAATTTTAGTTTTGCCGAAGCAGCGGGTTAGACAATTCTGCCGTCAAACCGTCCGACGCACCGTGCACGATGAGCAGTTCGTTGATGACTTCGCTGCGATCGCCGTTGAATTCGCGAATGCGTCCTTCAAGACGCTGATCGCGCTGGTTACGGAAGCCACGAGTATCCGCAACCCAGTCACCGTTTTCCCGAGTGAAGTCGAGTGAATAATTGGCACCTGACCGTGTGTCCCTCAAAGGCAGTGTGGCCCGGCCGTTTTCACCCTGGATAACTTCACCAGCTTCGATGTTTCGGAAGCCGTTTTCCCCGATCAGATCGGCAGACACAAGAATGTTCATAATATCGCGGCCAGTGAGGCGCTGAAGGTGAGATGCGTCGAACTCACTGCGCAGATAGTAAACGGAAATCTCATCATGGATGCCAAGAGAGGGCTGGCCATCCGGGCCATATAGCGCAATCTGACGGAGCGTTTCGAAACGGTTGATTGAGGCTTCGGAGACATAATCAGTCGCATCGTATCCGCGCCCGGAGCTGACCGCAGCTGCGTAGCCGTTATAAGATTCCATTACGCCTTCTGAAACCGAGCCGCCACATGCTGTAAGCAAGAGCGCTAAACCGCTCGCTAATCCCGAGCGCCACAATTTAATGCCTGTCATAATTCCCTCACACGGCCTTATTCTATGTGTGCGGCCGCTTTCCTATCAGAGAGTATAGTCTCATAAATGCGTTTAATAAACTTGCAGGCCTGTTAACGGAACTTGATCCGTCGGCGTAAGAACTTGTTCACAAAACAGCAGTGTTATGCGTCGCGCAGAACGCGGGCTGCAGGCTTCGCCAGAACGCTTCGCGCGACGAACAAACCGCCAAGAACTGAGATACCGAGAGCGGCGATGAGAATGACGCCAACCGGCCCGTAAGGTATTGACCAGCGCGCTTCGAATACCGTGACAATAATCGGGTAAGCTGCGGCAATGCCGATGAGTGCACCAAGCATCGCGGCAATGCCGCCCGCTATGCTGAACTCCAGAGCATAGAGTTGAAATATCTGCGATCGCGCTGCGCCGAAGGTTTTCAATAGAGCTGCTTCTACCGCGCGCTTTTGCGTCATCACGCCAAGCGTCCCCATGAGTACGAGAAGGCCTGCAATAGTGACGACGCTGGCAGCCGCGTTAACTGCCAGAGCAATATCGTCGAAGATTTTGGATGCCGCTTCCAGCGCAGGACGTGTTTCGAATACGACAACGCCAGCAAAGTTATCTTTCAGCGCAGATATCAGTGCGCGGTCCTCCCTGCCGTCTGTTCGCGCAATGGCGACATGAGACGGATTTGCAGCTTCCAGTATGCCGGGAGAGAAGATGAAGGCCGTGTTTGAGCCAATATCAAATGTGCCCCATTCCACACGTCGGATGGCGGCGACTTCCGCGGTCAAGTCACGGCCAAAGACGCGTAACCCGATCGTCGAACCAGGTGAGAGGCCAAGGCCACGGGCCGCGCCTTCTTCAACAGAAACCAGAAGCCGTCCGGAATAATCTTCTGCCCACCATTCACCTTCGACTGTTTCCCCGCCTTCAGGTTCGGGGCCTAGAAAAGTTACGTTGGTTTCACCGCGGACAGCCCATCTCTCACTGTCTGCGATCTCTGCTTCGGCGGTCGGAACGCCGTTGAGTTCAGTGATACGGACAAGCAGGAAGGGTGCGCGGCGATAGGCATCGCTGTCGTCAATATCCACACCGAAGCCTTCTATGAGTTCGTCAAAGTTTTCTGCGCGGTCGCCCGGTATCTGTGTGAAGACGAGAGACGGCGCGTTGGCAGGGGCTGTTTCCTGTATCTGACGCAGAAGGTTAGCCTGTACAGCAACGACCAGAGACAATAGCGCGAGCCCGATGCCAAGAGATGGAACGATTGCGCTGGCAAGAGAGCCGGGCCCTGAAATGTTGGAAAAAGCGAGTCGCGTCAGCCCGCGCGAATTATCCGCAACGGGCTTTGCGGCACGTTTGATCAGCCATGCTGTCAGCAGGAATGCGCCCCAGATAATTGCCGTACCTGCCAGAAGCGCAAGCGTGATCATCGGGCGAGAGCTGCTAAGCGTGGATAGCAAGACAAATCCGGCAAGACAGGCGTGCGACAGGCTGCGTTCCAGCAAAGGCGTGCGCGTCCGGCTTTCTTCAGAGAGGTTCCGGAAAAGCGCTGATGGCGGCGTCGCGCGTGCGCGGCCAATGGCGGGAATAGCAAAGAAACCGGCGCTCAGAAGGCCAAGCGCAAGCGCCGTGATTAAAGGTATGGGATAAATGGCCAGCGCCTGGGGGAGCGCGATCTGATCGCCTGCAAAGCTCACCATGAGATACGGCGCCGCAGCACCTATAATGAGACCCAGAGCACCACCGAGGAGGGCGAGCGCTCCCAGCTGAATGGTATAGGCTGTACGGATAAGGCCGCTTTCAGCGCCGAGAGATTTCAGCGCAGCGATGGCAGAGGTACGTGACTGCAAAAAGGAGGTCGTTGCCTGTTCGACGCCAATGCCGCCCGCGATCAGGGCTGCGATGCCGATGATCGACAGAAAATCGTTCAGTGTCTGAAGAAGCTCCTGCAAGCCATCAACGGCATTCTCGGGTCCGCGAATGCGCACATTGGCTTCGGGGAAGGATTCATCGAATGCTTCGCGCAATTCCCGAATGGGCAGTTCAGTATTGGCGCTGACAATCAGGCGTGTCCGGAAGAGTTGTCCGACACCAAGTCTGTCTGCAGCTTCGAGTGCGCGAATGCTGACCACAGCTTCAGGGCCAAACGAGCCGGGTGTTCCGATCTGGTCGGGCAGGCGGTCAAGCCGGGCACGGATTTCCGCGCGTACCGGGCCAAGATTGATTTCGTCACCGATGGCGGCATCAAACTGGTTCAGAAAACTCTGGCTGACAGCCGCGCCCCATAATTCGCCCTGTTGGTCGAACGTCGTATCGATGTCGCCCGACAGTTCCATTTCGCCAACCAGAGGGAAGGCATCGTCTATACCTGTGAGATCGACCTGGCGGCGCAGATCTCCGGCGGTGCCCATGACGGTGAGTGTGATTTTCTCAGTGACGTCGCCTAGGCTTTCTGCGTATGCACGTTCGTCATCGGTCAGCCTGCGCTGGTTCACCGCAAACATGGCGTCGCCGCCAAGCAGCATACGCGCTTCGCCTGCGAGGCCGCGTGTGAAGACTTCTGTCACCGAACCGGCAGACGAAATGGCCGCGACGCCAAGCGTGATGCAGGCAAGGTAAATCCAGAAGCCTCTCAGCCCGCCGGACAGCTCACGTATTGCGATGCGCCAGGCTGCACTCATGCTTCAAGGTTTCCGTTGCGCATGGTAACGATACGGTCTGCGCGCTTGGCCAGTTCCCGGTCATGGGTGACGAGTACCATCGCTGTTTTCCGCTTTTGCACGATATCGAACAGCATGTCGGCAACGCCTGCGCCGGTATCGCCATCGAGATTGCCCGTCGGTTCGTCGGCAAAAACGATTTCGGGATCGCTGGCAAGCGCGCGCGCGACGGCAACGCGCTGACGTTCCCCGCCGGACATCTGGCCGGGATAGTGATCAAGCCGATCACCAAGTCCAACTTCCAGAAGCAGCTTCGTGGCTTTCTCTTTCACGCTCTCAATACCGGAAATTTCGAGTGGCACCCGCACATTGTCGAGGGCCGTCATTGTCGGCAGCAAATGGTAGGACTGAAAGATCAGGCTGACGCGGCCGCGACGAAGGCGCGCCAAGGCATCTTCGCTCATCCCTGTTATGTCAGTTCCCAGAAGTTCGACTTTGCCGGATGTGATGCGCTCGAGCCCTGCAGCTATGGAAATAAGAGAAGATTTGCCCGAACCCGATGGACCAATCACCGCAACGCATTCGCCAGGCTCGACTTTCAGGGTCACACCTTTGAGAATTTCGACCGGACCGGATTGCGCAGGCAGCGTCAGCCTTACATCATGCAGGTTCAGGGATTCAGCCAATGGAGCGCTCCGATCACGATTTGGTTGGAATGAGCTATATGAAGCATACGAATGGCAGGAAAGTCAGGGAAGATGGTGAAGCAAATGGGTTTTCAAGCTTTCGTGATGTCTGTTTTGCTGCTGGTCGGTTGTTCTGCCCAGAATGAGTCTCCTGCAGAGCCGTCGCCTCCAGCTATTGAGGACGCGACCGTTGCGGACGTCGTTACGGACGATGCGCAGGTGATTGTCATGCTCGGCGACAGCCTGACCGCAGGCTTTGGTTTGCCCGATGCGGCCGCCTTGCCATCCGTTGTCGAGCGAAAACTTACCGAGGCAGGCTATGAAGTCGAGGTGATCAATGCAGGTGTTTCCGGTGACACCACATCAATGGGACGCGCTCGCTATAACTGGAGCGTGGCATCGGCTGATCCGGACATCCTGGTGATTGCGCTCGGAGCGAATGATTTCCTCTCAAGCCTGCCGTCCAGTTTGGCGCGGGATAATCTATCTGCGCTCATTGAACAGTCTCAACAAGATGGCATTGAAGTCATTCTTGCAGGACTGTCGCCGCGCTTTGAAGGAGCCGATGACAGTCTGGAAGCCGAGTATGCTGCGATATATCCAGCGCTCGCCACAGCCTACAACGTACCACTGTATCCAGACCTGATGGAAGGCGTCTGGAATACGCCGTCCCTGTTATTAGGGGATGGTCTTCACCCGACTGCCGAGGGTGTAGAGGTGATGGCAATGGGTCTGTTGCCGGTTATTATCAGCGTGATCGAGGACGACTAGCTCTCTTCCGGCTCGGTGATGCGCTCAGCGGCGAGGTAATCAGCGCTGCGCATCTCAAACAGGCGCGATGATGTGCGCTCAAACTCGAACGCGCTATCGCCTGAGACATAGAGCTCGTTCGGTTCGGCTTCCGCGGAAATGATTACCTTGGCACGCGCTTCGTAGAGCGCATCAATCAAAGTGATAAAGCGCGTAGCGGCGTTCCGGTTTTCAGGGCTAAGGATCGGTACGTGCTCGATGAGTACGGTGTCGAAATGGCGGGCAAGTGACAGGTAGTCGGCGGCGCCAAGCGGTCTGTCACACAGCTCTTCAAAGCTCATGCGGGCAACGCCCGCGGCCTGTGCAGGAATGCGCCATTCACGGCCATGCACCGTGAGATGCGTTTCATGTGGTTCTGCGCCAGAGGTAAGGCGTTCCCAGGCGGCATCAATGCTCGCATCCGCTTCCGGGCCCAGCGGAGAATAATAGACGGGCGCTGCGGTCAGGCGTTCAAGGCGATAATCACGGTCGGAGCGGATTTCATGAACGTCATGCGTGTCTTTCAGAAGTTCGATGAAAGGCAGGAAGCGCTGGCGGTTGAGGCCATTCTTATAGAGATCATCCGGCGGACGGTTGGAGGTCGCGACGACGACTACATCTCGGGCGAGCAGGTGTTCGAACAGACGGCCGATCAGCGTGGCATCGGCAATGTCTTTGACCTGAAACTCGTCAAAGCAGAGGAGTTCGGCGCTGGCAGCAAATTTCTTAGCGGCCGGTGGGATCGGGTCATCCACGCCGCCCTTAACTGCCCAGCCGGAAGCTCGGCGCTCTGACGGGGTGAGCTTCTTCCAGTCGTTGATGAACGCGTGGGCTTCCTGCATAAAATCATGAAAGTGGACGCGTCGTTTGTGCTCGACAGTCGTGGTCGAAAAGAAGAGGTCCATCAGCATGGACTTGCCACGCCCGACGCCGCCCCAGAGATAAAGCCCGCGAACTTTTTTCGGCTTTGAGAACCAGCCCTTCTTGCCGCGACTTTCAATACGGTCCTGAAGGTCATCCAGAAGGCGCGCGACCTCGGCCTGTGCCGCGTCAAACTCTATGGCGCCGCTGGCCGTTTTAGCCTCGTATTCTTTGTACAGAGTGCCCATCAAGCCCCCAGAGCCTGCGTGATCTGGCCTATGAAGATGCTTAAGAGCTCCGGATGAAGCAGGATGGCGATTGCGATGCCAATCAATGCGCCGCCGAGATGCGCATCATGGCCAATATTATCCCGCGCCGCGCGCATGCCGTAAATGCTGTAAGCCACGTACAGCAATGCGAACACAACTGCCGGAAGCGGGAGAAAGAAAAACACATAAAGCAGCTGAAATGGCGCGAAGAGGCAGAAGGTGAAGATGATGCCAGACACGGCCCCCGAAGCACCAAGCGCCATATAGTTCGGGTCGTTTCTATGCCGCCAGAGCGCAAACAGGTTCCCGCCAAGCAGGGCGCCCAGATAGATCAGGAAGAAACTCTGGCTTCCAAGCACGCGTTCAACTACTGGGCCGAAGAAGAAAAGCGTGAGCATGTTGACGAATAAGTGCGTCGGGTCAGCATGCAGAAAGCCCGATGTCAGAAGGCGGTGATAGTCCTTACCCTGAAGAACATCGCGCGTGTTCAGAATGCCCCAACGCATCAATCCGTCGTTTGAAAAGGCCATGACGCTCAAGGCGATGTTCGCAACCAGAAAAATCAGGGTTGCGCGCGATGTAAGTAAGTCTTCCACGCTAGGGCGTCTCCAGCAGATTTGAGCAGTGCGACAGGTCTTTGCCCCTCACTTAGTGGTTAAGCCCGTGGGAATCAAAAAAGTTTGTTTGGCGTCAGGCTGTTTTTGCCTCTCAGCCTTTGGTGAAGATACAAAAAACCCCGGAGGTTTCGCGTCCCCGGGGTCCTGACAGGCTTAGCTGTCTGACGAGTCGTCACCTTGCTTTCAGGCGGCTTGCGGCTCTGCCTGTGGCATCAGGCTTTGCAGGAATTCGTAGAACTCTTCCGGGCGCTGGATAAAGCGGTTAAACGGCAGATTTTCTTTGGCAACTGCGTTCGGTGCGCAATCGCAGCCCGCAGCGATGGCTGCTTGCGCGACGGTGTCGCGGTTCTCGCTTGCAGAAACGACCGCCATGCGGAAATTGCCCATAGATGCTACGCGTGTCAGCGTCATGCTCTCGTCGAAGCTGTCGGGCAGGCGGAGATCCAGAACAACCAGATCAAATTGTTCGTAACGGATACGGCGTTCCGCTTCCATCAGGTTCGCGGCAATAACGAGATCAAGTTGAATGCGCTTACGAACCGCTTTTGTTGCGGCAACCATAAGCATCTCCTGAGCGCGCTGATGGTCTTCGACCCATAACACTTTCATTTCCAACCCCTACACCTGAAATCAGGTCAAATCCTCAATAACACGCAGAGTTTGCCTCAAGACCCTTTCCGGAAAGTAAATTTAACGGTCTCGTCGCGTTAAAGCTTTCGAGCGTGAGGTTAATTTTTTTGATAAAATTGTTAAGGATAAGATGTTACGATATCGAAATAAAAATAGCATTTCTGTAGCGAGCTGGCGCCTTGATTGCCTCCAAATCCCCTTCATTTCAGGTTTTTGAAGAATATTCCGAAACCGAAACGAAAGGTTTCTGCATAAATTCGACTGACCACACTCGTTAGCCCAGTAGCATAAAATTATTACCGGTTCCGCGCCAGAGCGCGTTAACACTTAATGATGTTCCCGATTCGCGTTAACGCTTTTCAGACGCGATTCAGACATTTTGAAATAATTACAGGCTCTTGATAGCCGAGATAGTTTCATTCAGGCGCCCGGCAATGACATCCAGCGAAAAGACGACAGACAATACGGCCCTCTTTCTTCCGGACGCCGAGCGTGAGGATGTTCACATCGTGGATGTGCTCATTGAGGAGCGCTGTCCAAGTTTTGCCGGTCATTGGAGCTGGCCGCTTCTACGTCCAATCCTGTTTGGCATGCTGGGGTATCGGCGCGCCGTGAAAATGGCGGACTATATTGAAAAGCTACGCGGGCGCGATTCATTCGACTATCTGGTCGAGGACCTCGATATCGGCCTCGATTTACATCAGTTTGACCGGATACCGGCAACGGGACGCGTAATCATCGCAGCAAACCATCCAACAGGGCTCGCAGATGGCGTTGCTATGTGGGAAGCGTTGAAGCGTATTCGCAGCGATATTCTCTTCTTTGCGAATGCAGATGCGATCCGCGTCAGCCCACGCATGGTGGATGTCATTATTCCGGTGGAATGGGTGGCGGAGAAACGCTCGCCGGCCAAAGCGAAAGAAACACTGCGCCGCGCAAAGGAAGCCTTTGGAGCTGAAAAATGCGTTGTCATTTTTCCTTCAGGACGTCTGGCTGCCATGGAAGAGGATGGCCTGACAGAGCGTCCGTGGTTTCAGACTGTAGCCACGCTTGCTCGTAAGCAAAAATGCCCGATCGTTCCGGTGAATGTGAATGCGCGGAATTCCTGGCTCTATTATTTCTTGTCGAAGGTCTCCGGCGAGCTGCGTGACATTACGCTCTTCTATGAGCTTCTGAACAAGAAAGGCTCGCGCTTTGAGATGACCGCTGGCGAACCCATTCAGCCTGAAGATCTGGCCGGAGACGTTCAGCTCGTGACTGAAGAGCTGAAGAACTATGTCGCCTATGAGCTGGGTGATAATCCGGACCTGATATTCGCAGAGTATCGGGCTGCTAAAGGCGATCCAGCTTCATAAGCAAAAGCCCGGACATATGCCCGGGCTTTTGTTTGTTCAGTCTGTCTGGCGACTATTTCTTCGGCACCAGCTCGACCATCATTTCTGTATAGCCCTTCACGAAGCAGCTTGGAGTGCGGACAGCATCTTTAACAACGATGATGTCTTCAAAGCGCTTGAAGAACTCTTCCCAGAGAATTTTCAGCTGCATTTCGCCGAGGCGGTTACCGACGCAGCGGTGAATGCCGAAGCCGAAAGACAGGTGGCTGCGAACTTTTGGACGATCAATCCAGATATCGTTCGGGCGTTCGAAATGACGCTCATCACGGTTGCCGGACACATACCACATGAGAACTTTCTCACCGGCTTTGATCGTCTTGCCGCCAAGCTCGACGTCTTCCAGAGCCGTACGGCGCATGTGCGCCAGCGGGGTCTGCCAGCGAATGATCTCAGAGACCATGCTCGGAATCAGATCGTGATTGGCTTTCAGCTTGTCGAATTCCTTCGGGAACAGGTTCATGCCAAGCACAGATGCCGTCATGGAGTTACGGGTCGTGTCATTGCCGCCCACGATGAGCAGAATGACGTTACCGAGATATTCCATCGGCTCCATGTTTTTAGTGTGCTCACCGGTTGCCAGCATGGAAATCAGGTCATTGCCTGGCTCGTTCGCGTTGACGCGCTGGTTCCAGAGCTCTGTGAAATAGCCGAGGCATTCCATCAGCTCTGCGCGCCATTGCTCTTCGCCGCCCGGGCAAATTTCAGGGTTCTCACGGCCAGTCGCAACGTCAGACCAGCGTGTGAGCTTGCGACGATCTTCGAACGGGAAGTTGAACAGTGTCGCGAGCATCATGGTTGTCAGCTCGATTGAGACAGTATCGACCCAGTCGAAAGGCTCGCCAACTGGCAGGCTGTCGAGAACCTTAGCTGTGCGCTCGCGGATCAGGCTTTCGAAGTTGCGAAGATTGTCCGGGGCCACGATTGGCTGGACTGTCTTACGCTGAACGTCGTGCTTTGGCTGGTCCATCGCGATGAACATTGGAAGCGAGAAGTCTTCGTCCAGATCGACCAGCGTAATGCCGCCCGCAGAAGAAAAACGCTTATGGTCTGTGTCTACAGCCATAATGTCTTCATAGCGCGTAACGGACCAGTATGGGCCAACCGCGCTCTCCGAGCAGTAGTGAACCGGCTCTTCGTCGCGCAGACGGGCGAAACGGTCCCAGTAGGCTTCGCGGCGCCAGAGTTCAGGATCCGAGATATCAAGATCAGAAAGGTCGAGCGAGCTTGCAGGTCGGACAGGGCCGCCAGGGATCACGTATTTACGATCCAGACGCCAATCGCGTTCTTCCTGAGTATCAGCAACTTCAGAGGCGGTATCTGCCATTTTTCTTCTCCCCGAATAGGTCTTTGAGAGGGTTATATCACAGCTCTTTGTCAAAAACTATGACGCAGGCGTCATTTTTTTGATTTGGGCGATGTGTACTTCTTTCTGGAAGAAATCCAAGCCCGGCATTATGTAACTAAGTATCAAATCAGGAATTTAGAATGACGCGTACCGCCATCCCTCTTTTTATTGCTTCCCTTCTGGTGCTGAACGCCTGTGGTGGTTCGGATGTTCCAACCGAAGACGATGGTGCGGGTGCTGAGAATATTCGCACCTTATCAGGTCTGCGGGACAGTCTGAATGAAGAGCGTGTGGATGTCGTTGATCCGAACGCTATTGAAGCCGCAGCGCAAAACATCGACCCGTTCAAATACGGGCTCGATTACACGATATATGAGCGAGACCTGTTGAACGGGCTGCTGGCTGATGCCCGTGCCGAGAGTGATTATATCTCCCGTTCGCTCGCGGCGACGCGCGAGAGCCTGCCTGTTGTGCGCCCGGGCAAGAGCTTTGAGGCTTATCAGGCGATATTGTCCTGCGCTGTGTCGGCCGATGTTCTTGGGCGCCTGGGCGGGCTTGTCCCGCATATGGCGCTGGAGCATGCGATTGATTTTACTGAGCTTTCCGTCACCATCACCGTAGATGATATGGAAAGCGAAGGCTTTCAGGCGTTCGAAGCGCAGATGGTCGATTTGCAGGAGAACGGAACAGCGCTCGATCGCTTTAACCATCGCCGTGCGCTTGAGGCCGAAGAAAACCGTCTCAGGACACGGCATTATCTGAATTATTTCCTCATGCGTGACGCTATGCTTGAAAGCGCTGACCGTGACGCGTTGCAGGAAGAGCTGAATAGCTGCCTTGAAACCTATGAAGGTGACATTGCGGACCTGATTATTGCCCGCGAGCAGGCTGAAGCCGAAGAAAACGGATAGCGCCCGTTTAGATTGCACTCGTCCAAAATCACACATAAAGTTCCAGCCTCATCGGGGAGGGCTGCGTGTCAGGTTTGAGATTAGTATGTGCGGCCGCATTATGCGTCGGTATCGCGTCATGTGCAGCTGAAGAGCCTGCGCCGCCGCCTGTTGAAACTGAAGCAAGCGAACCGGCCGACCCAAGTGCAGCCGTGTCGTCTCTGTCTTCCATCCGTGCCATGGCAAGTTCCGATGAGCCCCGTGAACTGGATATGTCACTGCAGGATAGGTCCCGCGAAAGCATTTCTCCGTTTCGCGGACTGTACCTTCCCGAACAGCGCGCTGCCTATGATGAAATTTATGAGGCGGTCCGCAATGAGCCTGGTGTTCGTGAGCGTTATGAGGATGCCACGCAAGAAAGCCTGGACCGGTTGCGTCTGTTGCTCACTCTGCCATCACTTCTCTATTCAATGACGTGTGCTGCCGGCGTTGATGTTCAGGGACGCCGCGAAATAATCTCGCCATATGAGTCGACGTATAATTCCAAATACTGGCTCTACACCGCATTTGCCGAGCTGGATCAGCGCAATGCTGGCTCTGTTGCAGGGTTTCCCGAAGTTGTGCCGGGCATTGAGCGCTTCCCCGAACGCCGACGCGATTTTACGCCTGCACCTGCGGTGAGTGAGTATCGCGAGCAGGTCTATGTTCTCTATATGCTGGAGCGGGATGATCAGCTGCAGAGTGACTCGCGTCGCCTGAATGCAAATCGGGTGGAAGCCTGTTGGGACAGACAACCACCCGCTTTGAGTTATTATGGGGGCAATTCATCCGCCGTCCGGTAAGTCGCAAACGGCAAATAAGAGCAATTTAGTTGAACGCTTCGCCTGACCAGACATCAGCTTCATAGCTGGAGGTCATGTTCATTTCGTCGAGCAGCACGATGCGGAAGATCAGATCATCACCCGGGCTGATCGGGCCGCCTGGACGCGGGTTCTGGCCGTATGCCATCTCGGACGGAATATAAAGAAGCCAGTCATCGCCCGGGCACATCATGCCGAGAGCTTCAGTCCAGCCACGAATGACGCGGTTTGCCGGAAACTGAGACGGCTGGTTGCGCGCGAAAGACGAGTCAAACACGGTGCCGTCGACGAGACGACCTTCATAGTGAGCGAGCGCAATGTCGTCATTGTTGACGTTGGATTCGCATTCCGGCCCAGCTGTGAGAACGATGTATTCAAGGCCTGATTCCATGATGTTGACGGCTTCGCTTTCATCGTCCCAGCCATCATTCGCATAAGTCGCCCACGGATCGGATGGATCTGCCGCCGGCGTGGCTTCTATGCGCGGCGCAGTGCCTGTTGGGGATGCGCCCTGTTCGCAGGCAGCTAGTCCGAAAGCGGCGCTCATGGAAAGCGCGAGGAGAGTAGGTTTCAGCATTACTGTTTCCTTGTGTCTGAGATCAGAGCTTGCGTGGCGGATAGCCGGCAGCTGTCAGGGCTTCAATCACTTCCTGAGTGTGCTGCGCATCGCGTGTTTCTACGAGGATATCAAATTCCGCGCCTTTCGCCGGAACATCCAGTGCAAGACGGTTATGGGCAACTTCGATAATGTTCGCGCCGGAATCGCCTATCACCTTGGAGACAAGCGCCAGAAGACCCGGGCGGTCATCGCCGAGAATCCGGATGTTCACGAGGCGTTGGTCGCGCACGAGGCTGCGCGTCAGAACTGACGCCAGCAGACGGGTGTCGATATTGCCACCGCACAGGACGAGCCCGACACGCTTGCCAGAAAATCTCGTCGGGTGCGCCAGAAGCGCAGCAAGACCCGCTGCACCAGCGCCTTCGGAAATGGTTTTCTCGACCGTTGCATAAAGCGTGATGGCGCGCTCGATTGTGTCTTCATCGACAAGCACTACGTCATCGACAAGGCGCTGGCAGATTTCAAAATTGCGTCGCCCAACAGTCTTCACCGCAACGCCTTCAGCAATCGTTGTGCCGCCCGCTTTCGGTGGTTCGCCTTTGAGCTCGTTGAAGAGCGCAGGGAATTGTTCGACTTCAACGCCAATGACTTCAATGTCCGGCTGCAGCGCTTTGGCCGCTGTCGCGATGCCGCTGATCAGCCCGCCGCCGCCGACAGGAATGACAAGGCAGTCCAGCGGCTTTGAGACGTCATCAAGCATTTCCAACGCAATTGTGCCCTGACCAGCCATGACGAGCTTGTCGTCAAACGGATGAAGGAAGACGAGGTTTTCCTTCTCGCACAGCATCTGAGCATGCTCATTGGCTTCGATCAGCGTGCTGCCTTTCAGGATCACGCGCGCGCCATAGTTCCGCGTATGCTGCACTTTGACGAAGGGCGTGTTTTCCGGCATGACGATGGTCACCGGAATACCAAGCCGCTGTCCGTGATAAGCGACACCCTGTGCGTGGTTGCCCGCAGACATAGCGATCACGCCGCGCTTTTTCTCCTCATCGGTCAGACCCATGAGACGGTTCAGCGCGCCGCGTTCTTTGAAGGCTGCTGTGAACTGGAAATTCTCGAACTTAATCCAGACTTCCGCACCCGTAATCTCTGACAGCGTCCGCGAGTGACGCATAGGGGTATGCTCCACTTTTCCTGCGATTACGTCCGCAGCGGCCTGAACATCTTCGAGCTTTAGGGTGTTTTCGGTCACGTTTAACATCAGTCCTTACTGTGCTTTCAGCCTTTCGAGCATTTCTTTCATTTTGGCGTGCAGCATATTGATAGCCTGCAACGGGCGGACCATCACTTTGAAATCAGTAATTTGTCCAGCCTCATTCCATGAAATCATATCGATGCCATCGATATAGATGCCGTCGATCTTGGTCTCGAACTCAAGAACGGCGCGGTCGCCCAGATCGAATTCGCGCACATAGACAAAATCTTCGCCGCCCAGAACTTTTTCAGCAGAAGCAAGGTATTGGAAGGTGATCTCTTTGCCTCGCTGGGGTGTGTGAACGACCGGCGAGTGGAAAACCACATCATCTGCCAGCATATCGCGCAGCTCCTGATGATCATGGCTTTGCATATGGTCATACCAGCGTTGAAGATTTGGACTTGCCATTATTGTGCTTCCTTTCCCGTATAGTTATCCCGCATGTGTAGCCTTAACTTCGCATCCGGCAACTATGTGTCGAGTAAATCTGCTATCGGAGCGCGGCGATCATGAAAGACGCGATCAAATCTATCCTGCCGGTAAATGTACGCACACGTCTGAAATGGGCGGGCTATGCGGTTAAAGACATTATTGATCCGGTGAAGGATCCGCGTGTGCCAAACCGTCGTGACACGTTTGTTGGCGGCGGCGATTTTGTGGCGGTTGGCGACGACTTCCTGAAGACACTCAAACGTCATGGTGTGACGCCGGATATGGCCATTCTTGATGCGGGGTGCGGGCAGGGGCGTATGGCCCGTCCGCTTACGGAGTTTCTGGTGCCGGAAGGGCGCTATCTCGGTTTTGATATTGTGAAAGCAGGCGTGGAATGGTGCCAGACGCACTATGCTGATCTGCCGAATTTCACATTCGTCCATGCCGATGTGTTCAACGCCCGCTATAATGCAGACGGCAAGACCGAAGCCTCTGCCTACACCTTCCCATCCGGCAGCGATGCGTATGATTTTGCGTTCCTGACATCTGTCTTTACGCACATGTTCCAGAAGGATGTGGAGCGTTACCTGTCTGAGATTACGCGGTCATTGAAGCCGGGCGGCCGCTGCCTGATTACATGGTTCTTGCTGAATCCGCAGACGGAAGCCTTTAAAGCCCCGCGCCTGACCTTCAGGTTTCCGGTGAATGAGGTCTCTAAGACGACGCTTGAAGACAATCCCGAAGCGGCCATCGCATTTTCGGAGACTTGGGTGCGTGACGCCTATCTGAAAAATGGCCTCGCAATCGAGGCCATTGAGTATGGAAACTGGGCTAATCCTCACAGCCAATTTGGCTATCAGGACACGATCATCGCCCGAAAGGTCTGAGAGCTTAGCTCGCCAGCAGACCGTCGCTCAGTTCTGATGGGTCATGCTCTGCCACAACATGCCCCGGGCCAACTTCGATAAGTTGCGGGCGATACTGTTCGGTATCGGCATCATTAACCAGCTTGGACTTCATGAATCGCAGCGTTGCGCGGCGATCCAGAGGTGATGGAAGGTCACCCTGAAGCTTCACAATATCACGGTCCTTCTCAGCGCGTGGGTCCGGGTTAGGGACGGCAGCAATGAGAGACTTCGTGTACGGGTGACGCGGGTCTTCATAGATTGCGTCGCGCCCTGCAATCTCAACGACGCGGCCAAGATACAGCACCATGATGCGGTGTGAGATTTCACGCACAACAGCAAGGTCGTGGCTGATAAAGATCATCGCCAGATCAAACTCGGATTGAAGCTCGATCAGAAGGTCGATGATTTGCGCCTGAACCGAAACGTCGAGGGCGGAAACGGCCTCGTCGCAGATGACTAGTTTTGGCCTCATGATCATCGCGCGGGCAATACCGACACGCTGGTTCTGGCCACCTGACAGTTCATGCGGATACCGGTTGATCAGTGCCGGATCGAGGCCAACACGAGGCATGATTTCCCGAACGCGGAGTTCGCGATCTTTACGCGAAAGCGAAGGTTCGAACACGGTGAGCGGCTCTGCAATCGACTGGCCGATGGTCATACGCGGATCGAGGCTTGCAAACGGGTCCTGGAAGACGATCTGCAGATCACGGCGGACCTCTTTCAGCCCGTCCTGGCTGGTTTTTGTGATGTCCTTGCCGATCCATGAGACCGATCCGCCCGTTGGCTCGACAAGCTGGAGAACAGCGCGGGCGAGCGTGGACTTGCCGCAACCGGACTCGCCGACCACGCCAAGCGTTTCGCCCGGACGCAGATCAAAGCTTACGCCATCAACGGCGCGAAGCTGTTTTGTTGAACCAAAGAAGCCACCCTCGGTCTTGATCGGGAAGCTGACACGTACATCGTCTGCCACCAGCACCGGCTTCACATCTGCAGCGGGCGGCGGAGAGAGGCTAGTGCGACCCGGACGATCCGGCTGGTCAATTCGCGGCACTGCCTCCAACAACTTTTTTGTATAGTCATGGCGCGCCTCGTAGAAAATCTGGTCAACCGTACCAGTCTCTACGATCTCGCCTTGCTTCATCACCACAACGCGGTCGCACATACGTGCAACAACGCCCATATCGTGGGTAATGAGAACGATGCCGGTGTCGGTCGTTGCTTTCAGGTCATTCATCAGCGCCAGAACCTGCGCCTGAACGGTGACGTCGAGTGCGGTTGTCGGTTCGTCCGCGAAAAGAAGTTTCGGGCCGCAAAGCATGGCGATCGCGATCATGACGCGCTGGCGCATGCCGCCTGAAAGTTCGTGCGGGAACTGGTCCATGCGACGGGCAGGGTCTGGAATACGCACGCGTTCCAGCCATTCAATGCATTCTTTGTCCGCTTCCTTGCCGCGCAATTTGCGGTGAATGGCGAGTACTTCGCGAAGCTGTGCGCCGACAGTCATGTGCGGGGTCAGAGATGTCAGCGGGTCCTGAAAGATCATGGACATTTGAGAGCCGCGCATCATGCGTCGTTCGCTCTGGCTCATGCCGAGCAGGCTTTTGCCTTCAAACTTCACCTGACCTTTGGTGCGTCCGTTCGCGGCGAGCAGGCCCATTGCCGCGAGGGCGGACTGGCTTTTGCCTGATCCGGATTCGCCGACAACGCCGACGCATTCGCCGGGGAAGACTTCAAAGCTGACCCCCTTCACTGCGTTCACAACGCCATCCGGCGTATCGAATTCTACAGCGAGATTTTCTATGCTGAGAAGTGGGGTTTTAGCCTGATTTTCCAACTCTTTACTCCGGACCTACGACAAAAAGGGATAGCTAACTATCACTTTCTGCCGATTTTTCATTGCTTACAGGCGCGCCTTAGGCTTTTTTGCAACTAGCATCTCAGGGGAGAGAAACATAATGCCTGTCATCAATTTCGTAACACCGTGCATTCTCGATCATGGCGCCATCACAAAGCTTGGCAAGACCATGGCCGGTCTGAATATCACAAAGGGATTTGTAGTCACTGACCCGGGCATTAAACAAGTCGGTCTGCTGGACAAAGTCACAGAAAATATCAGCGGTGCGTACGAAGTGTTCGCCGGAACCGAGCCGAACCCAACCGAAAAGCAGGTGACGGAAGTCACTGCGATGTACAAAGAGTCCGGCTGTGACGGTATTATCGCGCTTGGCGGTGGCTCCTCTATGGACCTTGCAAAGGCTGTTGGCCTCATGGCGAGCCATGGCGGAACTCTCGCCGATTACGGCGCGACAGTTGGTGGCAGCAAGAAGATCGGCAAAATCCCGCCGCTGATCGCGATCCCCACAACGGCTGGTACAGGGTCTGAAGTCAGTGTCGGCATGATCATCATCCAGAATGACGGCCACAAACAGACTTACGCGTCTCCGAATCTTGTTCCTGCAACTGCGATCTGCGACCCTGATCTGACACTCGGCCTGCCGCCGCTGCTGACGGCTGCGACAGGTATGGATGCTGTTACGCACTGTATCGAAGCGATCCTGACCCCTACAGTGAACCCTCCAGCGGAAGGCATTGGCTATGAAGGCCTTGGCCGTGCGGTTGGCGATGGCTGGCTGAAGCGCGCTGTTCAGGATGGTTCGGACACAGACGCCCGCTGGAACATGATGGTGGCTTCTTTTGAAGGCGCGCTCGCCTTCGTGAAAGGTCTTGGCGGTGTGCACGCTATGTCTCACGCAGCTGGCCGTCTGCATGACCTTAAACTTCACCATGGTACGCTGAACGCGATCTTCCTGCCGCACTTCATGCGCTTCCACGCAGATGCTGACGAGCGTAAATTTCAGCGCATCCGTCAGATGATGAACCTCAAAGAAGGCGCATGTGTTGGCGATGCGATTGCTAAGCTGAACGAAGATATCGGTATTCCGGCTAAGCTGTCTGATATCGGCGTCACAGCTGATCACGGCCCGTCAATCGTCGAGTACGCTCTAAAAGACCTGGCGCACTACGGCAATGCTAAGCCTGTCACGCAGGCTGATTATGAAAAAATCTTCGAGCTCGCGCTCTGAGTTTGATGATCTGGCCGGGCGGCTATCGCGCCGCCCGTCTGCCTGTCACTGCAGTGATGTGGCGAACGTCGCCTGAGGCGCTTAGCTGGCGTGTGAGTGCAACTTCCAGCTCACCTGCGGGACGCGGATCTCCCGCCAGACGATAGGTGAGGATTGCCTCGCCGGACGTCGTTATCCCTTCCAGATAAAACCCTCGAAATGTCGGATTGGCTTTTGTCCAATCGGCAAATTGCGCGCGGGCGGCGCCGCGGTTTTCACGGAAGGTCCGGAGGAAATGTGCCGCTTCGGAATGCGCGCTTAAGCTGACAATGAAGCGGGGTGGCTGCGCTACACCTGATATGTGTATTGCTTCTGTCTCGCTTATGATGCCTGCGCGGGTGCTGGCCCGAATGAATTCAGCAGGCCGCGAAAGGCCATCAAAGCGTTCCGCCGCATCCATGATTATAGGCGCGCTTTGTCGGTCTGCGGGCGGAACCATGGTCAGAAGCACAGCCATAGCGCCGACCATGGCAATCGCTGCGGCGATGCCAATCTCCAGAATAAATACGTTTGCTGGCGTTACGGGTTTACGCACGGCTTAGCCCCAGTCCGATGTCGCGCTTCTCTATTCAGACTAAGCGCCTGTCTGTGGTTCGCGAAACGGGTTTCACCATCGGGGCGAAGTCTAGCCGTCGTTCGCGGCCTCGGGGAATGGGTCGCCAGGGGCTGTTTCGCTAGTCACAGTCTCCACGACCTGATCCTGAACTGCGTTCGCCAGTGTTTCAGCGCGGGCGAGGCGTTCCTCCTGTCGATCACACGCAGCCAACAGAAGGAAGACAGGCGTCACCAGTGCTGCGCATGAACGTGTCATGCGTTGTTTCTCTGTAATGGTTGGCGGTAACCGAGATAGGTCCAGCGGCGCAGGAGAATTTCCATCGGTCCCCGTTTGAACTTTGTAAGCCAGAGGCTCACAAAGCACAGTGTGAAGATACCGGTCGCCAGCGCAATCAGAACGGCTGGCAACGCGCCCAGATGACCATAGAGGCCAAAGCCGATCGGCAGGGTTACGATGCACAGAATCACAGATTGTAGCAGATAAGCGGACAGCGTGGCTGAGCCGCCTCGCGCCAGGAATTGAAGGACCGGCCCTGTGCCCATGCGTGCGATGAGGGCAATCACGCCGATATAACCGAAGGTGGAGAAGGGCGAGCCTAAGATCATGATGGCCATGCCGAACACGCCTTGGGCGCTTTCACGCTGCTGCGCTTCAATATAAACATTTGAGCCGTAAAAGCTTAAAATGAGCCCGATTGGCAGAAGCACGAAGAGCGACGTCTTCCAGAATTTATGGTCTGGCTGACTGAGTAGACCTAATTTGAAAAACCCGAGGCCGATCAGGAAAAACCCGAATGCGCTGATACCCTGCACCATGATGACTGTCGGGATCAGCGTTGGGATCAGAGACGCTCTGGCAGCAGCGATCTGCAGGAAGCTTCCTTCTGCAAAGATGGCATCAATGGCTAGAAAGGCTTCGCGCTGTTCGGCCATCTGATCGTCCATCATGCGGCGGGTCGCCGGATCGGTAATGCCTTCCATCATCGCCATGGCGCCTGCGCCAAGCATCATCAGGCCCGCCTGAATGGCAATCAGTACGAGGCCCCAGATAATGAGCGTTTTCGGTTTTCCGTTCCGGCAGAAATAAAGGAGGCTGCCCAGAATGGCGTAGGTTACCAGAATATCGCCCAGAAACAGGAAGATGACGTGGATGAGGCCGAGCGCCAGCAGGCCTATCATTCGGCGATAATAACGCCCGGTCGCATTGGTCTCCGTGCGTGCGGCTGATGCCAGCTGATAGCCGAGACCAGCGCCGAACATCATGGAAAAGAGGGAATAGGATTTCAGGGTGAAAAGCCCGTTCACAAGTAGTTTGGCCCAGTGATCGCCTGCTACTCCGGTGGATGGGTATCCTGCATTCACTCCCGCTGAAAACATTTCGACATTAACAAGTACAATACCGATAATCGCCCAGGCCCGTATCAGGTCCGGCATCAGGTCGCGGTGTCCGACAGTCGTTTTCAGCATGGTGTCCCTCCCAGTTTCGGGCAGGATATACAGAATTGCTACGGTTTGTCAGTGAAGGTTTTATTCTGGCGTGAAACCGGCTGCGAATTGTTGCGCGGAGAAGCGTTGCGCAGCTGTTCGCGCAAGCTTGAGCGTGACGGCTTTGCGGCGTGCCGCGGCCAGTTTGTGTTCCGGTGCGGGGCGAATAAGCGCGCCGCCAAACTGGTCGGCAACAATAAGACCGGTATCGAGTGGCAAAAGCTCGGTCGGGAAGCTCTCATGAACGGCAAAGAAGAACTTATCGCAATAGGGGCGATACTCGTGCCATTTACCGTCTGACTCAAAGTCGGGCTTTCCGGATTTGACTTCGACGATCCAGATCTCGCCTTTCTCGCTCAGCGCCATGATGTCAGCGCGTCTGCCATTGGCGAGCACCAGCTCTGTCACGCAGGCAAGAGACATTTGTTCAAGCAGCCGGACGGCACCCTGCGTCACCGCGCGGGTTATGTCCGGCGTGGTAAAGCTCATAGAACGTTTTCGGCCTTAAACGGGCGCTCGATCAGACCCTTCATGGCCTCACGCAAGGTGATATTACCTGCCAGAATATTGGCGACGGCCTCACAGATTGGCATTTCGATGTCATATCGTTTCGCAAGCGCAACGACACCGGGCGCCGTGGCGACGCCTTCGGTGACGGCTTTGCGTTCTGCCAGAATTTCAGCTGGGGAGCGGCCTTCGCCGAGCGCTTTACCAAAGCTCATATTGCGTGACTGCGGGGACGAGCAGGTGAGAACCAGATCGCCGAGCCCGCAAAGGCCGGCAAGCGTTTCGGGTTGTGCGCCCATAGCGCTGCCAAGGCGTACCATCTCGGCAAATCCGCGGGAAATGAGTGCAGCATGCGCGGACTTACCAAGTTGAAGTCCTTCAACAGCGCCGCAGGCGATGGCGAGTACGTTCTTAACTGCGCCGCCAATTTCTGCGCCGACAATATCATTGCTCCAGTACGGGCGAAATTCCGGGCGCCCAATGCTCTCCATCCAGCGCGCGCCAAGAGCTTGGTCTTCGCAAGCCAGCGTGACGGCTGTGGGAAGACCCTTGGCGACGTCTATGGCGAAAGAGGGGCCGGAGAGAACAGCAACCGGAGCAGACGGTCGCGTTTCCTGGAGGACATCCGCCATAAGTTTCAGAGAGCCGTGTTCAACGCCTTTTGCACATAGAGCGAAAGGTGTGTCGTCTGGTATCAGGCCGTTCAGCTGTTCGAAGACGGAGCGTGCAAATTGCGCAGGCACGACCGCGAGGATCGCGTCAACGTTCGCAAGATCGGAAAGGGATGACGTAGACGGGATAGCTGGCAGGTCGACACCGGGCAGGAATACCGGATTGCCCTGACCGGAAGAGAGGGCCTCAGCGACCTCGGTTTCTCTTGACCAGATAAGCACATCGCGTCCGGCTGCCTGCGTGGAATAAGCCAGTGCTGTGCCCCATGCGCCAGCGCCAAGAACGCCAATTCGATCAAAACTCATTAATTGTCCTATCGACTGAATAAATCATTGATGATTCATTCTTATCATCTATGCTCAAATCATGACCGAGACTACAGACACCCGCGAACAGATACTCAGAGCGGCCATGACCCGTATCCTACACTATGGATATGCAAAGACCACAATGGCCGAGATTGCAAAAGACTGCGATATGTCTGCGGGCAATATTTACAGGTTTTTCAAATCCAAGCTGGATATCGCCGAAGCGATTGTGCGCGGCTTTAATCAGGCCTTTTACCAGTTGTTCGCCGAAATCGCCCGTCGGAGCGACGAGTCGGCCCTGCCACGCCTGACTGAGCTCTTCAAAACGCGGCTGGAACGCACTTACCACATGATGCAGAACAAGACGAAAGCCCTGGAAATGGCGGATGTTCTGGCACGTGAGCGCCCGATATATTATGTCGAAGAGCTGGCTCAGGAGCGGATCTATATCGTTCAGCTCCTGGAGCAGGGGCTCAAGTCTGGTGAAATCAAGCCGCTGGATAATCCGAACTTTACCGCTGAAATGCTGCAGATCGCACTCATGAAATTTGAGTCTCCACGCTTCTGGGCAGATGAGTCCTACGAAGAGCTGACCCGTGAATTCGACGGTGTCATGAAACTTCTCGAAAAATCGCTCACCTGAAACGGCTTAAAAAACAAGGCGTAGTGAATTTTTATGCCTAAATACTGAATAAAATCGAATTCGTTCATTGTTTTTGGTTCAGGACGGTTCTATATACAATCCACGAACACGGCATGGTGCCGCTCTAAGGGAACGGAGAAAAACAATGAGCACGGAGTTTCAACGCAATCTGATCAGCATGTTCGCAGCAGTGCCGCTCGCGTCGGCTGTAATTGCGATGACAGTTGCGGGTTTTGGTTACGTGATCTGACCTGCAGGCGCGTGGTAAACTGTATGCCCTCCCGGTTCGCCGGGAGGGTTTTTTGTTTCTGGACGAGGCTAAAGCAGCTCGTCTTCGCGCGGCTGGAAGCCTGCGATCAGGTGGGTGTCTGTATCTTCGACGATTTCCAGCTGGCCAAATTCAAATGCGCGGCGGTCAAACGCCAGATCGGACGGTCGAAGCGGGCGTGAAAGTTCCAGCCCTTCAGGTGTGGTCGCCCTTGAGAAGGCAACATAGGCCTGACCATGCGCGAACATGCCGTTGTCGAAGTCGATATAGACTTTCTTCAGGGTCAGTCCCTGCGACTTATGGATCGTGACCGCATAGGCGAGGCGGATCGGCAGCTGTTTGAACGAGCCGACGACAGACCGGTCGACCTTGTCGTTCTCTTTGTCCATCTCATAGCGGTACTTTTCCCAGACGGCAGGTTCGATCCGGCAGGTCTCACCATCGATTTTGACAATTACTTCGTCTTCATCAAAGCCTTCAACCGTTCCGATTGAACCGTTCACATACCGGCCTTGGGGGTCATTCTTAATGAGCATGATGCGCGCACCGCGTTTCAGCTCCAGAATGTTTTCTGTCGGTGCGGCTTTATCGTCGAACTGGCCTTCGACGGTTGCCTGAAAGGCATAGGTTTCGCCATCAAGCGCTTTAAGACGTGCCTGATTGATGCGGAAAGCGGCGGCATTGTTCGGCGTGAGGACGATATGGGTTTCGCTCGCTTCAATGGCGCGGCGACCGGTAACGCGATTGTTCAGAACCTCCACATCATCTTCATCCAGACGCGCCTGCCGCACTCCGTTCAGGAGCTTCAGGAATTCGGGATCATTCTGGCGATAGACATGTTTGAGCGCGACCAGTGCAAACGCGCCGGTCTGGAAAGCTTCCGCGCGGAAGAAATATGGGTTGCCGTAGCGCTCCATCAGGATTTCTTCTTCGTCTCGGGATACGACAGGAGGCAGCTGATGCAGGTCTCCGCACAAAACCATCCGTACACCGCCGAACGGTTTTCGGGAGCCGCGATTGAGCTGTAGTGACTTATCGATTGCGTCCAGCATGTCTGCGCGGACCATGGAAATCTCGTCGATGATAATCGTATCGAGCTTTTTGATCAGGCGCGCATTTCGAAGGCGCTTGATATCGGTTGCATCAAGTAGTCTTGGCGGAAATTTGAAGAAAGAGTGGATGGTCTGGCCACCCGCATTCATGGCAGCAATACCTGTCGGTGCGAGCACGATGGCTTGCTCGCCTGCGTCAGCGAGGAATTTGCGGATAAGCGTGGTTTTACCTGTTCCCGCGCGACCGGTCAGAAACACATTGCCGGTTGGGGAGCGTTCTTCGCCGCTAACCCATTTCAGAGGAGCTGAGCTCTCAGTGTCCGACAATTCTCATTCCTCCACTTGAAGCCTGCGCCGCGAGGGCGCAAAACGAAACCAGCTAATAGCCGGGCCAGATATGACACCTGAACAGATTGAACGATATAAGCGCCATTTCCTCGTGAAAGAAATCGGCGGATATGGCCAGAAAAAACTTCTGGATGCGCATGTTCTGATCGTCGGTGCGGGTGCGCTTGGCGGTGTTGCAGCCCGGATACTCGCAGCGAGCGGCGTTGGGCGGCTGACCATCTTTGACGATGACAAGGTTGATATATCGAACCTTCAGCGCCAGACCCAGTTTTCATCGCGTGATGTAGGCGATTGGAAGGTCGCTGCGTTGTTTCGGGGGCTGTCTGCGCTCAATCCGGATATCCGCATAGATGTCGTTCAGGAGCGCTGGACGCCGGATGCGACGCTCGCTGAAGCGGACCTTGTTCTGGATGGCTCCGATAATTTTGAAACCCGTTTCGCACTTAACGCATCAAGCCTTGCAGAGGGCGTGCCGCTCGTTTCCGGTGCTGTTGCTGGCTGGACAGGGCAGGTTATGGCGGTGAACGCGCCGTATGATGAAAACTGTCCTTGTTATCAGTGCTTTGTGCCTGCTGAGCCGCCGGATGCAGGCAATTGCAAGGACTTGGGCGTTGTGGGCGCGATCACCCATCTGGTCGCCAGTCAGCAGGCGCTTCTCGCAACACGTTACCTCATCGGGGAGACAGAAAATCTGTATGGCCGATTGCTGCTCATAGAGGGGCTGACCGGCGCATTCCGGACTGTTAAGCTTCCTAAAGATCCGGCCTGTCCGGCATGTGGCGCTAAATGATGCGCGGACCGCTGAAATGGTCTGTTGCAGGCCTTTGTGCCGCTCTCGCGCTGACCGGCGCAACCTGGTTATCCTTTCATCGCGCGGACATTCCCTATGAAGACCTTGAGGCGCTTTATGAGCAGCCAGTGTCTGAATATGCGCGCCTGCCGAACGGGCTTTTGGTGCATTACACTGACGAAGGGCCTCGCGATGCACCGGTGCTCCTGCTGATGCATGGTCTTGCCTCAGCCAGTCAGAGCTGGTCCGCCTGGCGGGAGGGTCTGAAAGAAGACTATCGCGTCATCAGTGTGGATCTGCCAGGCCATGGTCTCACCCGTGTGCTTGAGACGACTGATCTCACGACGGCAGGCCTCGTAGACTTTCTGTCCCGCTTCTCAACGCGTCTGAATCTCGATGAGTTCGTGTTGGTCGGGGCCTCGCTCGGCGGACATATTGGTTGGGAATACGCGCTCCGTCATTCTGATAATCTGAGCGGACTGGTACTTGTTGCGCCAGCCGGTTTGTCGTCTCCCGATGAAGCGCGCGAGCATGCTGCCTTTGCGTCCGACATCGTTAATAACCCGGTCGTTAGGGCTCTCGCTGTAACGCTTGATCCGGCCATAGCGATCCGGCGTGGTTTTGTCGGCGCAAGCGGAGAAGCTGCGCCTCACGAAACGGTTCGTCAGTATGCTGACTTTGCGCGTGCGCCGGGGCATCGTGAGGCGTTGCTACGCGTCTCTGCGCGAACCGATGGGGCGTCAGATGACGCTCTGGGCCGACTTCAAAGCCTGAGCTTGCCCATACTCGTTCTGCAGGGCGAGGGAGATGAAATCGTGCCTGCCGATCATGCCAGGCGTTTTGTTGAAGCGGTCCCTCAGGCGGAGCTCGTCATTTATCCTGATGTCGGGCACCTGCCACATGAGCAGATACCGGATGTCACCCTAACTGATCTGCGGGTGTTCCTCGATACGTTGGTGCCAGATGAAGGGACCCCGCAGTCAGAGACTGCGGGGCCTGAAATTCCCGAATCGGAAGACTGATTACAGCATGGCCGGAATGATACGATCCGGTGGCTTGTGACCGTCAGCAAAGGTCTTGATGTTGATCAGAACCTTCTCGCCCATTTCTGTGCGGCCTTCTTCAGTCGCAGAGCCGAGGTGAGGCAGCAGCACGACATTCGGCATTTCTTTGAGCTTTGGGTTCACCGCAGGTTCGTGTTCGAACACGTCGAGGCCCGCGCCTGCGATTTTTCCTTCTTCGAGCGCACGCGCCAGTGCGGCTTCGTCAATTACTTCACCGCGTGATGTGTTCACGATGAAAGCGTGAGGCTGCATCAGCTCAAGACGGCGTGAGTTCAGAAGGTGATAGGTAGCCGGTGTGTGCGGGCAGTTAATGGACACATAGTCCATGCGCGCCAGCATCTGGTCGAGGCTGTCCCAATAGGTTGCGCCGAGAGATTCTTCGATCTGCGGGCTGACCTGAGTACGGTTATGGTAGTGGATCTGCATACCAAAGGCGTTGGCGCGGCGCGCAACGGCCTGACCGATACGGCCCATGCCGATAATGCCAAGGCGCTTGCCAGAGATACGGCGGCCCATCATCCAGGTCGGTGTCCAGCCTTTAAACTCGTCATTCTCAATGGCTTTGACGCCTTCAATCATGCGGCGCGGCACAGACAGAAGTAGCGCCATTGTCATGTCGGCTGTGTCTTCAGTCAGAACGCCCGGCGTGTTCGTAACGGTGATGCCGCGTTGAGTTGCGCTCTGCACGTCGATATTGTCCACGCCCGCGCCAAACTGCGCGATAAGACGAAGATTATCGCCTGCATGCGCCAGAACGCGTCCGTCGATTTTGTCGGTCACGGTCGGGACAAGTACATCTGCCTCCGCCACTGCGTCTGACAGCTCACCCTGAGACATTGGGTGGTCAGATTCATTCAGTGTCGTGTCGAACAATTCCTTCAGGCGAAGTTCCACCACGCTCGGAAGTCGACGGGTCACTATAACTTTCAATTTTTGCGAAGACATCGCGTCCCTATCCTGCTTCTTTTCTCGTGCCATAGCAAACAAGTGCGGTGTGGCCAATGCGTTCAGAAGTCCCAGATAAATTTTCAGAACCTGTTTACGCCTTATTCACCATAACAGGCAAAAATTTCCCATGGAACAGATCTCGGGAAATTAAGCATGTTTGCGAAGCTGAAAAGCCTTTTTCTCGCCAGCCTCATGATTTCACTGCCATCGGTCGCGCAATCTGCGAGCCAGGGCCCCGTGACCGGTCAGGCTGTGCGAATCAGCGCCTTCTCCGGATTGCCGGTGCCGCGATTTGAATCGCTGAAGTATTCCGCCGTGCACGGTCGCACAGGCCCGAGCCTCGAATATCCTGTCGCATGGCGATATGAGCGTCGTGGCCTGCCCGTTATGGTTGTTCGCGAAACGCGCGACTGGCGCATGGTGCGTGACCCATCCGGCGATGAAGTCTGGATGCATGAGCGTACACTCGGTGGTCAGCCAAGCGTTATGATCCACGGCGCAGACCTCGTTGACCTTCATCGGTCTTCCAACTCTGAATCCCGCGTTGTGGCGCGTATGGAGTCTGGTGCGATCGCAACGCTCATCGGCTGTGAAGAGACAATGTGCGAGGTCTATATCAATCATCGCCGTGGCTGGGCCAACAAAACCTATCTCTGGGGCGCGCCGGGTACTGCGCCGTCTGTCGTCGCCTTTGATGACGAGGATGCCCTCGGCGACACAAACGCTGATATGGCTCTGCAGGTTGCTGCCGTAAATTAAGGCAAAGCCCGTACTCGCTATGCGTGTGTGGGTTGACCTCAAGGGAAACATACCGTTTCTGGCAGACTTTCAGCGGACAGCACGACGGTAAGGAATCCCAATTGTCTGAGTTATTTGAAAGAAAATCTTCCTATACGAAGGAAGAGCTGATCGAGAGCGGCAAGAGCAGCTTGTTCGGTGAAGGTAATGCTCAGCTGCCGGCGCCGCCAATGCTGATGATGGACCGCATCACGGAAATCACCATGGATGGTGGTCCGCACGGCAAGGGCAATATGGTTGCCGAGCTGGATATCGATCCGTCACTCTGGTTCTTCCAGTGTCACTTTATCGGCGACCCAGTCATGCCGGGCTGTCTCGGCCTTGATGCGCTGTGGCAGAATGTCGGCTTCTGGCTCGGCTGGAGCGGCTCGCCGGGCAAAGGCCGTGCGCTTGGCGTTGGCAATGTGAAGTTCACTGGTCAGGTTACGCCTGATGTGAAGCTCGTCCGTTATGAGATGGAATTGAAGCGCGTAAAGCGTGGTCGCCTTGTTCTGGGTATTGCAGACGGTCGTCTGTATGCTGATGACAAGCTGATTTATACAGCTGACGATATGCGCGTTGGACTGTTCCAACCGGAAAAAAGCTGATCATAGCCATGAGCCAGGAAACGCTCTGGCTTGCGGTTGACGATCACGGCAATCCGGAAATCTTTTCTTCTATTCAGGGTGAAGGGGCTAGCCTTGGCGCGCCCCGCACCTTTATCCGCCTTTCAGGATGTAACCTGCACTGTAAGTGGTGTGACACCGCCTACACCTGGAATTTCGAAGGCACACCTTTCTCTCACGAAGACGATGTAAAGTTCGTTCCGGAAGCGGAACGGCTTTCACGTAGCTTTGATGACGTCGCGGCTGAAGTCGCAACATCTGAACCTTCTGGCATCGTGATTACGGGCGGCGAGCCTATGCTCCAGAAGGGCAAGCTCGAAGGCCTGATCACCGCGATCAAAAACGAGTGCGGGCCGGTCTGGGTTGAGATTGAAACCAACGGCTCCATCGCGCCGCCTGCTGGCCTTATCCCGCTGGTCAATCAGTTCAACGTCTCTCCAAAGCTCGCCCATTCTGGCAATGATACCGCTATTGCGCTGAATGAGGCCTCGCTTGCCTCCTATGCCGCGATGCCGCAAAGCTGGTTTAAGTTTGTCATCGGCTCACCTGAAGACCTTGAAGAGGTTCTCTTGCTGACCCGAAAATTCCGTATCCCGCATGAGCGCGTCTATCTTATGCCGCTCGGCCGGTCTTCGGATGAAGTGCGCACGCGTAGCAAATGGCTCACCGAAGAATGCCTGCGACACGGTATGAATTTTACCGACCGCCTGCACATCCATCTTTATGGGGATACGCGTGGCACCTGAGTTCGAAATCCGCGCTGGTGATTTTAACGATCCGCAAGTGATTTCACTTCTGGAGTTTCACGTACGTGAGGCTTTTGCCAATTCTCCGCCAGAGCTTGCCTTCGTGCTCGACCTTTCAAAACTGAAGGTGCCGGAAATTGATTTCATCACGGTCTGGCAAGGCGATCAGCTCGTCGGTATGGGCGCGCTGAAGCATTTGTCGGACGCCCAGTGCGAGATCAAATCCATGCGCACCCATCCGGACCATTTGCGCAAAGGCGTGGCCCGCGTCGTGCTTGAAACTCTCATCTCCATGTCCAAACATCGCGGCTATAAGACCGTGAGCCTTGAGACCGGAACCACAGAGGTCTATGCGCCCGCCAATGCCCTCTATCGCAGCTTTGGCTTCCAGCCGGGTGATGCGTTCGGCGATTATGTCGTCTCCGACTTTAACAGCTATTATCACCTTGAAATCGCCAGAGTGCAGGCCTCGCCTTACTTGACGTGATGGGCGTCCGCGCATAGCCAACGTGTTCAACATTTCGTCTTGGAGGACACATGTCTGACTGGAACATGCCGGAAGGCAATCTGATGGCTGGCAAGCGCGGCATCGTTATGGGCGTCGCAAACCAGAACTCCATCGCCTGGGGTATCGCAAAGCAACTCGCTGCACAGGGCGCTGAAATCGCGTTCACTTATCAGGGCGAGGGCCTTGAGCGCCGCGTGCGTCCGCTCGTCGAATCTATCGGCATGGATTTCATGATTCCGGCAGACGTAACTGACGACGAAAGCATGGATGCAGCCTTTGCGGCAGTGAAGGAAAAATGGGGCAAGATCGACTTCCTCGTTCACTCCATCGCATTTGCTGGCAAGGACGAGCTGATGGGCTCCATGGTTGCAAACACCTCTCGTGAGGGTTTCCGTCGCGCTATGGATATCTCTGTTTACTCTTTCATTGATTGCTCCCGCCGTGCGTCTGAGATGATGGATCCGGGCGGCTCTATCATCTGCATGACCTATCTTGGCGCCGAGCGCGTCGTGCCATCTTACAACGTGATGGGCGTTGCCAAAGCTGCGCTTGAGGCGTCCACTCGTTACGCCGCACGCGACCTCGGTAATCAGGGCATTCGCGTCAACGCGATCTCTGCAGGTGCAATGCGTACGCTCTCTCTGGCTGGTATTCGTGGCGGCAAATCCCTCATGGGTACAGGCCGTGAATGGTCGCTCCTGAAAGAAGACACGAAGATGGAAGGCGTTGCAGGTTGCGCGCTTTATCTTCTGTCTGACATCGGCCAGTCTATCACGGGCGAAGTTCTGCACGTTGATGCAGGCTTCCACGTTGTAGGCGTGCCTGAACCTTCTGAGGAATAGACATGTTTCAGGCGTCCTGCGGTTGTGGCCAGTTGAAAGCCCATTGCACCGGGGCGCCTGATAGTATTGTTCAATGCCACTGCGCCGATTGCAAAAAGCGGTCGGGCAGTGCGTTTGGCCTTGGTGCCTATTATCAGGGTGAAGCTGTCACCGTAACCGGTGTGTCCCAGCGCTATATCCGCAAGGCGGCATCAGGCGCTGACTTCATCCAGTTCTTTTGCCCCAATTGCGCAACGACGCTTTACTGGACGACCGGGCGTCACCCGTCTGGCATTGGCATTGCCGTGGGCGCGTTCGATGATCTACCGGATACGAAGCCCGTTCGTTCCGTCTTTGATGACAATCGCTGCGCCTGGGTTGAACCATTAAAAATCCCGACCTTCAGAAAAGGCCGGGACTCTGAACAGATCAGGTGATCAAAGCGCTTACGCGCCGCCGCCCAGAAACTTTTTGCGCTTGGCTTCCAGCTTGCGGGAGAAGTTCTTGGCGCCTTTTTCGCCCATGCGTTTCTTCGCCATCTGCTTTTTGCCCGCTTTGTATTCTGCCCATTTCTCGTCGCTGAGCTTCATCGCTTCGAAGTCGGATTTAATCGGGCTGGCTTTCTTTTTCATACTACGTCCCCTTGAGTTGACTGACTTAATTTCTAAGCGTGGGGCGCTGGCAAGACAAGTTTTACGTGCAGGTGAACCCTTCAATGGCGGCGAGGCCTGCGAACCGGCTCACGCGTCCTGCCGTCTCTGCGTTGATGCCGCCAAGCGCGTAAACCGTCTTCTCCGTTCCCTTAACCAGTCTCCGAAA